>Ga0192244_10802_pt1 | contig 10023 bp, 12 predicted proteins | sample Koala_Koa27_L3_FD_131234 | JGI IMG/M metagenome (GOLD analysis project Ga0192244, IMG submission 131234) | Enriched cells from koala feces incubated with labeled cellulose particles, San Francisco Zoo, California, United States - Koala_Koa2-7_L3 ... | reverse complement strand
CCTGTTCTACCGGCACCTGGTACACGCCGTCATGAAAATCGCTGCCCAGAATGCGGTACCATCTGCCGGGCTGGAGGATGGCGGCGGCTTCGGACGGAGCAAGAACTGCTCCATCCGCGCTCACCGTTACGTTGCCGGTGTAGGTATAGCGCACAAACCAGTTATTCAGATAGGCCAGTATCTGCTCCAGCATAGTTATCGCCCTCACTCGCCATTAGAATTACTGTTATAATTTACCGTGATTTGAAACGTGCAGGAGGTGTTATGTCCCATGAACGTGATTGCGCCGGTCGAGGTTCCCTGCTCTTCATCACTGCTCGCTGACGAGCCGCTGCTGTTTCCGTGCGTGTGCAGTGGAGGGGTCAGATAATGCCAGATCTCCTCTTCCTCTTCCTTATTTGCAATCGTCAAAAACAGCTCGTGCCCGCCCATGAAGGTGCGATACCCAGCGCGATTCAGCGCACGGTACCAGTCGTTCAGGCCTGTACCGCTGAAGCTGACGTTTGTATAGCTCGAATCACTGACAGCGGCTGTCACGTCCGCGCTTTTATCTTCGCAGACCTTAACGGTCGCCGTGTCCTTATCGTATGTGACAGTGCAACCGGAATGCGCCTTGCTCAAGCTGTAATGCGCAAGAAACTCAACGCATTTGCGCCTAAGGGCTTCGCTTCTTGCCTTGCCGGCTGAACTATATTGAGTCATCATCAGTCACCTCCTCAGGGGTATCCTCAGCCGCTTTTTTCTTCGTCGTTCTGCGGCGCTCGCTCTTTGCAGTCGGGGTATCCTCGGCTACGGCGCTAGCTCTGCTAGCGACTGCCGCCGTAGCCTTACTCATTCCCCCTCGGTCATTTTCTCCTCAATCACACCGTCCACGAACTCGCAAATCATGGTCATGCCCATGATGGCAAAGCACTCGGAAACGGCGGTATTGTAGTTGCCCTGCGTGTGGAACCCGATAAACGGGGTGTCGCCGTCCACGGTGTACTGCAAACCCGCACGGCCAAACTCGGAGTGGCTCGGGTCACAATAGTAGCACACGATATTATTCGCCGGGGTAGCAATCACGGTGCCCTGCGGGATTTCGTTATCGGAGAGCAGGAACAGGGTGTTGTAGCCCATGAAGTTCTGCACGTAGCTCTGCCCGAACTGGGTCTGAACGGTAATCGGCGCATCTCCGAGGTAGGTATAGAGATCCATCACGTTCGCAAACCCTACCACATCACCCACCGTCCTGCGCATTTTCTGGAACGCATTCAGGCACTTGCCCTTTGCCAGCGCCAGGCACTGCTGCCAGGTCTGGGTGCTGCCGTCCTCGCTTGCGGCGGTTGCGGTGCTGCCAGTCTCGCTGCCACACTTCTGCAAGAACGCATAGAAGTCACTCAGCACGAGATTCTGAAGCTCGTTCAGGAACTCCGCATCCGTCTCCGCTACGGCGCTATCGTAGCCCCACTGGTTGATAGCTTCCAGGCTGACCGCCTTTGCATACTTATCCACATTCAGCTCACCAAAATACACATCCGCCACGGTGCCCCAGCTATAGGGGATTGTCTCGCCCTCGGCGATGTTGGAGGTGTGCCCAAAGGTGGCATACTGCGGGTTGTACTCGGTCAGGCGGTCGACAAGCCCAGTAAAATAAGAGCTTGCGCTAGTATTGGCGCTATGCCAATTTGCAATCGGGTTGGTAGCGGAAAGAGTGGGGCCGCTCTCTTCCTCTCCGTCTGTCTTAAAGTTCACGCGGTCAATGCTGCCGCTGGATGCGGTCAGCAGCTGCACCGCCGCCCGGCGGTACTTCAGAGTGCTGCCCGGCTCCTTGCGAATCATGCGCGTGACGTTCATGATATCCATCAGACTGTTCCAGTTCCTGGAAAAGCTGGTTACAAAGTCCTGCTCCCTGATTGCAGTGTCTAGCATCGCGCTGTTCGTGACGTGCGCAATCAGTTCCCCGCCGGACGTATTCATTACAGGGGTAGTAATATCAGCCATTATATTTCATCTCCTAAAAATCAACTGAAATGCCAAACAGGCCGGGGTTCGCTTTCATCGCCGCCTGCCGTTTGGCGGTGTCTTTGATTGCCATAATCTGTTCCTTGGTCATGGTCGTGGCGTTCGGGTTGGTGGCCGGCGGTGTTACGGTCGGTGCGCCTACCTGCTCCTTGCGCTGGATAAAGTCCGCCCAGTCGCTCTGGATGGCGGCGCTCAGCTCGTCCGCCTTTGCCAGCTTTCCGTCCTCGCCCATCTCCATGCCGTCAAAGTCGGTAATCTTCACAATGCTCGCCGCGCGCTTGTCGCTGATTCCCGCCTGCCGGAGCAGGTCAGTGTAGGCGGCTTTCTTTGCGCCCAAGGTCTCAGCCGCGCGCTGTTTTTGTTTGTATGCGTCAAACTCAGCCCGCAAGTCCTCCAGCTCCGACTTGTACACGCTGGAACTCTTTGCGGCCTTGTTCGCTTCGTCCAACTGCTTCTGGACGGCGTTAATATCGGTCTGCGCGGCTCTCAGTTCTTCGAGTTCCGCTTTAACATCCGACAGGACGGCCTGATGCTGCTCCACTACAGCGTCCTGCTGTTCGGGGCTTAACCCAAGCCCTGCCAGAAACTTTCTGCTTAAACTTGCTGCCATATCGCAACTCCTTTGCTTCGGTGGCGGATTCTTTCGCCATTTGCTGCTCTGCTCATATTATATACCAAAATCCACACAAATGCAAGGGCTAGCCCTCCAGCGCGGATTTGATGATGTTTTCGTAATCACTGACGTGCTCAGATACAGCGGGCTTAACAAAATCATGCCCGCCGCCGTTCCTCATCTCTTCGGCCAGGGCGTAATCCAAGTCCGACCCCACGGCGGCGTAATCGTCACCCGCTTCGTACTCGATGCTATCCCGGAGCGCGCCTGTCCGGACGTGGACACGGTTTTTAGCGTTCGCTTCCATCTCCTTGCCGCACGCCTCCATGGCCTGCCGGATTTGCGCTTTCATGGCGCTAATCACATCCTTGCTGTTGTCGGTCGCGTGAAAACTCACACCCATTGCCCGTTTTCCTCCTTCATCCTGCGCCAGTCGGCATAGCTCATGTTACCAGGCACCTGGTAGCTCTCGCCCCACCCGTACGGGGAGGCGGCTGAATACCCGGCCTTATCCCGCGCCGCCCTGGTAAAGGCTTCCCGGTCAAGCCCAACCACGCGCTCGTAGCATGTGCACCGACAGCGTTCCGTTTCCTCAGGCGGCGCGCCCATGCTGCTATCCCTAGGCTCCATCATATCGTAGCCCCCGACGCTGAACGGCTCATCCAGCTCACGCTCCTGTCCGTCCGCGTCCTGATGCGTGGGGCGGGTCAGGTCGTCCAGCGTTGCCAGCCAGTATTTGCGCGTCTGGATGCCTGCTTCCGCCTGTTCATTCCACGCGTCCATCTTACCCTGATTGCAACAGTCCATGAGCTTGTTGCTTGCCTTTGCCTTGGCGGCGGCCACAAGCCCCACCGCGATACCGCTCGCAATTACTTCCGACAAGTCGTTGCTAGGCGTGCCGCTGACGGCAGCGGCCGTGGCCTTGTTCCGAATAAGCCGATCAGCGTATTCATCATAGGCGCGCAGCTCTTCCGCTAAGTCGGCCGTCACCCCCTGCCGGGCTGCCACCGCATCGCTCACATAGTCGGCATAACTTGCGCCGCTCTGTTTTTCAACCTCGTAGGCGCTGCGGTTTCGGCTTTCCGCGTAGACTTTCGCGCTCTGGGCGTTAATGGCTTTAATGCTATTGGCATAGGCGGTTTTGTAAGGCTTGCTCACTGCCTGCTGAAGCTGACGCAAGCTCTCGCCCCTTGCCATTGTCCGCTGCCGCCAGCTCCGGTAGTCTGAGTTATCAATCACACCGTTCTTCAGCCAGTCGAGGTGCTGCTTGTCGGCTTCAGCGAACTGTCTTTGCCACTCCTTAACGGCCTTGGCTGCTTCTTTCTTCGCCCTGTTATAATAGGCGGTGATGCGGCTCTCGAGCTTTGCGATTGCCTTTAGCGTGTGTTGATGCACATAGTCGTACCGCTTCATTCCTCATCGTCCTCGGGCAGCTCTTCCTCTATGATGGCGTTCGCTGCGGATTCCTGCCGCCGCGCCAATACTGCGTCCGCCGCGTCCGCTATGCCCAGTACATTACACAGCTGCTGGACAATGGTTTCCTCGTCCAGGTACTCGGCGCAGCTCAGGAGCATGTTAATCTCGTCCTGCCGGTTCGCCACGCGGTTGCGGGTGAACGTGGGCTTACCCTCAATGCCGGTCACTGCGGAAAGCTGTTTCCAAAACTGCAGCACCTGGTACTCAAACGCGTCCGCCTTGGTATCAAACGGTTGATACGCCGCGTTGATGGCGGTGGCGGTGTGGTTGCCGCTTGTAACCTTTTCAACGTTTAGTGCCTGAAAATCGCGGTACATGTCCTCTTCCAACCGGTCAAGATACGCCACGCGGCTCTCGTATGGGATGTTTACCTCATGTGCCGTTATCTGCCCCTCGTCGTCCGCTACCGCCGCGTGAAGCACGTTCAGCCGCTCAAGCATCTGCGCTATGTCGACATCGTCCATACCGCCGCTGTTCTGGAGCAGCCAGTAGAGGTGCGCCCCGTCCATATCGTTGGCAAAGCCGGACTTAATGAGGTCGTACGCGTCAATCGACTGCCGCAAGCCCACCAGCTCGGATTGATGGTGAACATTCCCCCACATGGGGATAACCGGGAACCCCGGATAGTTTTCCCCGCTCACCTCTTCCACACCTGCTGCCGCCGTGCTGGTAACGGTCAGGCGATAGGGCCGCTTCGGCTCAGCCAGATGCATTTCCTCTCCGCTCGGCTGAACGTACTCGCTGTAGCCGTCAAGCTCGTAGACGGTAGCTCGGAGCGGCTTATCGCTGTCAATTTGGAAAAACCGAATGCCCGCCATCAGCTGGCCGGTGTACTCGTCCCAAAGGGGGACGAACTCGGTGAACTTAAAGCACTCCAGATGGTCAAGATTCCAAAATCCAAAAGCAAGCCCCTGCACAAGGGCGTTTCTGCCCATCTGCTGGAGTTTATCGTCAAAGTCCTCGCCTAGCCGCTCTTTTATGCCCTCGTCTTCAAACGCCGCACCATTCCCCAGTAAATACTGATTAAGTTGCGTGGTAAACCGGTTAAAAAAGTTAGAGCAGATTTTGTGGTTCGGCGTGTAGACATCCTCGACCGCTTTACCCGTCAAGGTGTAAAGAACTTTGCGATATTTGAGGATTGTGACGTTCCGCTGGCAGTCATATTCCTCCGCGTCAAACGCCGTCCGATACATCTCCGTGCCCTTGTGCTGCGCGATGGCGGCGCAAATCATCTGCACCCGCCCCTGCTCCGTTGCAGCATATTTTAGCCAGTCCTGATAACTAATCATTGTCGTTCACCGCCCTTCATGCCGTGCTTACCTTGTTCAGGAACGTCCGCACGTCCGGCAACGTCGGCACCTTCATGCCCAGCCGCTCCAGCCACTGCGGGAAACTCTCGGAAACCATCTCCCCGCTCTTCCAGTAAGCTTGCTGATACCCCGTCAGGCTGTCGCCCCAATAGGTGGGCAGGTTTACGTCCGGAGCTTCGATGGCGGAGTCCCAGTATTGCGCCAGATTCCCGGCCACAATATCCTCGCACAGCTTCACCTTTTCCGGCTCAACCTCCATCAAGCGCTGATGCAGAAAAACATAAGCGTGAATTACCACGTCGCACACCGTGCCTTGATAGGCTTTGTGGTGTTCCTTCAACCACTCAATCGCCAAACACTGCGCCCGCATGAATGTGTGCATCTCACCGGTGAAGAACTCGGAATTGTTCCTGCGCACGGTGCTGTTCGGGTTATTGCACCATACCACGCCCACATTCTTGATGATGGTAGTGCGGTCGGAACAAGCGTAGGTAATAGTGTTGAAGTAGCCGTCCTCATGAACCTTCAAATCAGGGTGAAACCTCAGCTCATTATCGATGAGGAACTGCCGCCGGTAAATCTTGTTGTGCATCCAGCACCCCAAGCCGCCATGCGTTATCCAGTTATAATAATCTGTGCCGCAGACGTCGCTGTAGAAGGGGGCCATAATGATATCATAGCGACCCTGCCTGATTACCCTGCAGACGGCGCTCAGGTACTCCACGTTGTGGTACCGGTCGTCCGCGTCCAAGAACATGACGTACTCCGCATCGGTATTGTCGATGCCAACCTGCCGCGCGACCCCGCACCCGGCGTTGTGGTCGGTCTGGAGCAGCTTCATGTCCAGCATCGGCCACCGGTTGGTAAAGCTCTCGTCAACGACTGTTTCCGGATTGCAGTCGTTCACCATGACGACCTCTAATTTGCTGAAGTCGGTTCCCATCTGCATGGCAATGCTGTGAACGGCAAATTGGAGCTGCTCCGGCGTCTCGTTATAATAGGGGATGATAACCGCTAATCTTTTCGCCATATCGATGGACTCCTTTTAATCCTCCGAGCTATTCCTGCTTTCCAGCGTTTTCCACAGCTCATACAGCAGCGCGTGGATGGTGGGCGTGCGCTCTTCTTTCGGAACTTCCACCGCGCCGCCCTCTTCGCCCTCGCTACTTTGATTGACGGCTTCAATCAAAGCCCTCAGGCATTCGGCGTTCAGCTCAATCTTCCCACAGTCAAACGGTTCCTCTTCGGCGACTTCCTCTTCGCCATCGCTGCCCATGCTAATCCGCATCATGCCGTTAATCGCCGCTCTAAGCCGCTCCAGCTGCCAGCCGGTGGTAGAATAGCCGACAGGCTCTTCGGCCTGTTCTGCGCCATCCTGCGCGCTCTCAAGCCCCTCCACGGTAGCCGCCTGAATACACCGCTCCAAGTCGCGGTAAAGCGTGCTGTGCATTAGCTCACCTCTTCTTCCTTTGCCATTGTCATTCACCTCACATGTAGATTGGTCTGTAGCTTGCTTTTTCTGTCTGTCCAGCGCGGTTCCAGATTGGTTCACACCCATAGCAAAGCCCGTCGATGCAATGGTTCTTTGCATCCGGGTACCCGCTCACAATCTCGCCATCTTTCGTTCGTTCGTACTCGTACTCCAGCAATTCCCGCGCGGTATTCGGGCAGCGCCTTTTATCGATAATAATCTTACTCAGCCCTTGTGCCCACCGCATACGCCGGTCTATGCTGCCGGGGCCTTTTCGCACACCCGCCGCATTCAGGCCGTACTTGCGGTAATCGGCGATGCTCTTCGGTTCAGCGCTGTCGCAGATGACACGCTGGTTCCGGTCAACACCGTGAGCCTTGAGCATTTCCGCCGTTTCCTCGTTTGTTTTCTTAACGGCGTAAATCTCATCAAACACATACAACGCCCGCCGCGCCGCATCGTACTTACACCAAACGGCCGCGAACGGGTCGGGGAAATATCCAAAATCCGCCCCCACATAGGTGCGTTCCAGCGCCTGCAGCTCCTCGTCTGCTATATCGCGGATTTCCAGGTTCTCAAAGACGTTTCCACCAGTCCCGACCGCTTCGCCCAGGTACTCATGCCGATACGCCCGCTCGTCCGTCTGTTTCAGCCACTCCGCTTCGTCAATAAACTGCTGCCCCAACCACTCAGGCGGGGCTTCCGTGTAGCATGTCCACGTCAGCAGCCTGTCCGGCCTATCTTCCAGAATATCCCGGTTTGCCCAGTTGTCCCGGCTGATGGGCGGGTTGAAGCTCTCGAGGTTCCAGAATGCTTTTCCGCCGCGCATGGTGGATTGCAAGACGTTGCGAATCTCCGCGCGCCCCGCGAACTGGTCAAGCTCCTCAAAATGTGTAATGGCGATATATCCCTTCGGCACGGTGATGCTCTTTATCTTCATGGGGTCGTCACAACCCCGGAACAGTATCTTTTGCCCGGTCGGGATGTACGTCAGCTCCATCGGGGACAGCCGCGCCGTCCAATAGTCCGCAATCCCCAGCTCCGACAGCGCCCACTGGTACTGCGCAAACACACTGTCCCGCAGCGTGTTGGAAACCTTCCGCAAGACCAGCGCGTTCACCTGCTTATCATTACATATCAGGAGCGGCACTATCAGGCTGACAAACGAGCTTTTCAGGCTACCGCGCCCGCCGTAGAAGGTATAGTGCGTGTGCCCGTGCTGGAAGATGTCGTAGGCGGCGGCGCGGTAGGATTTGCCGATTAGACTGTTCAGCTTAATCTCCGGCATTGCCGCCCTCCGCTTTCTCAACCACAATCCGTATCGGTTCCGCCGGTGCCTTCACTTCCTCCGGGTTGTCGCGCATTCCCAGCCAGTTCTTGGCACAAAAAATCAATACAGACGGGTTAGTTTCTGCCTGTTTTAGCAGCAATTCCCTTAAGTGTCCATCTCGCACCCGCCGCCTTTTGTCCGAAAAGTCTTTGAAATTTACGCCATAGGTACGCTTGCACCAACGGCTGACGGTGTCAGCGTTAAGTGTAGGCAAGTGCATGTCCCGGCTAAACCGCGCAGCAATCTCCTCGCATGTATAGCCATGCTCCATCATGGTTTCGAATTTGCGCTCATCAAGCTCAACAGGTGGCCTGCCCACCTTCTTCTTCTTTTCTTCTGCCATACCTACTCACCTGCCTTGTTTCATACTGCGCGTTCAACCTATCAACAATCGCGCGCTCCCGCGCTGACAGTTCCCATTTAACGGCCTTCTCAGCGGCCTTCTCAGCGGCCTTCTCAGCGGCCTTCTCAGCGACTTCTTCCACCGCTTTCTCTGGCACAAAGAACCCGCCGCCGTACAGGCCTTTGCCCTCCGCCTTTTGCGAATCCAGACTCTTCACAAACTCGCACTCATCGAATTCATAATCCAGCCAAGAGTTGGCATACTTCACTAATCGTGCCGCCGTTACAACGCTTACCGGGTAGTCATATTTTTCGAACGAATTATCCTCGGTTCTCCGCACTTTCTCAACCAGCCTAGTTAAGCTGCCGGCAATCTTGATTTTTGCCCCTTCCGAGCAAACAAAGCCAGTATTAACCTTAGCCCCGTTTTCATACACAATATCGCACTTCGTCACAACATAGTGCGCGTTTCCAGCGGCGGTATTGAACAGCGTCTGCATTGGGGCAAACAGAAAATAGCTAATGCGCCGCTCTTCGTACCATCTCACAATCTCGCTAAGAATGGAAAATGGCGGGTTATCAATGACGACGCAATTCTCAGGGTAGGCAAAACGCTCGTAGTCCCCACCCGGGTAGAAAGGTCGAATCACGGAGCGCCCTTCCCAGCCGTATTCTGATACCGCCCAGTCCCTTATGGTTTTGTACACCTCGGGCGGGGTCATGCAGTCATCCGTGGTAAGACGGGGTTTGAACTTGTCTACAAAATTCGCGTAGCGGGGTTTGAACTTGTCTACAAAATTCGCGTAGTCTTCGTCCACCTCCCCGTTCGCCATCAGGCCGTCCGTTAAGGAGTGAAAATCAAGCCTTAAATCCAACTCCCCAAAATCTAGCTCGCTTAGTTCTAAATCCAGTGTCGTCAAATCCCAGCCGCTATCCATCTCAGCCAGCCAGTTGTCGGCAATCCGGTACTCCCGCACTTCTTCCGGTGTCATATCGTCATAGCAGACGCACGGCACCGCGCTCAGGCCTGCGCGCTTTGCCGCTTCAACTCTCCCATGCCCGGCGATGATGGTTCCGTCCTTATCAATCAGCACCGGACTGCGAAAACCATAGCGCTGAATGGACTTTGCCAGCTCCTGCAACTGCCGCTCTCCGTGCGTTTTGGCGTTGCGCTCATACGGGATAAGCTCTTCAATTTTCCGCTCTGTTATCTGCATGTTTTAGTCCTTCCAACAACTCGATTAGCTCGTCAATATATTCCAACGGATTCCAGCCTTCAACCTCACAAACCGCCATATCCATGCGGATATCCCGTAATAGCCGCAACTTCATTTCTTCGCGGCTCTTGCGCTGCAAGCGTTCGGCCAAGCCTGGCTCATTGCTGAAGCTGCGGCCGTTCATAACGCGCCCGCCGTCAAGACCCCTCCGGCCTATAGATTGCCACCAGTGACGGGAAAGGCGCGCCGTTCTTTGCTTG
>Ga0192244_10797_pt1 | contig 10079 bp, 8 predicted proteins | sample Koala_Koa27_L3_FD_131234 | JGI IMG/M metagenome (GOLD analysis project Ga0192244, IMG submission 131234) | Enriched cells from koala feces incubated with labeled cellulose particles, San Francisco Zoo, California, United States - Koala_Koa2-7_L3 ... | reverse complement strand
CATTATCCCGCTGTTTCCGCAAAATCTTATTTCTAACAAGTAAAAATCTTACTGAATGGTACGGGCCTCACCATCTTTGAAGATCAGATACTCCAAAGTGTGGTAACCACGCAATGCTTGCGCACCGGCAATTTTGTCATCTTCTTCATCATAGTCTCCATCCCAGTTCAGGTTAGAGTAATTACCGGAAGTCAGGATCTGTACGATACCATCCTGGTCGAGCGGCCAGCTATCCATATTGGGGTCAAGACCTTTGTCGGCAACCGGACCGAAAAGGAATGCCTCACTGGTTTCCCACGGTGTACGAGCAGCAAGCCATGCTGTAGCACAAGCCTTGAAGTTAGCATTGCTGGGAGAAGTACGGAATGTTTCAACAGCATCGAAAAGAGCCTGATTTCCCGCTTTCAAATCAGAGTAAGTAGGTAATACAACTACATCCACATAATTTCTTACGACTTCAGCCAACACTGTTTTATCAATACTTTCGATACAATTCTTCAAACTTCCCTTGAGTACTCCCTCCAAAGTGGCACAAGCTTCCATAGCACTTACTGCTTCCGGGCTATTGATATTGTTGCGGAAAGGACTCGGGATAGCCCAAATTGCTGCTGCTGCATCATCAATCGCTTTTTTCACTTCAGTATCAAGATTAGCATTTACTGCAGCTACTGCTTTTGAGAGAGATGACTCGCTAACAACACCTGTACGTGTTCCGAAATAAGCATTACGAATAGAATAGATATTGTTACGATAGTCTTCACGAGAATGCCAGCTGTACCATGACTCTACAGCATACAAAGCCTTTTCTTCATTATTATGTATGAAAAGATCGTAAGGGTCACCAATTTTGGCAGTACCTACTTCATTGGCAATGTCTACACAGCCATCAATCAACTGCTCAACGCTCGTCAAAGCATCTTGATTCTTAAAGAAATCTGCATAACTTCCACCTTCGTTGTATTTAACCGCCCAGTCATCATAAAGAGCAGTAGCATCATTCACCAACAATTGTGCAACTACTCGCATGTAATTTCCCCAACTACTTGCATTCTCTGCCGTATAGTCAAGATTTTTAGCGTCTATAGTCGTAGTGTCATCATCACTACAAGCCGTAATGGAACACATCATGCCCAATGAAAGAGCCGACAAGTAAAAAAACTTTTTCATATTACTTAAACATTAAATTAATTATAAATACCTATTTGAACTATCTCTTGGTAAACCAACCGACATAAGCTATGCCGATAGCAAATTCATTTTCATTGTTATATTTAGTCGATCCAAATACCTTGTTCGTACCAATATGACGGGTAGTATAATCGGCTTTCACAACCAGATTCGGCAATGCAAACCAGTTAACTCCTGCCGTCCATTTGCTTACCTGACAGCGTTTCTCCATTGTAGCAGAACCTTCTGCCTCTTCCTGCGGGTTGTAGTATTCATAACGGGCATAAGGATAAATAACCGGACATTTCTTCTGTGAGAAGAAAGCACTCAGGTTGAGACCAGCCTCCAAGCCATAGCACAGGGCATTCTTAGCTACATTACGCATAGCACCGTGATAATAATTGGAGTTATTGGAAAGAGTAACCTTGCTGATCTTGGAAGAATTCTCTAAATCACCATAAATGATATTACCACGAGCGGTAACATATTTATTTTTATACTGTGCATCGGCAGAGTAGATTTTCACTGATGAGCGACCTACGCTGCTATACTTATAATTCTTATCAGCATTGGCTGTCACGTCATTACAATAGTAAAAGGCAGCACCTACACGCAGTCCCGGTACCCCTTTATAGTCCAGACGTGCTACATAAGCAGGCGAAGTAAAGTTATCTTGTTCAAAGAGCCCCTGCTTACCACCGGCAACCCAATTATCGCGACCGAAGCCATCAGCATTCAAGCCGGCAACAATCATTGCCTGATAATCAAAACGCGCATATCCTTTACCAAAAGAGCCGAAGAATTCCAATCCTGTCTCATGCCAGGTAGAAGGAATAATTGTGGTTTCACCCTCAGGACGAGATGTTCCAAAGAAATTGATAGGCTCATGGTGTGCATTGGTCAATCCCATAGGTACAATCAAATGACCAGCACGAACATTGAAAGCCGAATGTATCAGGCGAGTAATGTGAAATTGCTCAAGAGCGACTTCTCCACCCTTTTCCATTTCTGTTTCATACTCACCGTTTTCTGAATTCTCAAGTTCAGTTTCAATACCTACACCTCCTGCTTCAAACTCTATTTCAGCACCCAGTATCCACTTGGAATTAAACTTGTAGTCAAAAGCCAACACAAAACGAGGAATCGCAATGGTATTGCGGTGATCACTGTTATCGACCCCACCATAGAAACGATTCGTTCCGTAATTCATAAACTTTGCTACCATTTCTCCGTATCCACCGAAACGGAACTTTTCATAGTCGTCATCTTTTGTTACCTGTTTTATTCTCTCTTTCTTTGCCGTAGTTTCAGATACCTCTTCTGTTGAGGTTACTTTTTCAGGTTCATTAGCCCGTAAAGTATTGTTAAAAAGCAAGAAACCTAAGGCGAATAAGCAAGTTAATTTTCTCATCTTTTATCTTAAATTTTGTTGGCGCAAAGGTAGAGGGAGTTAAAAAGGCGGGCAATACCCAAATATGAGTATTGTGTTATTAAAAATAATAACAAGTAGGTACTTAAACGAACACTATTTCTTTTTGTTCTTTTTTACAAAGCAGTAATTCACTAAAAAGACAGCCGCAAAGATCACAGCAATCCAGATAAAACTAATAAATATCAAATAGCGGTTATAAATGTACTCTCCCTCTTCAGGAACATGATTAAGCATACATAGCAAACAGTTACACTGAGGATTATCAACGTCATGAGAAAAGTAAGAGTACAGTAAAAAAGATAAGCTACCTGCAAAAAGAATAATAATAGCTATTATTCCCCATCTCTTACAACTTAAAGGTCTGTCAATTGCCCTTTTATGATTGGTTAGTTTCACCATATAGCAGTTTATAGTTAGATTATACGCGCAAAGTTGCATGCTTTCAGCGACCTTGGCAATACCCAATAATTGTGATTTTTATAAAAATCTAACAAAAAACCATCATTAATGGGTATTTCAGAAAACGCGGATTCTCCCCTACTTTGCAGTCGAGAAATAAAACTTATGCAATACCCTAAAGATGACATACAAAAAGAAATTTTGAAAGCTGCCGAAAAGGTATTCCTCGAAAACGGCTTTCCGAAGGCTTCCATGCGCGAAATTGCACAAGAAGCACAGGTAGGGTTGAGCAATATCTATAACTATTTCAAAAGTAAGGATGATATTTTCTGTACGGTGGTACGGCCTGTAATCAGTGCATTCGAAAGGATGCTGCACGAACATCACGGGCGTTATGGAGCAGATATCATGGAGATGTATTCCACAGAATACCTACGATATGTGATAGAAGAGTACATGACATTGATACAAAAGCATCGCAAATTGTTGGTATTGCTATTTTTCCATGCACAGGGTTCTTCACTGGAGAACTTCAAGGAGAATTTCACCGAACGCTCCACATCACTCGTGAAAGAGTACTTCAGGGATATGAAAGAGAAACATCCGCAAATGAATATCAATGTAACCGACTTTTCCATCCACCTGCACACGGCATGGATGTTCACCATGTTTGAGGAATTGATCATGCACCGAGTCGGGATAGAAGATTTGGAACAGATAGTCACAGAATACATCACATTCGAAGTAACTGGTTGGAGAGAGCTTATGAAAATATAAGCTCTCTCTTTTTTTGAACGAATCTGAATATTGTTCGTTTTTAAAAGTATGATAGATTATGAAAGAGAAACTGAAAAAGAAAAAAGGAATCGCCCGCCTGTTTGAGATTGCAGGCGAGCGGAAAGGGTTGCTGATCCTAGCCGGTATTTTGTCGGCAGGAAGCGCTACATGCATGTTGGTTCCCTACTGGTCGGTATACCGCGTATTGCAGGAGTTACTGCTTCACGCCAGTGATTTAGAAAAGATAGATAGCGGAATACTGATATACTGGGGATGGTTTGCCTTCTTCGGACTGATCGGAGGATTATTGCTACTTTATGCGGCACTGATGGCCTCACATGTAGCAGCTTTCCGTATCCTATACGGACTGCGTATCAAGCTATCGGAACACATTGGACGCTTATCGTTAGGATACCTGAACGGTACATCTACCGGAAGCATCAAGAAAATTATGGAACAGAATGTAGAAAAGATTGAGAACTTCATTGCCCATACCATCCCCGACCTTGTGAATGTATTGGCTACGGTCACTCTGATGTTTATTATCTTCTTCTCCCTGAATGGCTGGATGGCAGCGGTCTGTCTATTTTGTATCGCATTGAGTATAGGATTACAATTTGCCAACTTCTTCGGGAAAAAGGCACAGGAGTTTACTAAAATCTACTTTGATACACAGGAACGAATGAGCGCCTCAGCCGTACAATATGTACGCGGCATGCCGGTCGTGAAAATCTTCGGTCAGAGCGTCCGGTCATTCCGCCGTTTCAACAGTGAGATTGAGGCGTATAAGGAATATGCACTGAAAGTATGCGATACATACGAACCCGGTATGATGGTCTTCACCATATTACTGAACTCACTCATTACGTTTATTCTGCCGATAGGTCTACTATTACTGAGTCATGAGCCACAAAATTTGGCATTAGCCGCTGTCTATCTATTCTTTATTATTATGGGGCCCGGAGTAGCCTCCCCTATTTATAAACTGATGTACCTCGGATCGGGCACACGGGAAATAGACGAGGGCGTAGAACGTATCGATCGTATCTTTGCCGAGCCGCCCGTATCGGAAGCACAAACACCGCAAGTACCCGCCGGTTATGACATTGAATTCCTCAAGGTTAGTTTCGCTTATGAGAATAAAGCGGAGACAACCCGTACCGAAGCGCTGCGCGACATCACCTTCACAGCACGCCAAGGTGAAATTACGGCACTCGTAGGCCCTTCGGGTTCAGGAAAATCGACAGTAGCCAATCTGATTCCCCGCTTCTGGGATGTAGCGGAAGGCGAAATACGGATCGGAGGAGTCAACATCAAAGATATTCCCACCGAAAAGTTGATGGACATTGTTTCCTTTGTTTTCCAGGATAGTTTCCTTTTCTTTGATACCCTCTATGAGAATATCCGGGTAGGAAACTCCGGTGCAGGACGCGAGGAAGTGATAGCTGCCGCAAAAGCCGCACAGTGCCATGAATTTATAGAAAGCCTTCCGCAAGGTTATGAAACCCGTATCGGAGATGAGGGCGTCTACCTTTCCGGTGGCGAGTCGCAACGTGTCTGTGTGGCAAGGGCCATCCTGAAAAATGCCCCTATCCTGGTGCTGGACGAGGCGACTGCTTTTGCCGATCCCGAAAATGAATATAAGATGCAGCAGGCTTTGCAACATCTGATCCAGAATAAGACGGTTATCATCATTGCACACCGTCTCTCATCCATCATTTCGGCACAGCAAATCATCGTACTGAACGAAGGAAAGCTCGTGCAGCATGGGAAACACGAGGTATTAAGTAAAACGGAAGGATTATATAAGAATATGTGGGACGCTTATACGGATGCGTTCCGCTGGGAACTAAACAGTAAGAAGGAGGTAAAAGAATGAATGCAATAGAAAATATTACGATAGGGCACACCGAACGCCTTCGCAAACCTGTGGGCTACACGATGCTTGCCAACCTGATAAATATTATCCCGTTCTGCCTGTCCATCGAAGCGATCAACGTGATATTCCGCGCTTTCGATGGCAGCGGAATGCCGCTGGACACTCAACGGCTCTGGACTATTTTTATCCTGCTTGTAGTGTATGTATTTGTCATGGCATTGGCCGAAAGGGCTTCTTACCGTGCCAATTTCCGGGGTGCCTATGAAATGAGTGCCGCAGGACGTGTCAGCCTGGCAGAGCATTTGCGGAAACTCTCATTGGGTTTCCTCTCACGCCGCGATCCGGGTGATCTTTCGTCCATGCTGATTACAGACTTTACCATGGCGGAAGCAGGTATTTCACATCACCTACCCCAGCTAATGGGTGCGCTGGTGATGCCTGTACTTGCCTTCCTAGGCTTGCTATGGATAGATTGGCGAATGGCCGTTGCCATGTTTATAGCCCTGCCGCTTGCCGTGGGAATATTGCTGGGCAGTACTTACCTGCAATACAAACTGAGCGGCAAACAGATTGCTGCCAAAATCAATGCAGGCAATCGCCTGGAAGAGTACTTGCAGGGAATACGGGTAATGAAAGCATATAATCTGCTGGGCGACAAGTTTGTCCGTCTGAAGAATGCCTTTGCCGAACTGCGCCGTGCCTGTATCCGCCAGGAAGCATTGCTCGGCCCGTTCATACTGCTTTCTGTAACGTTGATACGGGCAGGTCTGACGTTGATGATACTTTGCGGAACATACTTATTGATAGGAGGAGATTTATCCCTGCCCACATTCGTTATGTTCCTCGTTGTCGGTTCCCGCGTCTTCGATCCGCTGACTTCGGCACTGACCAACTTTGCAGAATTCCGATATTTCTCCATTGCCGGGGGACGCATCCTGACGCTGATGAACGAACCGGAAATGCAAGGTAGTAAAGAGGCTCCAGAAAGCGGTGATATTACTTTCTATCACGTATCATTCGGCTATCAGAAAAAACAGGTACTGCATGATGTATCGGTAACATTGCGTAAGAATACACTCACCGCTCTGGTAGGTCCTTCGGGCAGTGGAAAAAGTACCATGCTGAAACTATGCGCACGCTTTTACGATCCGCAACAGGGGCAGGTTTTATTTAATGGAGTAGATATGAAAAGCCTGGAACCGGAATCGTTGATGAGTCATATCTCAATGGTATTCCAGGATGTGTATCTGTTTCAGGATACCATTCGCAACAATATCCGTTTCGGCAAAACCGACGCTACGGACGAAGAAATAGAGGCGGCAGCCCGCAAAGCATGTTGCCACGATTTCATCATGCGATTGCCCAAAGGATATGATACGCAGGTCGGTGAAGGCGGTTGTACCTTATCCGGTGGAGAGAAGCAGCGCATTTCCATTGCACGGGCTATATTGAAAGAAGCTCCCGTAGTACTTCTGGATGAAGCAACGGCTTCACTCGATCCGGAAAATGAAGTGGAAGTACAGCGTGCCATCAATACCCTGATTGCAGGACGCACGGTAATCGTGATTGCCCATCGCCTGAAGACGATCAAGAATGCAGATAACATCATAGTATTGGAGGAAGGACGCATTGCCGAACAAGGTAAGCATCAGGAGCTACTCGATAATAAGGGGCTATACGCCAAGCTATGGAATATACAGGAAAAGACATTGGGGTGGAAGTTGTAAGAAAGAGATAGAGGAGGTTTTCTATACCTCCTCCATCCTTGCCAATTCCCATCCGCTGAATTGCATTACTATACAATGCAATCTTGTGCCTTGAATGAGTTGTTGTACCCTCGGGGCCTCAGCATAACGATGTATCTGATCAACAGCTTCCTGCCACTGGGCAGGAGCTTTTGTTTCATACTCTTTCGATGGCAGATATTTCAGTTCCAGAATATAACTGTGTGCCACCCCGCTATAGCGTTGCAGGTCGGGCATCAAAAACATATCGCAAAAGCCATGGTTCAATTCCACTTCAGGATCAACCAGATAATACGCATTCACACTAAGATAGGCGGTAAAGAAGCCTTGTATATTTCGTTCGCCCTCAATCATACTGCGTACAGAAGAATTGTCCTTGTAGGCATGGGTAATGAATTCAAGGGCTTCGCGCCATTTACCGTCATAAGACATGTCATAGTACAAATCCCTCAAATTATTTAAATTGATATATTCCTTATTCTTTGCCTGATAATCTTCCAGAAGATACTCGTAATATTGCTTACGCACATTGTTATTGGGAATACTTAGTACCAAGCGTTCTCCCCGTGTTGCTGTAATGGTCAACATACCATAGTAGAACAGCAAACTGGGAAACATATCCGGATCTGTAATCTGACTGGCAGGGAAAGTTGTTATCAGATTTGCAACAATCTCCCCCTCTTCGGTAATCTTCCGGAGCACCCCCTTACGATCACCATCCAGATGATCCAGCTGAATGAGCTTCTTCATCTTGTTGTAATCCGTACGGGTATTGGGGTCAATCATCTGCTCAGGGGCTTTATCCAGATTCATATAGTTACGCAAATAATAAAACACCATATCACAGTTGAACATCTTCGGATCACGCGTCAAGCTCTCTTTTGCAAAACAGTAATTGTCATACCACGGCTTCATCTCAGCTATCATCGCCTTGACATCTCCCTTTAGTTGTCCGGCATCCTTATAATACTGAAACATCTCACGGACATCACTTTCGCCGAACCCCAGCATCATATTGAATTGATAATCGGTACTGATATTCCAACCTATATTGAAGCCACTGGTCAAGTCATCCAATGTAACGGGACTTACCCCCATCATAAAAATACGTTCGAACATGCCCTTGAACTTCTTGAATATCTCCCGATAAAAACCGCTGGCATGCGTAATGGCATGATATAAATCATTTCCCTTTTCGTTGAGCACCACATTGGTGAAATTGTCATATTCGTCTACAATCAAATAGAGCGGATAGCCCTGCCGGGTGGCTTCCACTTCAATCATACTCAACTTATCAGCTGCCGACTGAGAGGCAAAGAAGTTTTCAACGATACGTTCGGAATAAGCATCCTCATAAGTTGCCATGAACCCATCCAATTGACGGCAACAATAAAGGTTAAAGTTGGCTTCCAAATTCTCTATCCCGGCGCCCGCTTTAGAGAAATCAAGGAAAAGTACCTGATAGCGCCCTTGCAGCGGTGTAGGATTCTGCCCAATCCAAAGGTTCCCAAAACGTTTTTCGAATTTTGCTTTCTGTGAACTGTCATAATAAGCACGAAGCATATTCAGGAAAATACTCTTTCCGAAACGGCGGGGACGGATGAGAAATAAATTGCTGGGCTGCTGCTCTAACAAAGGAAGATACATCGTTTTATCCACATAGTACTGGTTTTGCTCCACCACTGCCACGAAGTCTGATACTCCATAAGGTATTCTTTTCACTGCTTCCATATCACTCTGCATATTTGAATTCATAAACGGGGACTCCATGCAAATGTAGTTTATTCCTTTCGAATGAACAAAAGAAGAAAGGGAAAGTTGTAACTACGAATTAACGAACGGCACATATCCCTCAGTTACCATACAGGATATGTGCCGTTCTACTCTAAAAACTGGTTCTAATTTTATTGAGTTTTTATCAAGAGTTCGTTATTCTTCTCTCCGTTATACCAATTTGCTTTATCCTGACCGCCACTCATCACCCAGGCGGCAAAGTCTTTATAAGCATCAAGGAAATTTCCTTTCTCAATTACATGAGCTATAGGAGCCGGAACACTCAAGCCCCAAATCAAGCCTTTATTGTTATAATAATAATCCGTTCCCAAATCGGAGTTGTCACTGGGATATGTATCGTATACCGGTTTGTATCCTCCTAAATGGATTTCGGTGCCATGATTGGCTTTTGCCAGATAAAAGTCGATACTTTCAAAGTCTGCTGAATTTACATCTACATCATCGTCGTCCAAGTAAATAACAATATTCAATTGCGGAAGTTCCGTAACAAGATATTCTTTGTCCGTATTAAAGAAGGTGCTACCGGAAGGCTTTGAAGTTGCCGAAACCAAATTACTGAAGTCCATAATGACTTCACCATCAGGACCAGCAAACCAGTTTACTTCTTCAACGGATGTATTAAAGCGCTGATATACTTCAATCTCGTCAACATCCTTTGCCCTCAGGTTCTTCAATCTTAAACATGGAGTATAAGGGAAAGGGCCTCCCATAGCCCTCAACTCAATACCGAGTTGTATGGCTTCGTCAATCACTGACTTATGTCCATCGGATTTGAATGGAATTTGCAGCCTATAGACAAGAACAATATCCTCGATATCGTTATCTTCTAATCTCGGTAATTGGTCTTCGTACATTACATTACCCCAGCCGCTATTAGGTTAACAGA
>Ga0192244_10785_pt1 | contig 10160 bp, 9 predicted proteins | sample Koala_Koa27_L3_FD_131234 | JGI IMG/M metagenome (GOLD analysis project Ga0192244, IMG submission 131234) | Enriched cells from koala feces incubated with labeled cellulose particles, San Francisco Zoo, California, United States - Koala_Koa2-7_L3 ... | reverse complement strand
CAGGAAATCTGGTTCTCGTTCCCGCTTATAAGGATTGAGATATATTTTCTTTCGGAATAATTTTTCAAACCTTTTTCACCGGAATTCTTATTGAAATAACAGTTTCCGACTTCGTAAAGTTTAAGATCGGAACTTTTCCTGTTTACGTTCAGTTGAGCTGCTTCCAATGCGTTATAAAGCAATGTTTGCCTCATGACGCTTAGGTCGTTACTTAAAGGATTCAGTATTTTCACGCAATTTTCCAGTGGATAAACGTCATTACCGTCGTAATACGATGCTTTTGTCAGGGAATTGCTCATTATTTCGTTGAATCCGTTTGCCGACAGAAAATCGGAGATAGTATTTATGACTTTATCTTTGTCCGGATGTTCCGCATATGTCAGAGTAGAATTTACCTTTACCGGAATCTCCACGTTATTATATCCGTAAATTCTCAATATTTCTTCGATAACGTCGGCTTCTCTGTAAACGTCCACACGATAAAGAGGGATTTCGATTGCCAGATCATCGCCTGAAATCTCAATGATTTTAAAATCCAGAGCCAACAGAATGGTGTTTATGGTATCTGTAGGAATGTTTTTCCCGATCAGGGAATTGATCCTGTTATAATTTACCGTATTTTTTTTCGGATATATTTTTTCCGGATAAACATCTATCAGTTCCGAGGAGATTTGCCCGTTCGCTAATTCTTTAATTAATTGTGCAGCATATTTGATGGCGAATACGGTTCCTTCCGGATTTGTGCCGCGTTCGTATCTGAATGAAGAGTCAGTGTTTATTCCGTGATATCTTGCGGTTTTGCGAATCGATACAGGATTGAAATAAGCGCATTCCAGAAATATGTTTTTTGTTTCTTCGGTAACTCCGGAATCCAGTCCTCCCAATACTCCTCCTATACACATTGGTTTTTCAGCATCGCATATCATCAAATCTCTTGAGGTGAGTTTTCTTTCCACACCGTCGAGGGTGGTGAAGGAAGTTCCTTCCGGACATGTTCTGACGATAATCTGCCTGCCTGCTATTTTATCAGCATCGAAGGCGTGCATAGGCTGTCCGACGGAATGAAGTATGTAATTCGTTATATCGACAACATTGTTTTTAGGATTTATTCCGATCGCCAGAAGGGAATTTTGAAGCCATTCCGGAGAAGGGGCGATTTTAACATTCGAAATAGTAATACCCATATATCTCGGGCATGCTTCAGTATCCTCTACTTTAATATCGATAATATTGCTGATGTTGTCGTTCCTGAAGTTCTCTACCGAAGGTAGTTTTGGAACTGTATCTCTTCCGTTAGCTGCGAGATATGCCGAAAGGTCGCGCGCAACTCCGAAGTGAGAAGCGGCATCGATCCTGTTTGGAGTCAGACCTATCTCGAAGACGTAATCGTCTTCTATTTTAAAAATTTCTTTAGCAGGAGTGCCTGGTTTTATTTCTTCCCGTATAACTATTATACCGTCATGATCGGTGCCCAGACCTAATTCATCTTCCGCGCAGATCATTCCCAGCGATTCTATACCGCGTATTTTACTTTTTTTGATTTTAAAGCCTTCGTTCTCTCCGTGAGGGTATAGTGTGCATCCGACCGTAGCAACCACAACGGTTTGTCCAGCCGAGACGTTAGGAGCACCGCAAACTATTTGTTTAGGTTCCCCGTCGCCGAGGTCTACCATAGTAACTTTCAGTTTATCTGCATCGGGATGTTTTTCACATGTGAGAACTTTTCCGGCAATGACGCCTTCCAGTCCGTCTTTGATTGTTTCTATTTTTTCCAGACTTTCGACTTCCAGTCCGATCATTGTAAGTATCGTTGATATTTCTTCCGGAGCCAGATCCGTTTCTATAAATTTAGTAAGCCACTTATATGAAATTTTCATGTCAGATTATCTTAAAAATTGGCACAAGATACTTTTTTTTTATCAATATTCCTTGCGGTATTTCTTCTAATAGTATACCCGGCCGGATATTTATTCTTTAAAAGAATGTTTTTTAGCTTTTATTCAAAAAAAAATTAAATTTGTAGACTCATAATCCGAACTTAAGTAATAACTAAATTATAAAGCTAATGAACAAACCACTAAAGATTGTTGTGCTGGCAAAGCAGGTGCCCGATACGAGAAACGTCGGTAAGGATGCTATGAAAGCGGACGGGACAGTTAATCGTGCGGTTCTTCCGGCAATATTTAATCCGGAAGATTTGAATGCACTTGAGCAGGCTCTTCGTCTAAAGGATAAAATACAGGGATCTACAGTACATATTCTTACTATGGGGCCATACCGTGCTGCGGATATTATTCGCGAAGGGCTTTTCAGAGGAACAGATGGGGGCATACTTCTAACGGATAGAAAATTTGCCGGATCGGATACACTGGCTACCTCTTACGCATTGTCATGTGCCTTGAAGAAAATGAATCCTGACCTGATAATTGCCGGTAGACAGGCAATCGATGGGGATACCGCTCAGGTAGGTCCGCAAGTCGCAGAAAAATTGAATATTCCACAAGTTACATATGCTGAAGAAATCATCGGTTTCGAAGGCGATAAACTGATTATAAAAAGAAGATTGGACAGGGGAGTAGAGACCGTTTCATCTCCTGTTCCTATGGTTGTGACTGTAAACGGATCGGCTCCGGAATGCCGTCCGAAACATGCTAAGCTCGTTATGAAATACAAGCATGCAAAAACTATTTTCGAGGTTCAGAATCTCGAAGAAGATTATTATATGGAATTGAGGAAGTCCAGAGAGTATCTGACTATTCCGGAATGGGGTGTAGCCGATGTGGACGCGGAAGATCCGCAATTGGGGTTAACCGGTTCTCCTACTAAGGTTAAAAAAATCGAAAATGTGGTATTCCAGGCTAAGGAAGCGAAGCGATTCACTTCTGCCGAAGAGGATATTAACGGACTTATTAAGGAATTAATCGCTAGCCATATTCTGGGATAGTTAATTTAAAGGAATAATCAAATGAACAACATATTTGTATATTGCGAGATCGAGGACGGAAAAATTGCTGACGTAAGTCTTGAACTTTTAACTAAAGGAAGAGAGCTTGCGGATAAACTCGGATGTTCTCTCGAAGCTCTTGCCGTGGGATATAAACTTGACGGCATTGAAAATGGATTGTACGAATACGGTGCCGATACAGTGCATATTGCTGACGATGAAAGGCTGGCTCCGTACAGAACTTTGCCTCACACCGCTATTGTTTGCGGAATATTTAAGGAAGAAAAACCACAGATCGCTTTATTCGGAGCGACACCGATCGGCCGTGATCTCGGTCCGCGCGTTTCTTCCAAACTTTACAGCGGTTTGACCGCGGACTGTACGAGCCTGGAGATAGGAGATCACTCGGATGCTAAATCAGGGACTGAATATAAAGATCTTCTTTACCAGATTCGTCCGGCTTTCGGAGGTAATATAATTGCTACGATCATTAATCCCGACAAACGCCCGCAAATGGCGACTGTCCGTGAGGGTGTTATGAAAAAGGAAAAATATGCTAAAGCAAAGCAGGGAGAAGTTAAGAGGTTAGATGTCAATAAATATCTTAACGATAGCGATTTTGTGGTTAATATAATCGACCGTCATATGGAAGCCAAGAAGGTCGATATTAAGAATTCACCTGTAATTATATCAGGCGGCTACGGAGTGGGCTCGAAAGAAAATTTCGGACTACTTTATCAGCTTGCCGACGTTCTCGGAGGTGAAGTCGGAGCTTCGAGGGCTGCTGTAGATGCAGGTTTTGCCGACCATGAAAGACAGGTGGGGCAGACAGGGGTTACCGTACGTCCTAAATTATACATCGCATGTGGAATTTCAGGTCAGATACAGCATACCGCAGGAATGGACGAGTCGTCGATGATAATATCGATAAATACCGATCCTGAAGCGCCTATCAATAAAATAGCGGATTACGCGATAACAGGAGATGTCATGGATATAATCCCTAAGATTATAAGGGCTTATAAAGAAAACAGCAAGTAATTCACTTTCAAAAAGTTAAAAAAATGGCTAATTTTTTTCTAGATAATAAAGATTTTCTGTACCACCTGTCGCATCCATTGATGAAAAAAATTGTGGAAATGCGCGAACGTGGTTTTGCAGATAAGGATAAATACGATTACGCGCCTATAGACCATGAGGATGCGATCGAAAATTATAAACAGGTTCTTACGATTCTCGGTGAGATATGCGGGGATATTATTGCACTGAATGCTGAATCAGTGGATCATGAAGGACCTAAAGTTGTTAATGACCGTGTAGTGTACGCGGCCGGAACTCAGGAAAATCATGATGCTCTGGCAAAAGCGGGTTTGTACGGTATATCTCTTCCACGTCAATATGGAGGATTGAACTGTCCTTTGACTTGTTTTGTTATGTCTAATGAAATGGTTTCCCGTGCGGATGTTGGTTTCGAAAATATTTGGGGACTTCAGGACTGTGCAGAAACTTTGAATGAGTTTGCGTCGGAAGAGATTAAGCAGGAATATCTGACTAAGGTTTGTATGGAAGCAGCCACGTGTGCGATGGACCTTACCGAACCGGATGCCGGTAGTGATCTTCAGGCTGTTATGTTGAAGGCTCACTGGGACGAGGAGCAACAAACTTGGCTTCTTAACGGAGTGAAACGCTTTATTACCAATGGAGACGGTGAAATTTCTCTGGTTCTTGCTCGCTCGGAAGAAGGAACTACTGATGCCCGCGGACTTTCGATGTTCGTCTACGATAAGAAACATTCGGCAACTAAAGTTCGCCGTATCGAAAATAAAATGGGTATCAAAGGTTCTCCTACGTGTGAACTCGTATTTACGAATGCTCCGGCAAAATTAGTGGGCGACCGTAAGATGGGGCTTATCAAATATGTAATGGCTCTTATGAATGCGGCGAGGCTCGGTATCGGTGCCCAGTCGACGGGACTCTCCGAAGCGGCTTACCGTGAAGCATTGAAATATGCTAACGAAAGGAAGCAGTTCGGTAAAGCTATTATTGAATTCCCAGCTGTATATGAGTTGCTTGCGAATATGAGGGCTAAGCTTCATGCAAGCCGTGCGATGCTTTATGAAACAACTCGTTTTGTTGAGATATATAAAACTTATGAGGCGATTGCGAAAGAACGTAAACTGGAACCGGAAGAACGTGCTGAACTGAAGGCTTATTCTAAGCTTGCAGACGGTTTCACACCTCTACTTAAACTTATGACCAGCGAGTACTGTAACCAGGTGGCTTATGATTCTTTGCAGATTCATGGCGGTTCGGGATATATGAAAGATTATCCTATCGAACGTCTTTACCGTGATGCACGTATTACCAATATTTATGAGGGAACAACTCAGTTACAGGTTGTTGCAGCCATAAGACATGTGACCACAGGTACATTCCTGGCTAAAATGAAAGAGTACGAAGCGATGGAGTACTGTCCGGAGGTTTCGCATTTGCAAAAACTACAGAGCGAAATTATAGAAAAATATTCTAAGGCGGTGGAAGCGGTTACTTCGAAGAACGATAACGAGTATATAGATTTCCATGCGAGAAGATTGGTCGAAATGGCTGGTCATATAATTCTGGGTTATCTTCTGATGATTCAGGCTGCTGAGGACGACAATTACAGATTGTCTGCTGAAATTTATGTGAAGACTTCCGTAGCTGAAGTAGAAAAATCATATAAATATATAATGGATAGTGATCCGGAAGATATGGATGCTTTCAAAATGATAAAGAACGCTTAAAATTATAATAAAATAAGTGAAAATGCGGATAGGAGAGTATCCGCATTTTTATTTTTCAATTAATAAAATTGTTTAATTTTTGTGATTGTGTTATCAAAAGAAAAAGTTACCTTTAGCATACCAAAGAAATAGATATGAATATACCATCAGAATTAAAGTATTCCAAGGATCACGAGTGGGTCAAATTGATTGAAAATAACATTGCTTTAGTGGGAATTACTGATTTTGCTCAGGATCAGTTGGGCGATATAGTTTTTATCGATGTCCCTACGGTAGGGGAAAAGCTGAACAGGGAAGATGTTTTTGGAACAGTCGAAGCTGTAAAGACAGTATCTGATATCTTCCTGCCTGTTGATGCTAAAATCATAGAATTTAATGAGGATTTGGATGGCGCCCCGGAATCGGTAAATACAGATCCCTACGGAGAAGGGTGGATTGTTAAGATCGAGATAAAAGATCTTCTTCAGATAGAAGAACTTTTAAGTGCTGATGAATATAGAGAATTAATAGGTTAATAAAATAAAAATATGGGAAACAAAGTAACTGTCGTAGGAGCAGGCAATGTAGGTGCGACATGTGCAAATGTTCTTGCTGTAAGAGAAACAGCAAGCGAGGTCGTTCTTATAGATATAAAAGAAGGACTGGCGGAAGGAAAAATTCTGGATATGTATCAAACTGCAACTTTGCTCGATTTTGATACTAATATTGTTGGGGTAACTAACGATTATTCAAAAACGGCAGGTTCTGATGTAGTTGTTATTACATCGGGAGTTCCCCGTAAACCGGGTATGACAAGGGAAGAACTTATAGGAGTTAATGCTGGTATCGTGAAGTCAGTTGTCGAGAACGTTTTGAAATATTCTCCTGACGCGATAATAATTATGATAAGTAATCCTATGGATACTATGACTTATCTTGCAAGCAAAATCAGCGGACTTCCTAAAAATAAGATTTTCGGAATGGGCGGTGCGTTGGATAGCTCGAGATTTAAATGTTATTTGAGCAAAGCATTGGAGGCTAACTCTAATGAGATAGAAGGCATGGTTATCGGAGGTCACGGCGATACGACTATGATTCCTTTGGTAAGCAAAGCAACTTATAAAGGGATTCCGGTTTCTGAATTTGCGGATGAGGAAACTTTGAAAAAAGTTGTTGCAGATACTATGGTCGGGGGCGCTACTCTTACCTCATTGCTTGGAACTTCTGCATGGTATGCTCCGGGTGCAGCAGGAGCTTATGTAGTGGAGGCTATACTTAAGGATCAGAAAAAAGTGATTCCGTCCTGTGTGGCTCTTGACGGAGAATACGGACAGAAAGATATTTGTATAGGCGTTCCGGCTGTTATTGGTAAAAACGGAGTGGAGAAAATTCTCGAAATTCCATTGCCCGATGAAGAGAAGGAATTATTTGCTAAAAGTGCTGATGCAGTAAGAAAAACTAATGATGTACTTAAAGAAATAGATATTCTGTAAGAAATTATAAAAATAAAAAAGAGCCATATGGCTCTTTTTTATTTTACAGCTATGGCGTCTATCTCCACTTTTGCATCTTTAGGCAGTTTTACTACCTGATAACATACCCGGGCTGGCATTTCGCTTTTAAAAAACTCTGCATAAACTTTATTCATATCGCTGAAATTTCCAAGATCATCCAGTAAAACAGTCGTTTTAACCACATCCTCAAGGGAATATCCAGCTTCCTTTAAAATATAGCTTATATTTTTTAAACATTGCTCAGTTTGTTGCTCTATATTGTCCGGAATTTTTCCGGTAGATTGATCGATCGGTAATTGGCCGGAAATGTATATAGTTCCGTTATTTTCTACTGCCTGACTGTATGGACCGACAGCGAGGGGTGCATCTTTTGAAGAAATTATTTTTTTCATATTATATTGTTTATAAATTTTTCAGTTACAATCACTTTAACTCCTTTCTCCAGAATGTCGAACTCGAAAGGGGAATACCCCAATGCTTCTCCATCGACCTCAATGGCAATTTCCGGATCGGATTCGATTTTTATATTTTTTCCCCGATGAAGAGAAACTTCAGGTGCCTTATATATCAGTCCGTTATACAGTGCTTTAAAGTTAGATAATACGCGAATGGTGCTGAGTTTGCGGATAACTGTCATGTCGAAAAGACCGTCGTTTGCAATAGCGTCTGGATTCTGCAGCATTCCTCCGCCATTGTATTTACCGATGCCTATTGCTGCGCTGTAAACTTTTTCATTAACAGTTTCATGGCCATCTATGAATATTTTTACGTTGGTGGATTTATATCGGAGATCGGATTTTAATGTGCTCCATAAATACAACCATTGTCCACGTTTGCCTTCATCTTTCAAGCGGTTGTATTTTTTGTTCACGTAAGCGTCGAATCCTATTCCTGCAACATTTGCCATGTATCTTTTATGGGGAAAATTACTTTTATAGAATGACACGACACCTACATCCTGTAGGAACGTATATCCGTCGACAATAGCCTTGATTGCTTCCGTATATTTACGCGGTATTCCGAACATTCTAATCCAGTTGTTACCTGTCCCTACTGCAATAACGGCAATAGTTATATCCGGCTGGGGAACCTTGTTTTGAATATATATTCCGTTGACGACTTCATGTATAGTACCGTCACCTCCGACAACAACTATTTTTTTATAACCGTTGTTTATAGCTTCTACGGCCAATTCGATGGCATGGAATTTTTTCTCAGTAAAAGCAAAATCAAAAGGTATTTTATTATCTCTAAGTAATTTGCTTATTTGAGGCCAATCAAGTAATCCTTTTTTTTTACCGGCTACTGGATTTACAATAGCGAACCATCTGTTTGCGGTGTCGATTATCATACAGCATTATGATTATGTTTTTCGAGAACCGTATGGGGTATTTCGTCGTGATATACGGTTTGTATCGGACAATTATAACTTCTTAATTGAGCTGCCGTAATATTATTGGAATTATGATAATGGACGCTTCTATTGACGCATAAAATACTTTTTACGTGTGACGTAATAGTCCCTATATCATGTGAAATAAGTATTATAGCCATTTTTTTATTTAATTCCTTTAGTAAAGCGTATAGTTCTTTTTCAAAATTATTGTCCACAAAATTGTTCGGTTCATCCAGGATAATTAATTCTGGATTCGAAATTAAAGCTCTGCAAAGCATTACCCGCTGAAATTCTCCACCCGAAAGATCGTTTATGTTTTTTTTTCTTTAAAGGACTTATATTGGTCAAGGCGAATAATTCCTCAGCATGAAAATAATCATTTTTTTGATATCTCCTGAATAAACCTTTTGTGGATTGTAAACCCGATAATACCACATCTATCACCGATATTGGAAATTGTTTGTCGATCTTGGTTATTTGCGGTAAATATCCGATATACCTGTGCCCGGAATTTTCGATTCTTTTTGTATAGGTAATTTTTCCGTTGTATGGGATGCTTTTCAATATGGCTTTTATCAATGTAGTTTTCCCGCCTCCGTTTGGTCCGATTATTCCTATAAAGTCTTCGCATAGTATATCGAAAGAAGCATTTTTTATTACCTCAGTAGAGTCGTAATATACTTTTAAATCCCGGACTGAAATTAGCAGATTATCGGTCATTATTAAGTGAGTTATGGATTTTATCCGTTAATTCATATAGATTTTCGATCACATTATACTTTAACGGATCTATTTCCACAGCAGCAATTTTGGTTTCATCTATCAGGCTCTTCAAAATTTTTTCATTGTTCTGGCTCTGGTAAAACACTGAATTGATATTATGATTAGAGATCGATTCGTATAAATTTTTTAACTGTCTTGCAGACGGTTCTTTTCCGTGATGGTCAACTGCCAGCATTTTTAAATTAAAATCTCTGCAAAAATAACCTAGGAAGGGATGATATATTAAAATCGTACGTTCTTCACATGGACGCAGTTTATTTTGAATATAGTTATTTAAAGAATCTATTCGGGAATTCAAAATCATAAAATTTTGATAGTATTTTTCATTTGCTTCCGGATTTAGTTCAATTAACTCACTTAAAATTCTTTCGTTGAATTTTTTCAGATTAATAGGCGACAACCATATATGAGGGTCAGAATTTAACGAATGAGAGTGGTCATGATGACTGTGGTTTTCTTTTATAATTTCTATATTTTCCGATAGATTCAACATTTTTATATCAGAAACATTGTTTAAAATACCTTCTTTTAAAGATGTTTCAAATTCAAGCAATCCCACTTCAATATATAAACGCGAGGATGTCAGACCCTTGACTTGAGAGTGGAGGGGTTCGTATATTTCGGGTTCTATCCCGGGCGGAACCATTACATTTACGACATAATCATTTCCCGAAATTTCTTCTACCAGATATTTCAAAGGTAGTATGCTGACGGTAATAATATTATCCTTTTCGTTGACCGCATTACAGCTAACAAATCCT
>Ga0192244_10790_pt1 | contig 10177 bp, 7 predicted proteins | sample Koala_Koa27_L3_FD_131234 | JGI IMG/M metagenome (GOLD analysis project Ga0192244, IMG submission 131234) | Enriched cells from koala feces incubated with labeled cellulose particles, San Francisco Zoo, California, United States - Koala_Koa2-7_L3 ... | reverse complement strand
ATATGAAGGAGGCGGACATATTACAGTGCTTTTGCGTCAGTACAGAATACAGAATGGTTTCCGAAAAAAATCTAACAAATGTTTATCCCGTAAACATTTGCGCAAAAGCACTGCAATATGTCTGCCGGAAAGGAAGTTTCACGGTGGAAGCTGCCTTTGTACTGCCGCTGTTTCTTTTCGCGGCGGTGGTTGTGCTCGACATGTTTCCGATGCTTATGATTCAGACGCAGGTCAATGCGGGGCTGCAGTATACGGCCAGAATTCTGGCTGTTTCCTGTCAGGATCCGGATACGGACGAAATGTTGATTTCTTTTGCGGAAGGACAGGTTCTTTTTCGCACCTATATGAATGAACATGGTTATGAGGAGTCCGTTCTGGAAAACGGGCTTGGCAGCATCTCTCTGCTATCTTCTGATCTGGAAGGAGATTATGTGACACTGACGGCTTCTTATGAGGCAAAATTGCCGGTTTCGTTCTGGACGCTGGATGCATTGCCAGTCCGTCAGAGCGTTAAAATGAAGAAATGGACCGGCGCTGCACAGGACGGGGATGATGAGGATGATACATATGTATATATTACGCCGACCGGGAGCGCGTATCACAAAACGGCGGAATGTTCTTATTTAAAATTGTCCATCCGCAGTGTTTCAGTGGCTCAGCTGGGTTCGTTGCGGAATAAGAGCGGGGGCATTTATTACGCTTGCAGCTGTTATGATGGCGGCAGTCTGGTCTATATTACTGATTACGGAACACAGTATCATGGCGATTTAAACTGCAGCGGGTTAAAACGGACGGTCTATAAGGTGTCGATAGATAATGTCGGAGACCGGCATGCCTGCTCCAAATGCTGTGCCGGTGAGTGATGGGACAGATTGAAAAACTTTTTGAGTGATGGAACATTGATAATTGAATAAGGGTATCACCAAATTAAGGGATGGGGGAATTATGTGACGGGAAAATGTGTATTGCTTGGTGTTTTGTTTGTTTTTGCGGGGATGGATGTGAAAAAACGGGAATTGTCTCTGTTGCTGCTGGGAATCTGCGGAGCTTTTGGAGTGATCCTGTTTTTGATGACGGATGAGTTGCTCTGGCAGGAACTTCTGGGCGGTTTGTGTGTCGGAGGAGGCATGCTGTTATTTGCGCTGGTATCAAAGGAAAGTGTCGGCGTGGGTGACGGGCTGGTGTTTTGCGTTACCGGAATTTATCTGGGATTGTGGCAGAACCTGCTTTTGTTGTTTGGAGCGGTCCTTTTCTGTGCAGCAGCGGGGGCGGTTCTTTTGCTGCGGAAAAAATGTACGCGGAAACAGCAGATTCCGTTTGCCCCCTTTGTTCTTATCGCAGATGTGGCGTTGCTTTTCTTTATGTCGTGAAAGGATTGCCGGAGAACGTGAAAGGAGAGAAGAATGCGGGAATATGTGGGTTGAAAGATTACATGAAGATTCAGTTGGAATGACAGGAAGGGAATGTTTCCGAATGGGTAAAAGAAAGAAAATGCGGATTAGAATGAATCTCGGGGGAATAAGTTTGAAACGGACAGTAAGAGCTTCTTTTACGGTGGAAGCGGTGTTCCTTTTTCCGATGATCGTTTTCCTGATTGCGTTTATGCTTCATTTGTCCATCGACTGGTTGTCGGATATACAGCAGACAGCTGGGGACACGGATGTGCTGCGAGAACTGGATACGCGGACGTATTTTCTAAGGCAGGAGATGCTGCAGGGCATATGGGATTCTTTGAAGCAGGGCGTCAGCCCGGATTGATAAACAGGTATGGGTAATACGGAAAGGAAACGATATGAATGTTGAATATTTGAGAACCGCGAAAAAGAGTTATATGATTATAAAAGAGGCGGATTATCCGTTTGAAGAATATGAACTGAAGATGATTTTACATAATGATATTCCATGTCTGCTTCCTCTTCAGGTTATTGTTGAAGACGGGCAGGTAGAATACTGGTATGATGTGACCGGGATGCAATCGTTGAAAAAACAGTTTTCTCTTGCGCCTGCGGGGGAAAAGGAACTTCGGGTTTTACTGCAAAATCTGGCAGAGTTGAAATCAATCATGGATGAATATTTGCTGGATGATGCCAGCATTTGTTTTTCTTCTGACAAGATATATGAGGATCGTTTTTCCGGAAAAATTCGTTTTTGTTATGTGCCGGGGCTTAACAGACAGAAGCCGGCCGGACTAAAGGGGTTGTTTGAAGATATTTTGCAGCAGTTAAATCACTCAGATCCGATCGCGGTAAAAATGGGATATGAGATGTATGAGAGATGTATGCAGTCTGACTTTGTGATCGAGGATTGTTTTGCGTGTCTGCGGATGAAGAATCAGAACAAAGAGACGTCGAAACCGGCAGAAATCGACAGGAAGGGAGATGATTTGAAGGAATGGGAAGGAATGACGGAAAAACGGGAAGTATCAAATCCTTTCACGGAGGAAACTTTCCCCGGAAAGAGATACAGAAAAAAGCGAAGGAGAGCAAAAAGGGAGAAGATTGATTACGGAAAGATACTGGAAGAAAATCATGAGATATTGTATACGGCGGAAGAGATCGGGAAAACAGGGCTCACGGAGTTTTTTGCGGAGGATGATCGGATTAAGACGTGGGAACTCATTTATAAAGGTGACGGGATGGAGACAGATCTGCGGCCTGTGTCCTTTCCTTTCCTGATTGGATCAGATGCCAAAAACGCGGATGGTGTACTGCAGTCCAGAACCGTGAGCCGGATGCATGCCAGGCTGTTTCTGGAGGATGAAAAACTGTATGTTGAGGATTTTAATTCCACAAACGGAACCTACCTGAACCGCCGATTACTGCCCATGAACACGCCTGCGGAATTACATGAGGGAGACCGTATCGTGTTTGCCACGGAGGAGTATATGGTGTCCTCGCAGAAAATAATAAAAAAACATAAACAATATAAAATTCTCCTTAAGACAGCTGACAATTTTCGTGGTTTAATTTAAGATAAAAAAGACGGAAAATGACCGAACACTCTTAAGGAGAAAAAGGATGTCATATATAGAGTTTGATCATATTACCAAAAAATATAAAGTTGGCGATCAGGAGATTCTGGCGGTAGATGAGGCTTCTTTTGTTGTGGAAAAGGGAGAACTGGCAATCATCCTCGGCGCATCCGGAGCCGGGAAGACGACCGCGCTGAATATTCTGGGCGGAATGGATGTGGCAACCTCCGGACGGCTGATCGTAGATGGAAGTGATGTCACAAAGTACGATAAACGTCAGCTGATCGGTTACCGGCGTACGGATATCGGTTTCGTGTTTCAGCTTTATAATCTGGTACCGAATCTGACTGCTCTGGAAAATGTGGAGCTGGCGGCACAGATTTGTGAGGATTCCCTTGACGCCTCGGAGACGCTTTATAAGGTGGGACTGTCAGAACGGATGGACAATTTTCCCGCACAGTTGTCCGGCGGAGAGCAGCAGCGGGTTTCCATTGCGAGAGCTCTTGCTAAAAATCCCAAAATACTGCTCTGTGATGAGCCTACCGGAGCGTTGGATTACAATACCGGACGGCAGATATTAAAACTGCTTCAGGATACCTGCCGCGTGGAAGGTGTGACGATTATTCTGATCACACATAATTCCGCGCTGGCACCGATGGCGGATCGTCTGATCCGGTTTCGAAGCGGCAGGGTTGTGGAAATGACCTGCAGCGATCATCCGGTCTCAGTGGATGAAATCGAATGGTGATGAAACAGAATGGAGATGAGACAGGGTAACAGAGAAAATGGGGCGGACAGATGGGCAGCGGTATACAGATATTTGCGGTAAACATCTGCCATGTTCAAATGGGACTTTACATATCATGAAAAATGCACTGACAAAAGATATTTTGCGCACTATGAAAAAAGAAAGAAAGCGTTTCTTTTCGATTCTTCTGATCACGGCACTCGGAGTTGCCATGTTTACGGGGCTTCGGGCTTCCTGCAATGATCTTCGCCATTCGGCTGATGCTTTGTATGATGAACAGGCGCTTTTTGATATACAGGTTTCATCTACGCTTGGTCTGGATGATGATGATATTGCGGCATTAAAAACGCTGGATGAGGTGAGTGAAGCGGAGGGAGAGTATTCCGCTGCCGTTTATACGGATATTGACGGTACCCATCAGGATGTTAAAGTTCGTACGCTGGGAGAGAAAATCAATATTCCGACGGTTGTGGAAGGCAGTCTTCCGCAGACAGAAAATGAGATTGCGGTTACCGAAGGATATCTTCTGGATTCCGGCAAGCAGATCGGAGATACGCTGACATTTACAGAAAACGACACGGATGATGAAGACTCAGTTTATGCGGATACAGAGTATGTGATCACGGCCGAGATTCTGGATCCGTTTGATGTAAATAATCGGGAAGGGAGTACCTCTTTCCGTTCGTCTGCCTCGGAAGAATATACATTTTATGTGTTGCCGTCTGCGGTGGATGCGGATTATTATACAGCTGTCTATGTCTCGGTAGAAGGCGCGGATACGCTGATGTGCTACTCAGATGAGTATGTTCAGCTGATTGAGGATGTAAAGACGAAGATCAGCGATACGTTGAAGGAAAAACAGCAGCAGAACCGGTATGATACAGTATATGCGGAGGCACTGGCTGAATATAATGATGCGCTGGCTGAAGTCATGGAAGAACTGGATGATGCACAACAGGAGATTGACGACGGCTGGACAGAGCTTCAGGACGGACTGGATCAGTTAAATGACGGAGCGGAAGAACTGGAGACTCAGGAAGCGGATGCGGATCGCCAGATTGCGGACGGGCTGGCGCAGATCGAATCAGGATATGCAAGCCTGTCTGAGGCGAAGACTCAGTTGGATCAGTCCGGACAGGAACTGGCATCCGGAGAACAGCAGCTTCTTGATGCGCAGGAAGAGCTTGCACAGACAGAGACAGAAACATTTGCGCAGATTGATGCCGGTATTGAGCAATTGCAGGCAGGAAAGCTTCAGGTTCAGTCCGGGATTGATGCGTTGAATGAACAGATTTCCGGGTTGTCAGAAAGCACCGCTGCTGATATGACCGAAGATTCCGATGAAGCACAGGATGAGACTCCTTCCGTAGACAGCAGTGCGGCAGATCGGGAAATACTCCTTCAGTCATTACAGGCACAGCTTGCCGCTCTGGAAGACAATCTGGCGGATCTGGATAATCAGCTGGCCGCATTACAGGAGCAACGCACACAGGCAGAAGCACAGTTTGCTGCAGCAGAAGCTGAGATCGCGCAGCAGGAAGCGGAGCTCGAAGCGGGAATGATTCAGTACGAATCCGGTCTGGCACAGTGGAATGAGAGTAAGACGCAGCTGGATGAGGCAAAGGCGGAGCTTGAAGCACAGGAGTATTCGGCGGCTATACAGTTTGCTAGTGCCTGGGAGACGATCCGTCAGAGCGAGCAGGAATTGCAGGAGGCACGGCAGGAACTGATCGACGGACAGGAGGAACTTGATGAAAATAAAGAAGAAGCGCTTGCTGAACTGGAGGATGCCAGAGAAGAAATTGATGAGATTGAGATGGCAAAATGGTACATCCAGTCGAGGGATTCTTTGAGCGGATATTCCAATGTGGATAATGATGCAGCTTCCATTGAGGGGCTTTCCGCGTTTCTTCCGCTCATCTTTCTTGTCGTTGCGATTCTGATCAGTCTGACAGCCATCACGCGGATGGTGGAGGAGGACAGAGGGCTGATCGGTACTTATAAAGCACTGGGATTTAAGAACGGAGAAATTCGGAGAAAATATGTCCTTTACGCGGCAGGCGCGAGCCTGACAGGAGGAATTGTCGGAAATCTTTGCGGTTTTATCGTGCTGCCGAAGATTATATTTACTTTTTTCGATATGATGTATGTGATACCTGAGTACATGTTTTTCTTCCAGCCGTTATACGGTATAACGGGTATTCTGCTGTTCCTGGTGGGAATATTAGCGGCGGTATGGTTTGCAGTGCGCGGGGAACTGGTGCAGATGCCGGCGGCGCTTATGCGTCCTCTGGTCCCGAAAAACGGAACCAGAATTTTTCTGGAATATATACCTTTTATCTGGAAAAAACTGTCGTTTCTCAATAAGGTGACGGCCCGTAACCTTTTTCGCTATAAGAAAAGGCTCATCATGACAGTGATCGGGATCATGGGCTGCACCGGCCTGCTGGTCTGTGCCTTTGCAATCAAAAATACGGTTACGGATCTTATGCCGAGACAGTATGAGAATATATACCGATATGATATTCTGGCGGCGGCGCAGTCGTCGGATAATGAACAGCTGCTTTCTTATATGGATGATGAGGAAAATATTGAGCAGTATGTCAACCTGCAGGTGGAGAGCGTGTCGATACGGAATCAGAACGGGGAATCCGAGACAGTACAGATGTATGTAATTCCTGATGATGCGGAGATTTCCGATTTTATCAAACTGTCGGATACGGACGGAAACGATATTTCCCTGTCGGATGACGGCATTTTTATCACGCACAGCGCATCGGATGTGCTGGAACTTGCGGCCGGAGATGAGGTGGCGATACAGGATCTTTCGCTGAATGAAACAGAGATTACGGTTGCCGGTGTCGCGGAAAATTATCTGGGTGATATGATTTATGTCAGCGAGAGCTGTTATGAATCCTGTTTTGATATGGATTACGAGCCCAATGCAGTCCTGATCCGGCTGACGGAGAGCTGTAAAGCGGCTGATCCGGTTTCTTACGCGAAGGAACTGGGGACAAAAGACGGTGTTTTATCCACGGTAAGTACGGAGAGTCTGAAGGAGGAATTTTCACAGGCATTTCAGCTGATTAATCTGGTTGTGTATGTGATTTTTGTGATGGCGGCGGCTCTGGCTTTTGTGGTTTTATTTACATTGTCCACCACAAATATTTCCGAACGATGCAGGGAACTGGCGACGATCAAGGTGCTGGGATTTTTCGATCATGAAGTACATCTGTATGTGAATAAGGAAACGCTGATCCTGTCGTGTATCGGAATCGCGTTCGGCCTTCCGACGGGGTGGGGTATCAGTATATGTCTGGGATGGATGCTGAAAATTCCGGGCATGTATTTCGCAATCAGTATTCATCATGTAACATATCTGATCTGTGCCGTGATTGCCTTTGTATTTGCGTTGATCGTGAATCAGATTACAAACCGTCTGCTGAATCAGATTGATCCGGTGGAGGCATTGAAGAGTGTGGAGTAAGCGGAATAATCATGTGAAAATATAGACAAATAAAAAATTTGTGTTATCCTGATATAGGGCGAAGCCCGGAATAAAAATTTTGAGATGACGGAGGAAAAGACATGTATATTACCTGTTTGGATATGGAAGGCGTTCTGGTACCGGAAATCTGGATTGCGTTTGCGGAGGCGAGCGGTATTCCCGAATTAAAGAAAACGACGCGGGACGAGCCGGATTATGATAAGCTCATGCAGTATCGGCTGAATATTTTAAAAGAACACGGACTTGGCCTGAAGGAGATACAGGCGACCATCGCGAAGATTGATCCGATGCCGGGCGCAAAGGAATTTCTGGATGAACTTCGTTCCTGCTGTCAGGTAATTATCCTCAGCGATACCTTCGAACAGTTTGCAACGCCGCTGATGAAAAAACTGGGATGGCCGACGATTTTCTGTAATACGCTTGAGGTAGCGGAGGACGGTTCGATCACCGGATACAAAATGCGCTGTGAAAAATCAAAATATACCACGGTAAAGGCGCTGCAGTCGATCGGTTATGAGACGATTGCCAGCGGAGACAGCTTCAATGACCTCGGTATGATTCAGGCAAGCAAGGCCGGCTTTCTCTTCAAGAGTACAGAACAGATTAAGGCGGATTACCCGCAGATTCCGGCATTTGAAGAATATGACGAGCTACTGGCAGCCATTAAAAGCGTAATTTTCTGATTCTGATCCTGTGACCCGGGTTTTCGGGAGATGTATGGTACGCAAGGCCGGACACAGAACTTTCACAGAATCTTCAAATTTGTTTAATCCTTTGGAAATATACTGTACCGAGCAGTACAACAGACTGTTATAAAACCGAAAGGATGGACAATGGTTATGAAGAAGCGATACTTAGCGATTCTGATGGGACTAATGGTTGGTGCATCTCTGCTGACAGGCTGCGGTACGAGTCAGAGTACGGACAGTTCTGCAGAGGAGGAGACTTCGTCCAAAGCGTACGGAGAGATTACCGCTTTGGGAGAGGATAGTTTTACACTGGACTCCGGTATGGGCGACGCGATAGAGGTGACCGTTACAGACGATACGGAGATTACGACACAGGTTACCGCAGGAACGGGTATGGGCGGCGGAAACATGTCGTTTGGAGATATGGATATACCGGACGGAGAATCTTCCGGCGATGGATCAGCTGAAGACAGCGATGGCAGCACTCCGCCGGATATGCCGTCTGACAACGGCGGCTCTGATGAGAATATGCAGGAGATGCCGTCCGGCGACGGTTCCGATGGAGATATGCCGGATATGTCATCCTCCGACAGTGAGGACTTTGGCGGCGGCATGGGAACGAACGGGTCGTCAACGATTGATTTTGATGATCTGTCCGTCGGAGACGTGGTTGCCGTTACTTATGATGCGGACGGAAATGTGACAGCAGTTATGGTGCTTTATTCTGTTGCCGCGTCGACGGATATGGATACGGAAGGAAGCGGAAGCGATACAGCTTCCGCTTCCGGCATCAGTTACACCGCAGTAAACGAATATACAGCGGATGCGACTGTGGACGGAGAGAATATTTCTTCCACCGGAACAGATGAAAACGCGATTCTTATATCCGAAGGAGCCAATGTTACGGTTACGGACAGCACAGTAAGCAGGACTTCTAATGACAGTACCGGTGGCGACAACTCAAGCTTTTACGGTGTCGGCGCGGCAATTCTGACCACTGACGGTACAGCATATATCAGCGATACTACGGTCGAGACAGATGCGGCAGGCGGCGCGGGTGTTTTTGCTTACGGAGACGGTGTCGTCTATGTGGCAGACTGCACGATTACTACACAGCAGGATACCTCCGGCGGCATTCATGCGGCAGGCGGCGGTACGCTGTATGCATGGAATCTCGCGGTGGAGACAAACGGAGAGTCCGCGGCGGCTATCCGGAGTGACCGGGGCGGCGGTACCATGGTGGTAGATGAGGGTACTTACACATCCAATGGAACCGGCTCGCCGGCGGTCTACTGTACGGCGGATATTGTCGTTCATGACGCGACACTGACAGCGACCGCATCCGAGGCAGTGTGTATTGAGGGATTAAATACATTGCACCTGTATGATTGCGATTTGACCGGCAGTATGGCGGATGACAGTCAGAATGATTGTACCTGGAATATAATTCTGTATCAGAGTATGTCCGGGGATTCCGAGGTGGGAAACAGTGTGTTTGAGATGGTCGGCGGTACACTTACGGCGGAAAACGGCGGCATGTTCTATACGACTAATACGGAATCTACTTTCACACTTTCCGATGTGGATATTACGTACGCGGATGACAGTGAGTTTTTCCTGCGGTGTACCGGTAATGATAACCAGCGCGGCTGGGGCAGCAGCGGTTCTAACGGGGCGGACTGTCTGTTTACCGCTATTGATCAGGAGATGGAGGGCGACATCATCTGGGACAGCATCAGTCAGCTTGATTTTTATATGACGGATGGGAGTACGCTGACAGGAGCTGTATTGGATGATGAGACATATGCCGGCGATGGCGGTGACGGATATTGCAATCTGTATATCGGTTCGGACTGCACATGGACGGTGACCGGTGACAGTGTACTGGGCGACCTGCAGAATGAGGGAACCATTGTGGATGAATCAGGAAACACGGTTACGATTCAGGGCAGTGACGGTACTGTTTATGTGCAGGGAACCAGTCAGTATACGATTACGGTGGATTCTTATGAGACGAACGCGGATCTGACGGGCGCGTCTGCGGTATCCGAATGGAGCGGCTATGAAGTGGAAAAGCCGGATGAACTGTAGACATGCAGGCGTAGTTTCTGAACGGCTTTTGTCGCTTTGAGGAAAAATTGAATGAACGGATGACAAATCCTGAAAAGCGGCCGCTTTCTGAACAGATGGAAGAGCGGCCGTTTTTGTCCGGCTTGACATTTTTTTTGTGAATACGTATACTGGCATTATTGTGAAAATAT
>Ga0192244_10782_pt1 | contig 10263 bp, 8 predicted proteins | sample Koala_Koa27_L3_FD_131234 | JGI IMG/M metagenome (GOLD analysis project Ga0192244, IMG submission 131234) | Enriched cells from koala feces incubated with labeled cellulose particles, San Francisco Zoo, California, United States - Koala_Koa2-7_L3 ... | reverse complement strand
ATAAGCAAGTACAAAGCCAAAAATAAAGAAATTAACAAAGGAAAAGAGTGTGGTAATGGATGACCCTGTCAGGAATGTTTTGATACGTTCATGATCACCGATACGTTGCATAATATCACCTACCATTTTTGAGTCAAAGAAGTGCAATGGCAATTTCATTAGCTTAGCCAGAAAATCAGATATTAAAGAAATAGTAATACGTGTGTTACCATGTAATAGTATCCAACTGCGAATAAACTCCACCGAAAGTTGCGAAACAGAAATTATGATTTGTGCTATCAGTACCAGAATGATAAAATTCAAATTGCTATCACGGATACCTACATCCACCAATGATTGCGTCAGAAAAGGGAGAATCAATTGCAACAAGCTGACTGTTAGCATCCCCAATATCAACTGTATCAATTGTTTTTTATAAGGGGTGAGATATCTCAGAAAGAAAAGCAATCCTCTTTCTCTAATTTCCGGTTCATCCTCACGATGATAAAAGTCCGGTCCGGGTTCCAATATCAATGCAGTACCGACATCTTCCCCCTCTGTCCTTGTCAACAGCCAGCACTTCTTAAATTCCTGTTCATTATAAGTCACCATCTGCTTTCCGGGATCAGCAATCTGAAACCAATATTCCCCTTTTCTTTTTTTAATGCCATAGCAAACTACAAAATGGTTTTGATCCCAATGTAAGATGCAAGGTAACGGTACATCCGTAATAAATTGTTCAAATGATACATAAACTCCTGACGTCCGAAAACCAATAGCCTCTCCCGCATCACTAATTCCCAATAATGATACTCCTTCACGGGATATAAATGAGCGTACACGCAATGTCTGTAATGAATAGCTTTTACCATAGTATTTAGCAATCATCCGCAAACAGGTAGGACCACAATCCATTGCATCCGCCTGATGATAATATGGGAACGAGTGTTTCATTTATTGATATTTAAATCTCCAAAATGTCTCATATCTTCAACTTTATAACTATCTGGTAATTGATAACCATTTATTAAAACAGTAGGAGTTGCTGTCAATCTGTTTTCAAATTGCCATTCTTTATGTTTACTCAGCTCGCGATTAACTTCCACAGACTCCAAGTCATAATCAAACGTTAGCATATAAGTCTCTCCCAGATATTTCTTTCCAGCGAACCAATCATTATAAATTGCTTCAGCTCTCTCATGATTCTCTTGTTGATAAACGGCAAGAAGAAATCGGGCACTCTTTTCAAGTTCCTTATTAAAGGAAGAAAAGATATACTGAACACAAACCTTATCTCCCATTTCCTTCAACAACGCACCAATGCGCTTATGCATCTGCGCACATGGATTACAATGAGGATTAGTCAATATTGTAATACGCAATTTAGCTTGTGGACATCCCCAAACTATTTGAGAAATAGCTGGATTTACTTTATAATGAGGTTGTAACTCCAATTGAGAAAGAAAAACACTATCTGACGCTTTCAGATTATTCAATTCATACTTCACATTCTCCAACTGTTCCGAACGAAACCAATGTTCTGACAACAGATGTAAAGACAAGAAAGGAAGTAAATAAAGTATTGCCACAGATAGCATATCTTGCATCTCAAAAGTTGGTAGTCTCCATTGCCCGAACACATTCACAATAGCCGTCATCCACAAAAGCAGTAACACAGACAAGCATAACGGACACCATTGTTTAGCAACCTTATACTGATACCAGACACTTCAACCTGTATAAGGCAAAGATAATAAGTTGACAAGCACTAAATAGGGCATCCATTGAGGGTAAAATACCACCAAAGTAAGACTCGAAATAAAATAGCCGAGCCCTATTTCACTCCAACTAAACATCCCCCATAATTTTGCAGCATCAGATTCTAACACACTGTTACAATCACCTTGTTTAAACAGTGAACAAATTTTATCTGTATACTCACTCTGTATTTTGCCTTGTTTCAATAACAACAGAAAGCTTACACCAACACCTGCCAGATTAATAAACAATAAGAAACCACCTGTTATAGAAGAGAGTAAATGATGCTCCCAACTCCCCAAGCCCAATAAAATAACTAAAATCATAATTACGCCTATTTTCTGAACAGAATTAAAAAATGCAGTTTTCCGGTGCTTCTCATATTCTGGTTCTCTTGAAGATTCTCCCGGTTCAGCAACAAGTGCGATACCTGACCATAGCTTTTTAAATTCATCTACGGATACAGATATTTCTTTCTCGCGCCAAACATAATCGACTCCCTGATCAGACATTTGCTTTACTACCACAAAATCATTACTGACATGCGCCACAAAAGGAGAAGCTAATTCTCTTAAGTCTTTATCCTCCACCTGTATTCCTGCATTTTCTATCTTATATACAGATAGCATATCTGACAAACCATATAAGTTATAACGATGCGGATGTTCTGCAAAAAGTTTATCGGCATAGCTTCTGGTAAAAGGAATATGTAACTCATGCAAATAGGTTGATAATAGTGTTTTCATGTATTCAATGATTTATAGATTTTCATTCATCTTTCAATCGAATCAAGACTAATACCGGATTACCTTCCTCGTCATTTTCATCTATCCCCCAACGTAATGCACCCGGAATATTATATAAATCTTTAGACTTCATTTCAAATAATATATATTCACGGCCCTTATATTGCATATAAGTCGACAAATTAATGGGTAATCTAACATTAGAATTTTTCTCTGAAATATATAAATTATTAAAACGATAGATTTGTTTTGTCTTTCTATCATATAAAGTCATACTTTTTTTAGATAAATCAGAAACATCCATACTTGTCCAAAAAATCCACAAGAACCTCTTTGTATCAAACAGGTTGAGAGAAAACAACCTCTCATTGCCCAAAGAATCATAGTCTGACTCTCGAACACGATAATTATCTTTTTTCCACAAATAGGCCGTATTTACTTTCTCTGAATTCACATAAAATATAGTATCATTAAATAAATCCCAAAACATAAATGAATCACTATACGTTTGATTAGCAGACAAATTATTGTAAAGCTTATAAGATATCTGTCTCACTTTTTCTTGTGAAGCCCGACGAATAGAAAGAATCGTCCCATTAGTTGTAGCAATCACCCAAAATAAAGGTTTATAATTATCTCTATCTCCACCCAACCCATTCGTATAAAAGAAATACAAACATCCATCATAATAATATAGGTGTTTAGGATAATTCCCATCCTCCGGCATATCAATATGATAACGATTCAATAAGATTCCATCAAAAGAATAAACAAGGATAGTTTTGGGACGACTATATACAAAAAGGCAACAGTTATCATTATCAACAGCGATATTCGGATATTGACAATATTCTTTAGGGCCTTCTCCTATTTCCCCTATCTTTTGCAGAAATTTTCCATTCCAGTCATATTTCAACAATCCCTGTTTAGTATTAAAGAATAAATAATTATCTGTAATGCAGTGATAGTCACCTCCAAGAGAAGGAATCAAAACAGAATCATCTATCTGAACATAAAATATCGTATCCACAATGTGCCTATAAGCCTCTTCTGAAGAAATTACTGTACCAGTAGGTTCTATCGCATAAATCCATGATTCAGAATGTCGTTCTGAACAAGCATATAATAGAAATAATATTATCAGTATAGGATAGCGCATTTCAAATCAAAATATAATATAGAAAATGTGGCAAAAGAAAATATTTACTTTTACCACATCCTTGAAATTACCGGCAATCTGCAAGTATTCCTAATTCCACCATTTCAGGTGCCGTTCTTCTATAGTTATTCAATATCTTCTCCGAAGCAACAAAATTATTTTTTGCACAAACTTTACCATTTGAAGAAGCACCATTTCCAAAAGAGGTCGTACATGAATACAAATATTCATCTGGAGCACATAAACTAGAAACTACGCCTCCGCCACGCACCTGCTTCATTTCCGAGACATTCAAAATCTTTTTCATAAGCATTCAATTTTAAGTAAAACAATAAAGAAAAGTCTCCGCCCTATCCATCATAATAGCCAGCTAATCCATTACGATTAATACTATACGGTATCAGCATCAAAGTTGAAATGTAGCTAACATCCCGACTTGGAATGTAGCAAAATTAGGCAGGATACTACACCTAAACAAGAAAAGATACTGGACAAAAAACGAATAGATTACAACACTAAGAATCAATACATTAGCCCAAGAATTAAAGCAAAAAGAAGAGCATCAACCGGACAAGACATTCTCCTTATTCTCCACAATTTCCATATAAAATCATCAAAAGCATCACTGTTAGCCAACAAAATTTACTCTTCATACGTTACTTCAACTTCTCAACAGCATCGGCAGCCACGTTAGAAACCAATATTATTTTTTCTTCAGCCGAATCCTTATCAATACGTTATTACCTTCTTCATCTATACTCTCAGCTTGCTTTCGTATCTTAGGATCATCAGAAGTTAGCCAAGCATCCAACAATTTATAAGTAGGATAGCCACATTCCAAATATTCACGACCATCCATCACATAATAATTATAAGGAAAAATAGAAGGAAGCCCCCATAAGTCATCGGTGATGCCTTCTGAATTAAATAACTTCCCGGATGATTTATCATAAAAACAATAATTCCATTGATTCCACATTATACCAGCGGGTCGCCATATACACAGATAGTAATGAACAGTTTCAACTATAGTAGATATTATCATAGATTGCTCATACGCATCATTTTCCACCTTGGCAGGAGTCAATCGTTTATCCCACTCACCCCATATGGCAAAAGCTTCTCTCCTTTTTCTGAGACTCGATAGATCGTATCGCTATATTGGCTCCAAACCAACATGGTATCACCGTAAATCCCCAAATGATCAGACGGAAAACTAGGATAACTTCCAGAAGTGAAATGTAAACTCTCATCTTGCTTGGAAGATAACAAATTCCCCATTGTATCTGTTATTGCATACATATAGGGTTGTGATTCATTATCAGCATCTATACAATAATAAAAGTAGAATTTATCCCTCAAATAATAGAAACTCCAAGCCCATTTTTTAGGAAGTTGAAGAGAATGTTTATTAAGAAAAGTCCCTTCATAAGAAAAAGACAAAAGTTCAGAGGTATTCATACGGTAAACATAAATAATCCGCTCAGTTTCATTGATAGCCATAGCATAAAATCTGCTGTATTCACCAGGTCCCTGCCCTATAGCTCCTATCCTGCCAATAAAATGTCCCTGATTATTATACTTCAATATTCCCTGTTCCGTTCCAGCCAAGAAAAAAGATGAAGCATGTACAATTCTAGCTCCCTTATAGTCAATAGAATCAGGCTGAATAATTGTCATTTCATCAGCTATATCAGACATCTTCACATCTTTCTTTATGAAATCATCATAATTCCAAATCCTTATAGTACTTTCCGGCTTATTACAGCAAGAATACAAGAAAAGCAATTGAGAAATAATAAATAAGTGTTTCATACAGAATAAATTATTCAGTTTTTCTTCTATCACTATATTTAATAGTTTATGAACTTCTATTTATCTTTCAATCGAATCATTATCATGACTAAATTACCCTCAGAATCTATATTCTCTCTTTGCAATATTTCTTCTGGCAATTCATATGGTTCAATCTTTCCTATCATATACTCTTTTTTATCTTTTTGAGAGTATGAAAACACCCATCTTAAAGGAATACTGATTTGAGTATTTAAATCATCCCTAAGCTTCTTTGTTCCCATAAATATTTGCTTTCTTTTATCGTAGAAGCCAAAAGAAGAAGAAGACTTAAAAGTTGCATTATTCCACTGAAAAAACAAGAACCTTTTCGTTTCAGCAAACATTGTAAAAGTCATCATTTCTTCACTTATATCTTCAGTTGATACTGATATACGATGCTTTCCTTGCTCCCATAAAAAGGCAGGCATCCCCCCCTGTTCTGTAAAACGAAAAATAGTATCATTGAATAAATTATAATATAGCAAAGAATTATCAGAAGAGGATGTACAGTAAGTTCCACAAGCATATCCCCTCTTTAAAACAGGGTTTCCGTGTTTCTGCTTTATTTCCAGACTTTGCCCACAAGTATCATTTATCACCCAATAATAAGGATCGGATAAACCGGACATTGATGGATAGAAGAAATAGCATTTATTGGCAAGAACACGCATCATAGTTGGATAGCCATAGGTGTCATCCGGCAGATCATAATGAACACGATTCAAAAAGCCCCCATCGTAAGAATAATCAATCATCACTTTTTCCGGTATACTATATACACGAATCCGCTTATTACGAGTGTCAATAGCCATCAATTTATTTCTATTATATTCCATTGGTCCCTGCCCTATTTCCCCTATCTTCATAAGAAACTCTCCTGTATATGAATACTTCAAAATACCTTCTGCTACACTAACCACAAAAAAGCTATCAGTAAAACAAGAGTTGCCATAGCTTGATAACAAGAGTCTATTATCAAGCTGTATAAAAGCAATACTATCTGCAAAGTCCGATATAGGTATTACAGGTAGCAATTCATCTATCGGTTTTATTTTTAAAAGTTCTGTACTCTGCCGATGATTACAGCTAAAGAACAGAAGAGCTTCTAACAATATGAAAACTATCCTCATAATATATCATTTATTCAGTGCTTCAAAGTTGAAATGTAGCTAACATCCAACTTGGAATGTAACAAAGTTAGGCAGGATATAGCAGTTAAACAAGAGAACATACCGGACAAATCAAAACGCACATACGCCATTACGAATCAATAAATTACTTCCTAAAAAAGTTAGTAAAAAGAATCCTCTACTGGACAATATTCAACTTTACCTTCTCCTTTTTCAATTAATAAATACAAGAAAAAACACCAAACACATTAAAAAGCTAATCACTCTTTCAATCGTACCAGCACCAATACCGGATTACCTTCCAAGTCGTCCTCATCCATTCCCCATGGAATAGCTTCAGGAATATCTAGTAATGCTGCGGTATTAGTTTGACATATAAAATATTCACGTCCATCTATTTGTATCAGACTACGAGGAAATAAGGGAACATTAATCCTTTCATCAAAAAGTAATTCTTCTTTTTGTATCTTAGCGAATTCACCATTCTTTTTATCATAGTAAACAAAGAAATTCACATTATCAGGTTGACGATTAAAATTAGTCACTTGGAAAAGGAAGAAATTCTTAGTATCAAAGAAATGAGTACAAATCCGACGCTCCACAGGGGGCGTAGGAAACGGATCATTTTCTAACAACCGGAAATTGCCCTGTCCCCACAAGTAGGCGGCATACGAGCGATGAGGAGTTACATGATATATCGAATCTTCAAATAAGTCATAATAAACAACGGTACTATCGTTCATAGCCGCATAAAAAAATCCCATATATGCCCTCATATTTCTCAACAATTTCTTTATATCCTTTGTAACTCTCTACAAAGGTACCATCTTTCTTTATCGACAACCAATAATAAGGTCTCTTACCGGGTTTGCCCATATTGTTGTCATAATAGAAGTATATTAAGTCACCTTGCATATATGCAAAAGAAGGAAAATATATTTTTATATCATCAGGTAGTTCTACCTGAATACTTTTTATAAATTTTCCAGTAAAAGAATAGCTCAATAATTTCTGTTCCGAATAAACATAAATGTAAATGACTTCATTCGATTTATCCATTATGCAGCGATAAGAATAACGAGGATACTCTTTCGGGCCATCCCCAATATCACCTATTTTATAAAGGAAACGACCCCTTGTATCATATTTCAAAACTCCTTCACGCGTATTTGCAAAAAAGCAACTGTCCGCCCAATACAAAGATACAAAACCGGGAAGAATAAAAGAATTATCAAATTGTATATATATCACAGAATCAGCAACAGCAGATATATCCATCGGCTCATAAGATATTTCATCAGGATTTATCATGAGCTGTTCTGCATTCTTATGCCCATCAGAACAAGAAAATAAACCTATCAATAAAAAGACAAATAATAATTTCATATCAGTTTCTTTTATCACAATTATTTAATCCATCTTTCTTCAGCCGAATCCTTATCAACACATTATTATCTTCTTCATCTATACTATCGGCTTGCTTTCGTATCTTAGGATCATCAGAAGACAACCAAGCATCCAATAATTCATAAGGTTGATAATGAGCTTCTAAATACTCATGCCCATCTATTACAAAATAATTATAAGGGAAAAATAAAGGAAGCCCCCATAAATCATCAGTAATTCCTTCTGAATTAAACAACTTCCCGGATGCTTTATCATAAAAACAATAATTCCATCGCCCCTTCATTATGTCATAGGGACGCCATATACACAAATAATAATTAGTTGTTTCTATGATAGTATATATCATCATAGACTGATAGTATTCTTCCTTTTCTACCTTAGCAGGAGTCAACCGTTTACTCCATTTACCCCATACAGCAAAAGCTTCTTCTCCTTTTTCTGAAATACGGTAAATAGTATCACTATATTGATTCCATACCAACATGGTATCGCCAAATAGTCCCATATGATGAGACGGAAAACTTGGATAGTTCCCTGGAGTAAAATGTAAACTTTCGTCCAGTTTGGAATATAATAAATTCCCTATTGTATCTGTTATTGCATACATATAAGGTGGTGATTCGCTATCAGCGTTTACAAGATAATAAAAATAGAACTTATCTTTCAGATAGTAAAACTTCCACGCCCATTCTTTTGGGAGTTGAAGAGAATGTTTATTAAGAAAGATCCCTTCATAAGAAAAAGACAATAATGTAGAGGTGTCCATACAGTAAACATAAATAATCCTGTCTGTTTCATTTATCGCCATATTATAAAATCTTCTGTATTCACCCGGCCCTTGCCCTATAGCCCCTATCCTGTTCATAAAATGCCCTTCTTTATCATACCTCAATACTCCTTGCTCCGTTCCAGCCAAGAAAAAGGATGAAGCATGTACTATTTCAGCTCCCTTATAGTCAATAGAATCCGGCTGAATAATCGTCATTTCATCGGCGATATCAGACATTCGCACATTCGCACTAATGAAATCATCATAATTCCAAACCACAGTTTTAGACTTTGTATAGTTATGACAAGAACACAAAGCAAACAGAACAAGAAATACAAATATATCTTTCATAGGAAAAAATACAAATATTTGAGAGAATAGATATTCTATTCTCTCAAATATCAATTTTAATTAGTAACAAACAACAGCCACTTCATCTCTAATAACATCCTGATTCATGTGAACTTTAGAAACCGCAGCATGGGCAGCACTTGCACTTTTTGCACATACTGAACCCTGAGTTACTGTTCCACCCATCCAAGAAGTAGAACAAGTGTACAATTGTTCACCTTCACCGCACATGCTGGAAGGTTGTGCCCCTCCACGCACCTGCTTCATTTCCGAGGCATTTAAAATCTTTTTCATAAGCATTCAATTTTAAGTAAAACAATAGAGAAAAGACTCCGCCCTATCCATCATAACAGCCAGCTACTCCATTATGATCAAAGCCTTACGGTATCAGCATCAAAGTTGAAATGCAGCTAACATCCCGACTTGGAATGTAGCAAAGTTAGGCAGGATACTACACTTAAACAAGAAAAGATACTGGACAAAAAACGAATAGATTATAATACTAAGAATCAATATATTAACCCAAGAATTAAAGTAAAAAGAAGAGCATCAACCGGACAAAACATTCTCCTTATTCTCTACAATTTCCGTATAAAATCATCAAAAGTATCCCCCCAGGCAGCAAAAACTTGCTCTTCATACGTTGCTTCGACTTCGCTATAGCATCGACAGTCACATTAGTAACAGTAGCAATCATAGCATTAGTGAAACTGGCACGGATAAGATAACAGATCCTCCGTTCCTGCATGCCAAGTTTATAATCATCCAGTTTTGCCGATATATCACCATAAAGGGTATCGATTATAGCAAATATCTCCATCCACTCCTCATCCGATTTCACCAATCCATATAGCGGCTGGCAACGCAACTGACATAACTGGCTCAATGCAAGTGTACGTTCAACAGGCAATAACGAATGAATTTCCTGATATTCTTTCAGTTGTTTTGTATAGGATATATTCAGTTTCTGCAAACAAGAGTTCAGTTCATCCTTATCCTTTTGCCGGACTGACAATCTTTCTATCTGTTGGGACAACTCTTTATTCTCTTGCAATAATTGCTCCCGTTCTTCTTCCGATTCCACCCTTCCTTCATCCAATTGTTTCTCATTCTCTTTCAGGCGGGCAA
>Ga0192244_10780_pt1 | contig 10296 bp, 12 predicted proteins | sample Koala_Koa27_L3_FD_131234 | JGI IMG/M metagenome (GOLD analysis project Ga0192244, IMG submission 131234) | Enriched cells from koala feces incubated with labeled cellulose particles, San Francisco Zoo, California, United States - Koala_Koa2-7_L3 ... | reverse complement strand
GAGCATGACCTTGAGCAGGGAGATGCAGCGCCCGTCTTCGGCGAAACTGTGGCAGATGCCCCAGCCGCCTACCGCATTGCCCAGCATACCGGCCCTGCCTGCACGCACCGTACCGCTGGACGAACAGGAAACATCGTATTTGGCCGACTCCGCCAAGATTTTCAATTTCTCCAAGACCTTATCGTTCATAAGCGCCATCGTCACACTCTACCCACCCCCAAAAGCCGCACGGTCTGCCGGCACAGGGCACAGCTCCATAACAAAAAAGACCGCCAGGAGTGGCAGTCTTTCTTTGTAATCTTACTAGTTCATTTAGTTTTTAGCAGCCTCCAAAGATGCCTTGCGGAATTCCTTCATTGTTTTTTCAATTTCCAGAGAAGCTTTGCGTGCACGTGTGCCGGCAGCCTTGTTTCCATTCTCCATCTGAGCTTTCGCATCTTTTTCAAACTCTGCATATAATGCAGCTACTTTCTCAACCAATTCTTTCATAATCCTTTTTCAATTTATGTCGTTAATAATGTTGGGCAAAAATACATTCTTTCTTCAAATAAATGCATGAAAACCTGTTTTTTTTTAGTTTAGCAACCAAAAATACCTGTAAAAAGGTCTGTTTAAGGTTTTTTCCCTACTTTTGCAGCCATGAAAAAGCTTACGAATACAGCCTATCTGCACGCACTGATTGCCGAAGGGGAGCACCAGCAGCAGGACTTCAAGTTCGAGATATCCGACGCAAGAAAGATAGCCAAAACCCTTTCGGCCTTTGCCAATACCGACGGAGGACGACTGCTGATAGGCGTGAAAGACAACGGGAAAATTGCCGGAGTACGTTCGGACGAAGAACAGTACATGATTGAAGCGGCCGCACAGCTTTACTGCCGCCCCCGGATAGACTATGACATGCAGACCATTGAGGCGGAAGGGCGCAGCGTGCTCATCGTACAGGTTGCCGAAAGCAAACGGAAACCCGTCTATGCCGAAGACGAAAACGGACGCCACCTGGCCTACCTGCGCATCAGGGACGAAAACATCCTGGCAACCCCCGTGCATTTACGCGTGTGGCAGCAGAGCGGAAGCCCGCAGGGCGAACTGCTGGCCTGCACAGAACGCGAACAGCTGCTGCTCAACCTGCTGCGGGAAAACGACCGCCTGTCGCTGAACCGCTACTGCCGGCTGGCACGCCTGTCGCGCCGCGCGGCCGAACACCTGCTGGCAAAGTTCATCCGCTACGGCATCGTGGAGGCTGTTTTTGAAGGACATCAATTCCATTTCCGCCTGAAGCCGTAACCCCCTGCCGGCACCCCTCCTGCCGGAATGCACCGCGGGGCACACCACGGGAAAAAACGCCCGGCACAATGCTTGGCGCAAACCAACTTAATTCGTACTTTTGCGAAGTATTTTTAACACAAATCATAAGACAACATGGGAATATTTGCCAAACTGTTCAACAAAAAACACGGTGAGGCGTCTTCCAAAAACGTGGAAGACTTCGTCTCGCTGACACGTGTCTATTTCCAGTCGGTCATTGCCGTCAACCTGGGAATCACCAACATACGCTTCCTGCCCGACGTGGCCAACTTCAAGCGCCTGTTCAAGATACCCACCCAGGGCGGACGCCTGGGACAGGCGGAAAAGACCGCTTCCAAGAAGATGCTGATGCAGGACTACGGCATCAGCGAGAACTTCTTCAAGGAAATAGATGCCTCCATCAAGAAGCACTGCCGCACCCAGAACGACGTGCAGGCCTACCTCTTCATGTACCAGGGATTCTCAAACGACCTGATGATGCTCATGGGCAACCTGATGCAGTGGAAGTTCCGCATGCCCTCCATCTTCAAGGGAGCCTTGCGAGGCATGACCGAGAAGACCGTGCACGAAGTCTGCACCAAAACCGTGTGGAAGAAAGACGACGTGCACAAGACCGCCATGGCCGTGCGCCAGTACAAGGAGCGGCTGGGCTACTCCGAGCAGTGGATGACGGAATATGTGTACAACGTCGTGATGCTGGCCAAGAAAGAACCCAGGCACAAGGCCGAAGACCCCAAGAAATAAATGGAGGCCGAACAGCACCCCCTGGCCCCCTTCCTGCCCGGCAACGCACGCCTGCTGATGCTGGGCAGCTTCCCGCCGCAGCGCAAGCGGTGGTCAATGGAATTCTACTACCCCAACTGGAACAACGACATGTGGCGCATCACGGGGTACCTGTTCTTCGGCGACAGGGAACACTTCGTGGCCAAGGGGCAGAAGGCCTTCTGCAAGGAACGGCTCGTGCAGTTCCTGCAGGAGAAAGGCATCGCCCTCTTCGACACCGCCTCGGCCGTACGGAGGCTGCAGGACAATGCCTCCGACAAGTTCCTGGAAGTGGTGCAGCCCACCGACGTCGGCGCCCTGCTGGGGCAACTGCCCCTGTGCCGCGCCATAGCCACCACGGGCGAGAAGGCCACCGAAACCCTCTGCACACAGTTTGCCATCCCCGCACCCGGGGTGGGCGACTACACGGAATTTGTCTCCCAGGGACGGGCGCTGCGGCTCTACCGCATGCCCTCCTCGTCGCGGGCCTACCCGCTGGCCCTGGAGAAGAAGGCGGCCCTGTACCGCATCATGTACCAAGACCTGCAAATGCTGTAACGCCTTTTTTAGACAAAATGCAGGCAGAGGGCTTGCATATTCAAAACTTTACACTACCTTTGCAGCCGCAAACACGGGAATAGCTCAGTTGGTAGAGCATCGGTCTCCAAAACCGAGTGTCGGGAGTTCGAGCCTCTCTTCCCGTGCAAGGAATAAGAAGCTGTAACAGATTAAGTTACAGCTTCTTTCTGTTTATAGGTCGGACAAATCTCGGACAACTTAATATGATTATCAACCATAAGGCTGAATTCTAAGTACTCTCGCCTTGCGGATAAAGGATAATGTGCGCCCGGAGGCAGGGCGACGGTTGTTCAAAGCCGGGAGATAGGCCCGGGCCTCCTAAATACTGTCGGCTGCACGCCGGATGCGTTCTGATAAATCAACCAGCGCTCCTTTCAGTTTCTCGGTTTCTTCAGGAGTGAAAGAGGTCGGTTTCCCGTTACCATCGCGCCCATCCAGCTTATGATAAAGCCACGAACTGGATTTCCCGAAATAGGTTCTCGACAGGTCAGCCCAGGAGATGGCCACCAAAAGGTCGTATAGTTTCTGGCGCATGGCCTGCGTTTCTTGCTGTTGCATAATCACTGTTTCCATATATATATTGTTTTGTGCCTCCCCATCTAGGGAATGGCGGTTGTTAATCTTCGATTTCGTTTTCGGCTTCGTCCAACAGCTCGTTGAAGAGTTTTTCAATGTACCATCTGATTTCGGGATACCCGTTGGGGTAAGAGTTTTTGTAATTCCGGATGGCCATTATCAGGTCGAATTCCTTTTCCGTCAGTTTTACTTTTTCCATATCTTTTTTCTTTGAACGTCACAAAGATAGTACGATTTTTCGTACTATACAATTATTCAGTACGATTTTTCGTACTAGTATATATCTTTTTTTTCAGCTCTTCCTGGATGCGCAACTGCTCGTCCAACGAATAGAGGACGTCAATCAACGGCCCTTTGCGCACACTGCTTTTTTCGTCATGTCGTGCTGCGCCAGGCTGCCCAACAGGCGTAGCTGACTGTCAAACACACCGTTGATGTTTTTCCCGTTTCCACCAGCAAGAAAAAAACGCGTTAAATATTGTTCTTATACTATTTTTCTTTATATTTGTCGCACTTATCCACAAAAAACATTAATCATTTATAAACGAGAGAAGAATATGAAAGAAACAACGACGCAACCCACCACCTTGAAGGAGGCCTACGAAGCCCCCACGTGTGAAACCATCGAGATGCAACAGGAAGGCGTGCTGTGCGGCAGCTACGGCAGCGAGAACAACGATTTCAGCGACGGCGGCTACGGCTGGGGCTGGGACTAAACAGTAGGAGGACAGAAACATGAAGACAAGCAACATCCTTTGGGCAGTGGCGGCAGTGCTGCTGGCTGCCTGCAACCAGGAAGAACCCGCCGCTACGGCACCCGCCGCCGGCAACCAAGTGCAAATGACCTTTACCGCCAACGCGCCCACCGCAGCGGCCGACACCCGCACCTCGCTGGTAGAGGGCACCCACGTGTATTGGGAACCCGGCGACGTGATAGGCGTCTACTCCTGCATCCCCGACGCCGATGAAGATTTTTTCAAGTCCGAAGCCCCAGGCACCCCCTTCAGCACCACCCTGACGGAGGCTTCCTCCACCGCCACCTTTACCGGAACAGCTGAAGAAGGGGCAGACAAATACATAGCCGTCTACCCGCATGACAAATTTAGTGCCTGTATGTGGATGAATATGGAGGGGATGGAAATCTACACAATCGGCTTCGAGCTTCCGACCGAGCAGGAGGCCGTGGCCGGCAGCTTTGCAAACGGGCTGAACCTTTCGTGGGCAGAAACTACCAACCCGAACGGCAGCCTGACCTTCAAGAACTTCTGCGCACTGGTGAAGTTCAGCATCAGTGGAGATGCCGACGGTCTGAAAAGCGTGACGCTGACCGACCTGGAGGACGTAAGCCTAGGAGGCCACTGTTCTTATGAAGCAATTGGAGATATAGAAGAAAATTTCACAGCGGATGGGGACCCAACCATAACCCTTACGGGCGAATTTACTACCGGCACGGACTATTATTTTGTGGTATGTCCCACAGCATATTCTAGAAACTATGCCCTGCAAAACGGTTTCTCCCTGACCTTCACTTGGGACGACGACCAAACTTTCGTCAAGACCTCGACAGCAGGCATCGACAAACAACTCGCCGCAGGCACCATCCTCGACCTGGGCGAGATTGAGATAACGAAACCCCAATAAACAGCCTCCTCCGCCCGAAGGCCGGAGCGTGCACGAGAGAGAACAAACCTATTTTAGTAACATTTCCTGACAACCAATACCGGATGCGGGACAGGCCGCAGCAGGGTGCAGCAGGTAGGTAGGCTAACTTATACTCTTAGGTAGCCTGACTTATACTCTTAGCCTACCTGACTTATACTCTTAGCCTACCCCCCTCCGGAAGGGTGCCAGGAAGCTAATGACCCAAAGTATGGCATTCTACAAAAAAAAGACAACAAAAGGTAAACGGGCTGTGGTATCCGCAGTCCATCACCGTGGGGCGCATATCCATGAGCCGCCTCGTGGAGCGGCTGGCGCAAATCTCCACCGTATCCAAATCGGACGTGCAAGCCGTCATGGGCGACCTGGCGAGCGTGCTAGCCGACTACATGTCGCTGGGCTATACGGTGGAAATCGAAGGGCTGGGTACCTTCTACTACACCGCCGTGACCAACAAACAGGGTGTATCCACCGCCGAGGAAGTGAGCCCCGAGCAGATAACGGACGTGCGCATCCGCTTCCTGCCCGAGACCAGCCGCTCGAGCGACAACAAGACCGTGACCCGCGCCCTGAGCAACGTGGAAATCAAATGGGAAGAATACGGCAGCAAGAATGAGAAAACCACTTCCTCGGACGGCGACGACGGGGACGACGACCTGCCGCTGGGATAAGGCAGGGACTCCCCCATGCAATACCGCCCGCAAAAGTTACCACTGAGGCCGCCTTTCGCTATCTTTACGTAAGACCGGAGGCGGCCCGGCATAAAAAAATCAAGCGAGCTTGTTTGTTACTACGCCCACCTTTCACTATCTTTTCATAAGACAGGAGACGGTTCGGCATAAAAAAATCAAGCGAGCTTGCTTTTTTATGCGCTCACCTTTCACTATCTTTACCGGGAAATCAACATAAACACCCGCTAAACATGATGAAAAAAAGCGCAATGGCCTGGCTGCTGCCGGGCATCCTCCTCTCCGCCCTCACGGCATGCTCGCCGATGGACAAACCCGAAAGCACGGACGTGCTGCAAGCCATCCCCTTCCAGCAAGTGACGCTGGAAGACAACTTCTGGCTCCCCCGCCTGAAAACACAGAAAGAAGTGCTCGTGCCCTTCGCCCTCGACAAGGTGCGCCCCGCCATGGACAACCTACGCAAGACAGGCAACTACCTGCACGGCATCAAGGACGAACTGCCCTTCCCCCACCGCTTCATCGCCTCCGACCTCTACAAGGTGATGGAGGGTGCCGCCTACCTGCTGACCCTGGAGCCCGACCCGGCACTGGAACACACCATGGACAGCATCATCGACCTCATTGGCAACGCACAGCAGGCCGACGGATACCTGTATGAGTCGCACATCACCGGCGTATCGGCCCGGCACGATCACTGGGGCGGCGGAGGCATGGGCGACAAACCCTACTCGTGGGTGGTGCACAGCCACGAGCTCTACAACATGGGACACATGTACGAGGGCGCCGTGGCCTATTACCAGGCCACGGGCAAGGACAAATGGCTGAAGATTGCCGAAAAGAACGCCCGGCACATCCATCACGTGTTCTTTGAAGGCGATTCCGCATACAACGGCGGCAAGCCCGTCAACCAGGCACCCGGCCACGAAGAGATAGAGCTGGCACTGGTGAAGCTCTTCCATGCCACCGGCGACTCGCTCTACCTGGACATGGCCAAGCGCTTCATCGACATCCGCGGCGTGACCTTCCAGCCCGAAGGCGAAGGCGTGATGGCGCCCAGCTATGCCCAGCAGCACCTGCCCGTACGCCAGCAGACCAAAGCCGTGGGACATGCCATCCGCGCCACCTACCTCTATTCCGGCATGGCGGACGTGCTGGCACAGACGGGCGACGAGACCCTGAAACCGGCGCTCGACAGCATCTGGGCCAACATCGTGGATACCCGCATGCACATCACCGGCGGCCTGGGCGCCGTGCACGGCATCGAGGGATTCGGCCCGGAATACGTGCTGCCCAACATGGATGCCTACAACGAGACGTGTGCCGCCGTGGGCAACGTGCTGTTCAACTACCGCATGTTCCTGGCCGAGAAGGATGCCAAGTACGTGGACGTGGCCGAGGTGGCGCTCTATAACAACGTGCTGGCCGGAGTCAACCTGGAAGGGAACCGCTTCTTCTACGTCAACCCCCTGGAAGCAAACGGGCGCAATGCCTTCAACCAGGGGCAGAAAGGCCGTTCGCCCTGGTTTGGCACCGCCTGCTGCCCCTCCAACCTGGCGCGCCTGATTCCCCAGGTTCCGGGCATGATGTATGCCCACACCGGCGACGAAATCTATTGCACCCTCTACGCCGGCACGTCCACGGTGATTCCATTGGCGGCCGGCAAGGTACACGTAAAGCAGGAAACCAATTACCCGTTCGACGAGAGTGTCCGCTTTGAAATCACCCCGGAACAGCCGGAACAGACGTTTGCCATGCGCTTCCGCATCCCCACCTGGACAGGCGGACAGTTTGTGCCCGGCAAGCTGTACAGCTACCTGAACGACGCGCCTGCCGGCTGGAAGGTGTTGCTCAACGGCAAGGAAGTCGCGGTGAAGCTACACAAAGGCTTCGCCACCCTCAACCGTACCTGGAAGGCCGGCGACCGGGTTGAACTGCAGCTGCCCATGCCCGTCCGCTACAACAAGGCCATCCCCCAGGTGGAAGCCGACGCCGACCGCCTGTGCATCACCCGGGGCCCCCTGGTCTATTGCGCCGAGACGGCAGACAATGCAGCCACACCGGCCAGCTACGTAGTGGCCCCCTCCACGGACACGGACGTGCGCCAGGAGACGGACGGCCTGCTGAAAGGCATTGACTTCATCACCATCCCCGCACACTCCGTGCAGGACGGGAGCATCGGCCAGCTGACCCTGCTGCCTTACTATGCCTGGGACAACCGAGGCGACGGCGCCATGATTGTCTGGCTTCCGGAGAACGACGCGCTCGCAAAGGCCTCCATCCCCACAATGCCCGAATACGTTGCCGGCCTCACAGCGACCCACACCTTCGAGCAGGACGACGTGTATGCCATCGTGACCAACGGATACCCCGCCAGTTCGCACGACACCTCCATCCCCCGTTGGACAAGCTGGCCCCAGACCGGCAAGAAACAAACGGTAGAACTCACGCTGAAACGCCCCCTCCGCCTGCAAAGCCTGTCCGTCTACTGGTACGACGACCGTGGCGGCGTACAGGTTCCCCAATCGTGGAGCATGGAATACAGGCAAGGCGGCCAATGGAAAGCATTCCCCATCTACGTCACCGACGAATACCGCGTGCTGAAAGACCAGTACAACATGGTTCACCCGGGCGAAGACATTGAGGCCGAAGCCCTCCGCCTGCACATCACACCGCAGCCCCAAGCGGCCGCCGGCATCCTGAGCATACAGCTGGAAGAAGTGAAATAACCGGTGCGTACCTAACGCCAGATGTTCCGCCCAATCCACCAGGCGACCAGCAAAAACAGGTAGATGTTGACAAGCACCGGATGGTGGCACACCTTCTTCAGACGGTCGAAGCGGCCACCGGCATTGAACCAGTGGCACAAAGTCAGGGCGCCCAGGTAAGGAAGGGAAATCAATAAAAAAGGGTTGTAGCCGAAAGCCTCCCGCAAATGTCCGTGAAGCAACTGGTGGAGGGCACGTTGCGTGCCGCATGCGGGACAATCCCACCCCGTGAACAGGTGGAACAGGCACCGGGGCATGAAAGGAACAGACTCGGGATTCATCCAAAAGAGAATCCCGAGTCCGCATAGAATGATGAACAAGACGACTGCCTTCTTCATGAGAGGTTATAATGCACTCAAGAATCCAACCAAGAAACCGATGATGCCTCCTACGACACCCAGCCCCAATGCAATCAGGCAGTACATCTTGGCACTGGCGGCCGCCTTAACAGACTCCTCGTATTTACCCTCGTTCCACAGGGGATCGACCTTATTGGAATAGATAATGGCCACGATGCCCAACGGGAGGCAGCAAAGAACAGTGGCCAGAATGGACCACACCAGCAAGTTGTCAGGCTTCTGAAGCCCCAGGGGCGGCTTCGGATTCTGAGGCGTATAACCGGAAGACGGCGGCGGAGGAGGAGGAACCGAGCCGTTTTGCTGTCCAAACAACGATACCAGTTCGGGGATTTCACTGACCGGCTTCCATTGCGACATTCCCTGTTTCCACACCTGCGTATTGAGGTTCACCCCACACGAAACCAGTTGATCGGCCGGGACAGGCCCCTGCTGCTCGTTACGAGCATTCAAATAGTAATAATTATCCATACTTCAATAGCGTTGATTAAATTTCCGTTAATATATGCTTGTTATATTCCCTTTGTAATCGTAACTGTATACCATGTTTCCCCAATAAGCGTCTATTTCACTGCTATAAAGGCTGATGCGGTCGTATTCGCAGGGCACAATGACCTTTCCCTGGCGGTCGATGACTCCCCAGCGCCCGCCTTTAATGTGATTTTCTTCATCCACGAAGCCGTTCATGTTCAGCTTGGCGTATCCCTTGTCGTTGAACTTCGTCCTTAAATAGTTGCAAGTAAGCACGCAGGTACCGTCGGGTTCAATCAATCCGAACCAGTCGCCTTTTTCTATTTCGAGGAGCAGGCTGCCTTCGTCCCAATTACTTATCCGGTCGTATTCGCAAGGCAGCAACATCATGCCGTCGTCGTCCAGCAGTCCCCAGGTATTGTCCCCGCACGACACCTTCCATAGCCGTCTGACCGAATCGCGTATAATATTGCTCCACTCGCAGGGCACCAATATGTTGCCATCCATGTCGCACGTTCCCACCATGCCGTCCAGGCGGATAAAGCAATATTGCGGGCGATAGAATTCATCGGGCACCACGGACTCATAAATGCACGGGACGCATTCCATCCCCCACTCGTTCATGACGCCCCAGCCCCGGAAAGGCTTCTTGATGCGGCAATATCCCGAGAAATAAAGATACGTGTCACACATAACCCGGTAGTAGATGCCTGCCGCCAGCGAGCCTGTCCACAACGGGAACACGAGCAACAAGGCGTGTACCACATAGCGCCGCTTCTTGATAAACAGGAAAGGAACGAACAAGGCCGTCAGAAACAGGAGCACAAACCAGGGCAATTCATCGGGATGCCTGTAAGAATGGGCCGAGAGGAAAGCAAAGAGGAAGCGTCCCACTACCAGCATAAACACCGTGCCCAGCACGGCATAGACCAGCAAGAGGATGCGAAAAGGCGTGAGACGATGGAAAAAGCCGTCGCGGGACGGTGGCTTGCAACCTTGCAAAGCCGACAAATGCACCCACGTGGACAGCCCCGCATGCCAGACATATGTATCGCCCGGCAAATGAAGCCGTTGCAACTCGTCCCACGACATCGGGCCTACGCGCTGGTTGTCAGCGGTCAAATAATAGTAATC
>Ga0192244_10778_pt1 | contig 10301 bp, 12 predicted proteins | sample Koala_Koa27_L3_FD_131234 | JGI IMG/M metagenome (GOLD analysis project Ga0192244, IMG submission 131234) | Enriched cells from koala feces incubated with labeled cellulose particles, San Francisco Zoo, California, United States - Koala_Koa2-7_L3 ... | reverse complement strand
GCCAGCGGTGCAATGTGGCAGAGTCTTCCACTTCCCATTGCAATGAGAAACATTCTGTGTCCTGCTCCTTATGACTGAGGATTTGGGTAAGACGAGGATTATGCAATAGTCCCAGGTTCTCCACTTCGGGAATATAGGATTCACTGAGCCAGATGACGAAATTACGTGCATCATCTATTCCTATTTGGTAAGTTGTATTATAGATTAACATAACTATTATTTTTAAATAAAAAAGGACTGCTTTGCAGACCTTAGATTTTTTCATTAAATGATAGGTGGAGCATGCGAGACTCGAACTCGCCACCTTTAGACTGCCAGTCTAACGCTCTAGCCAGATGAGCTAATGCCCCGAAAAGTGGTAACGGTGCAAAGATACACAGAAAATTAATACTGCAAAGCGTTTGGAGAACTTTTTTTTGCAAGGGTGGCATCTTTTTTGTTTGTTACTTTTGCGTCAAAACGTTACTTTTGCGTGAAATTGTTGTCCAATAGTTGACCAATTTTTAAGCACGATTATAATCATGGTTACATTTAAATCGGAAGTCAGAAATGACCATAAAAGACAAGACGGTACATATAGTGTAAGAATCCGCATAACTCATAATAGAGTGGTAAGAAGGATTCCGACTTCTATCTACGTTACTAAAGACGATATAACAAAAGGGTTTAAGATCAAGAACCAGTCTATTCTTGATGAACTGGACAATATTATATCTACCTATCGGAGCAAATGCAATACTCTGTCATTACTCATAAACGATATGGATATTGACGAACTGATAGGGCATATAACTAAAACTGATGAAGGATCTTTGAAGGTCGATTTTATTGAATACGCCCGTAAGTGGGTAGATGACAACAGGGATAAACACGGAATAAGCGTGTACTCTTGTGTTATCAATTCATTGATTAAGTTTCTTGGAAGGGAGAAATTGGATTTCAAAGAGATAAACTACAAATTTTTGAAATCCTATGAAGAATACCTGGGACAAAGGCGCGCACTATCCCTTTATATGGGAGCCATCCGGCATTTACATAATGAAGCCAAAAGAGAATACAATGATGAAGAAGCCGGAAATATAAAAATCCCTTGGTCGTCTTTCACGAAGTATTCTATTCCAAATATTGTATGTACACGCGAGAGAGCTTTAGATGTGGATACAATTAGAGCTATATACAATCTACCATATATACTCACTAAAGATGGTAAGGAAAAAGATTGCAGATTCAATTTTGCAAAGGATATGTTCATCCTTTCATTTTGCTTGATGGGAATGAACTCAGCAGACTTATTTCTGTGTGATACAATTAGTGAGAGCAAAGGAGTATTTACAATCACTTATAATAGGGCTAAAACTTCAACAAGAAGAACTGATAAAGCCAAGATTAGTGTGAGTATTCATCCGTTTTTAATGCCTATATACGAAAAGTACAAAGATCCATCCGGGCATAGGGTTTTTAGATTATATAAAAAGTATTCTACCTACAATAGAGTGAATGTTGCCATAAATGTAGGTCTGAAACAGATCGGCAAAGTTCTTGGTATTGATGATTTGGAATTTTATGCAGCTCGGCACTCTTTTGCCTCTATTGCTCGCAATGATTTAAAAGTAGATAAAAGCACTGTTGGAGAAGCTTTGAATCATGTTGATAAAGAGAATAAGATTACTGATATTTACATTAAAAAAGATTTCTCTGTAATTAATGATGTTAATAGCAAAGTTATTGAATATGTATTTGAAGAAAAGACTTCCTAGAGATGAGGGCTGATATTATGATGATGAAAGGATAAATAGGGCAGCTTATTGAGCTGCCTTTTTATCTAGTTGAAAAAAAGTTTTACGATTTTTGAAATATTCCGGATTAGCTAAAATATGCTTTCTAGCATCAGAAAAATAATCTAAACTTTCCATTTGATTACTAAAAAACATATCTATAACTCCATAAGAAGCAATTATATCAGATAATGCCCCAATAGCTTCTTCGAAATAATTATTAAGTATTCCCGAATCATCTTCCGTAGAGGACATTTTATCTATATCTCCTGCTTTGGTTCCAGTGTATCCTGTTATCTTATACACTTCAACCATTATTCGGTTTTTATCTAATGTTGTAAGAACTTCCACAACGCAAATATACCGTCATTAAAGGGTTGCAATGTTGTTGTTTTGCTATAATTTTTAACTTCAAGCAGGTAAAGGATATCAGACTTAAATCAAATATCAATAAATTTGGGACTGTCACAATCCATTGTTTTAGAAACAATATACTGAGACAATGTTTTTTCGAAAAATACCTCCACTCTTTTGTTATATTGGGGAAGTATAAATTCAACATTTTGAAGTTTATCAAACTTATACATGATTTTCAATAAAGCAATTTCATGCTCAGAAAGCTGGGATAGTAAAATATTTCTATAAATATCGATTTCTTCCTCTGTAATTGATCCATTGTCAATATTTTGATATACATATTGTATGATAGTACAAACAGTACGATAATATGATATTAACCTCAGTCTATGTCCGTCAAATAGCTTTATATTAGCACCCCCATAATCTTTTAAATATTTAGGTTTATCTCCATTCTGCAAGTAGACATTCTGTAACGTCAAAAACACTTCGTTCAATTCTCTAATCTTCTTTTTTTTGTATATTTGGGCAAGTTTCCGAAAGCCTTGATATTGAAGATTTACTCACACCATTCAAAAATAAATAAAAAGCTTGTTCTTGTTCATACTTTTTTCTGTTTTGACATTTTTCATAGACCTTGGAAATATGTACCAAATAATATATAGCCTTAAATTCATAAAACATAAAATGAAAAACTTGTTTTGCATCTCCTACATTTACCATACGTGCGCTAGCCTCTTGTTTATACAACAAGTCTAAGAAGCTAAAAAACTTGTTTTCAAAACGCTCCTTTTTTATATCTATCCGCTGTTTTGAAGCTTCGTCTTCTTGTTTTAGACTAATATTTTTTTTGTTCCTGACTGATTTTGATTTGATTCTGATTGGATTCATACTGAACCCAAAATGCTTCGAAAGTTAACCATATTGCTATTAAGGTTAAGAATGGAGTCGCAATTCCCCCAATAATACTACCTATATCTTTGGGCTCACCTAAGGGTATAATACATAGTTCCTTTTGGGTTAATATTATGGGCATAGCCAATGCAAGGATAGCACAAACTAAAGCTATTCGAAAGTACCTCTTTCTTTTTTTGTTCATCAATTGAAATTCTTCATCTATTCTATTTTGTGTTTCCATAGTGATAAATTTTAGTATAATGATTGCAAAAATACAAAATGCCCTGACTTTCACAAGTCGGAGCATTCTAAATTTGAAATGAAGTTTATAAGAATATCATACTAAGGTAATAATTAAGAGGTAGCAATTACCTGTTATAAGATACCCATATAGGACACAATAAGTAAGGCGTAACAAATAGAATCAAGATACTAGGAGGTGCTAACAACAACATAATGAATGGCAATTCAACAAATAATAGACTTCAACACAAAAAGTCATACTATCATCATAGTGTTTTATTCCTGTTTTTTTGTTTTTTTCAAAAAAGTGCTTCTTTTCTAGTACATATTTGATCGCATATCCTCTTTATACATGAATAGAAATTCTCCGGGTTGCCGGTGGGCAGCCATTCTGATTGCACAGAAAAGAAGAGAATGTTCTTCATTTTTTTTCTTTAGAATACATATCTGGGAAGATATGAAGTTTATATAGTGTAAGCTGACTTGAACACTAGGCAGCATAGAGAAAGGACTCTGGTCTGGGAAGATAAGAGAATCCTTATTTTTCAAAATTTCTAAAGAAACAGATGATAAAAGAGATATGACAATCCTGCCGAACCGGAATAGTCCGTGAAAAAGCAGGAATATTTTCAATAAAAAATAGAAAGACAAAAATGAAAAAAACATTTCTTTGTGCAGCCTTGATGCTATGGGCTGCCGGAAGTGCACAAGCGCAAGCCAACGACATTGGAAACAATGAAGGAGGAAGCGATAAGCACAAAGTAGAGACAAACCGGTTCTGGGATAACTGGTTTATAAGCGTGGGCGGAGGCGCCCAAATGTATTTTGGCGATCACAGCAGACAGATGTCTTTTGGTGACCGTCTTTCTCCTGCTTTAGATATAGCCGTTGGTAAATGGTTTACACCGGGCGTAGGTGTTCGCATGACGTATAGTGGCCTTTCTGTTAAAGGTGCTACTCAGAGTGGTGTTCACTCTAACGGCAAGCCCATCAGTGGCAAACCATGGGAAGGATACTGGCTGAAAGAACAGGAGATCGACTTCTTCAATCTTCACGGTGATGTATTGTTTAATCTTTCCAATTTATTTTGTGGTTACAGTGAAACCCGCTTTTGGAATTGCAGTCCATATATAGGACTGGGATGGATGAGGGCGTGGGAAAGCCCCAGCGCCAATGAGGTGAGTGCCAATGTAGGTATATTAAACTCTTTCCGTCTTTCTTCGGCTCTGGATATTAATCTGGATATTCGCGGTACGTTGGTGAACGACCGTTTCGATGGTGAAGTGGGTGGACGTAAGGAAGAAGGTCTTTTTGCAGCTACCGTGGGTGTGACCTACAAATTCCCCAAGCGTAACTGGAACCGTAGCCATACAGTAGTGATGTATGACAATGCCTCTCTGAATGAATTGCGGGAAAAGGTAAATGCAATGAGTGCAGAGACTGCCCGTCTTCAGCAGGCTATTGCCGAAGGAAACAAATCTGAGGCTGAAACTATTGTTCGCAAGATGGAAGTAGCTGCGCCTAACTTAGTGACATTTGGCATGGGCAAGAGTGAATTAAGTCGTGAAAGCCGTGTAAATCTTGGTTTCCTTGCCAAAGTAATCAAAACTACAGACCCGAATGCTGTTTATACCATTACCGGTTATGCCGATGCAGGGACGGGAACGGATGCTGTCAACACTCGTCTGAGCCGGGAGCGTGCACAGGCTGTTTATGACTGTCTAGTGAATGAATACGGCGTTTCTTCTTCTCAACTTCGAATAGACCACAAAGGTGGAGTGGATAATATGTTCTATGATGATCCGCGGCTGAGTCGTGCGGTGATAACACGCAATGAACAATAAATGAAAGACGTTTCTAAATTAAACAATGAAATAAGTATGAATAAAAAAAGATTGAGAAAGAAATTTATGAGGCACCTGCTTTAAATAAACAACAGGTGATATTGAAACAAGTAATTGCAGCAGGATCACGCATAATGGTAGGAGAGGATAATGGTGGCGTAATGCATATATGGGAGAGGGAAGAAGTGGACGCTGATTATGATATTATACTTTAATATTGTATTAATAAATCAATGCAATAAATAACAAATTCATTATAAAATAATATGGAAAAGCAATATTTCAAAAATATTTTTTTTACTTTTTTATTACTGGCAAGTACTTCACTTACATCATGCAATAATAATGACTTAAAAGAAGAATATGCATTCGAAAACCGAATTATAGCCTTTAATGTTTCTCAAAACATAAAAGGAGGACCAGACGAACTGTCGCGTGCAGATATAGAAAAAACGGATACCATATATCAAAAGTTTAAAGATGGCATGATTCTGGAAACCGTTGTAGAACTGGATAAAACAGCAAGTTCTCGTGATTATCTTCTCGTTGATGGTGACATATATATATTAGCAATCGTGATTACAGAGTCAAATACCATTTACAGCATTCAAGAGTTACGTACAGATAGCGGTGGAAAGTTATGTTGTAGGGTTCCCAATGTGAATGTGCGAGTCATCTTCTATTCCTATAATAGTACGACTAAAATTCCTCATACGACATTAAAAGTAGGAGATAATGTAGACATTGATACTAAGAATAATACTGAATATTATGATAGAGATGTAATGCACTATGATACTGGTATAATTAGACCCGATTTTGGTTTAGAAAGCGAGAGGTTTATTATACGTTTCGAACATTTATTTTCTAGGGTTAGAATACACATGGAATCTAACGCAGACCTAATGTCATTCACTGCCATGCTAAAAGACTATTCATATGCTAGTGCTAAGGTTGACATTATTTCGGGTAAAGTAGAGACTGTTGAAGATGTATATGCTTCGCTCATCATGTCTGCTAGAGATCCTCACTATTCTTTCATTATTTATGAACCAAGAGAGCTATTTTCACCTTACAGCATTTTTATCCCTAGAGACGATGCAACAACATATGATCTATATCTTAATGAAGTTAATGATAATCAGACAACAAGGAGTACAACAATAACGAAAGATTTTAAACCTGGTTATAGTTATACTATCAATGTAAAACTGAGAACTGCACAATAAAGCGTAGAAATATAATCATTTGATTACGACCTGTAAAACAATGAGATACCCCGAATTATCACAAGCCGGGGCATCCATAATTTATAAATCCAAAGTTTTAATTAATAAACTATCTCTTTCTGTTCTTCCGGATCAGCCGCACTATTATAAAGCATAGAGCTACAATCACACCAATGGCGATGCCGCCAATCTCCTGTTTAATGGATTCCCACCAAGATAATTCACGTTCAACAGGATAGGGAACTTGAATGCTATCCGTCCTCTCGATGAAAAGAGTATCAGTCTGTATTCTGTCCTTATACTCCGTATGCCAGCGATCGCGAAATACCATATCACCTTTAATGTATATAAAGGTAGAATCATGCACATGAATAGAATCACGCTGCAACCTATCCCGATACTCTATTTCCGTCTTCACGCTTTCTACCGGTACATACTTCGTCCGGCAGGAACACAACCATATCGAGGATATGATCGAAATGGTTAGATAGATCAGAGCTTTCATAGCTTCAATACTTGTTTTCTGTTATTACCATCACTCCGGTAGCTGACGTGCACCCACGCGAAATTACTCTCATCGATCAACTGATCAAAAGGCAGGTTCTCCTTGATGTATTCAAACAACAGTTTATTCTGTTGCCTGTCTCCGGTATCAATGTCGGCAGCTTCACCCTTCATATGCTGAGAGGTTTTACTTCCTTTTACCGCCGCATTCAATTCCAGACAGCGATAACCTGAGCTCACAATGAGGGGCTTGCCCCACCATGTGCGCAACGGGTCCAGCACGTTATCCACTAATGCAGTCAGAGCCGTTACGTGTTCCTGATAGCATCTGTTGTTAATTCCTAGGTGATCTGCCGTATTTGACCGGCATAATTCCGCGATTGTAAAGTACTTCATTTCTTTTCCTCCTTATCCTTATTTATATAGTCTATTATAGCCTGTGCGATCTCTGTAGGTTCGGTCTTGTGCTTTGCGATTTCAGCAGCTAACATAGTTACCTGTTTCATTTCTCTGCGTTCTTTCTCGTCTGCTTTTTCGTAGATGGATTTAACCTCAATAGCAGCTACTCCGAAAGCCCCCAGCAATGTGATAAAAGGGAAAATAGGGATATGGTACTCGTAATAATTATCAAGATACCACACTCCGGCTATCTGCATACCATCTACAACAACAAGAGCGAGAAGGGCATTATAGTATTTCGCTACCTTGTTTACTGTTCTTTTTCACCCATCACTATTAATAGGTTCTCCACGCTGTTTTGCCTTCCTGACCCCTGCCCACAAGTCGAAGCCTATAAAAAACAACGGTGTCAGAAGGATGCCGAACAGCATCCACGCAACAACAAATAATTCATCAATTCCTTTCATTTATTACCAAGCTTCCAATTATTAATATTACCTTTGCGTCAATTATTTAAAAAATAAGTTTGTGTCCCTGTAAGCCTGTGAAGGTCTGCCGGGATTTTTTTATTTTTAAAATATACCACCTCAAAGTTATTCCTATCTGTTTATATCGCTGTTGCTGAATTACCAAAACTCTAAATGTGGCAATAAAAAAAGAGCCTAGCGACAACATAGGTTGCCACCAAGCTCTTGGTTACGTTGCAAAGATATATAAATAATAGTCATATATCAATTTTTTTCAAGCAAAATAATCAAGATGCAAGGAGTAAATCTAAACTTTTTAACTCTCTAGGATACTAATTCGTTTTATCAAACACTTATTGATTCATCAATCCGTAAACAGACCATTATCCTACAAGATTAATAGAAAGCAAATAGGAACTATAGAATCTATTGGTTCTCTATAAAATCAGACGAACTTAAACTTTTATTGGGAAACAAATTTACTTTTCTCTTCTTCTTCTTCTGAACATTTCTCAAGTCCCGGACAATGGTACTCGAAAGCACTTCTGAATAGATCTGAGTGGTTTTAACCGAAGTGTGTCCGAGTAATTTTTGAACTGTTGTGATAGCTACACCTTGATGGATCAATAAAGTAGCACAGGTATGGCGTGCAGTGTGATAGGTAAAATGCTTGCTGATCTTTGCCAAGGTCGCTAAGCGGCGAAGCTGCTTATTCACTTCTGAATTACAAGGTAAAGCAGCGAAGCTCCCGACATCCGGATAGCGATCAAGAACAGCCAGCGCCTTTCCATCGAAAAGTAAATGTAATGGTAGCCGGATCTCCGTATTGGTTTTGATAGATTTGAAATATAGCCATCGTTTGCCGCTAATTTTGATAAAGTTGTCGGGGGTAAGCTGGCAAAAGTCAGAGTAACGTAAACCCGTATAACAACAAAACAAGAAGGCATCTAACACATGACGCGTTGACTTCTCTTCTACTTCAACCGTTTCCAATTTTTTCAATTCATCTGGAGTAAGAAACTCATGCTTCCCTTTCTCCTGTTTGATTTTGTACTTTCTGAATGGATAAGCATCGGCATGCATATAGCCCTGATTTATCGCTTCATTTATCAGGGTTCTGAGCTGCCTCATGTGCTTGGCTATCGTATTGATCGCATTGCCCTTCTCTCGTAGATACTGTTCAAAGTCACGAAGAAATGTGTATGTGAGATCTTTGAAGTCTAATCCGGAACGGAAATCCTGCAGAACAGTTAGAGTAGTATGTAGATTATCTTTAGTAGACTGCCTTTTATCTGAATTATTGACCGCCGATTTGGCAAAAGAAATAAATGTAGTATTGACTGCACTTTTCTTTTTTACAGCATCTTTCAAAAGTGAGAGAGTTGCCGGTATTCCACGTTTCCAAAATCCCAGTTCTATGCCTTGCAGATACAGGATGTATTCATACAGCATTGTGTTGAGTTTCTCAGCTTGCGTATGATTACAGACTTGCGCTCGGTTCTTGTCCCAAGATTCTGGCTTTAAATACACATTTGTCTTGAGGTAGATTTTTCTTTGATTTAAGTAAGCTTCAACTTGTACAAGAGCTGTACCTTGTCGGTTTAGAGTGTTTTGCCTGTTGTAGACGAGTCGGTATCTGATTTTATCCATTTTTCCACAAAGGTGCATACTTTATGCACAAATGGCAAAAGGATAGATAAAAAAATGCCCCTATCTCACGACAGGGATACTATACAATCAAAAATATATTATGAATTAAAAAATGAAGTTGCATATTAAAACATAACAAAGATATAAGGATATAGTCCGATAACTCTGGACTTGGGACTATTATTTTTATTAAGAAGTGGGAGAACTGATGTCAAATTTAGGGCTATTCCCGTTTATGAGCAGGGGAGTTTTAGATAGTACTATTGATTTTAATAATGTGATTAAATCTGGTATTTATACATACACATCATTAAGTTTATCTATAAACTCACCCGGTAACGATTATGGAATCTTAGTCGTTTATGCAGGAGTGAGTTACATTATTCAAGAAGCTAGGCAAATAACAAATAATTTATTAGTTAGATATCGTTCTTCTAGCGTAGTTGAAAACGAACGTAAATGGACTCCATGGAGAGGTTTATGAACAGAATAAACATTATTCGTGCCGTTCGTTCCGAAGTGGGAGGATTGTCCTCCCCCCCCCATAAGCTATATTTCTCTCATTACATTTGTTATATTACAATTTCCTTCATATTGCTGGTATCTAAGGTGTTAATTTTATCCAAGTATATATCATCTAAGCCATTATAAAATTCAATTGAGACAATCAACACTGCATAAGGATCCATTTTTGCATATAATATGCCAGTCTGTTTATCAAAATAGAATCGTCTGTTTTTTGATATATTCGCAATATTTACATAAGATATATCGCCTTTATAACCTACGAATAAAACAGGCCCATAAACCGTAGGAGTATTCCAACATACATAGCATGTAATTAAACTACCTCCCCCATAAATACCATTATTAAATTTAGCTATCCGTAAATAAACATTCTCTGGGCCATAATACATATATCTAGTCACAAGAGAT
>Ga0192244_10772_pt1 | contig 10405 bp, 6 predicted proteins | sample Koala_Koa27_L3_FD_131234 | JGI IMG/M metagenome (GOLD analysis project Ga0192244, IMG submission 131234) | Enriched cells from koala feces incubated with labeled cellulose particles, San Francisco Zoo, California, United States - Koala_Koa2-7_L3 ... | reverse complement strand
AAGACAATGCCTGGTTGAAGGCCGGTGGAAAGTGGGGATGGGAGGAAGTTCCCTACTGGCTTCGGGGATACGCCGGATTGTCGTACATCATGGGGGATGAGAAAATGATGGACGAAACGAAAATATGGATAGAAGCGATTCTGAACAGCCAGTTCGAAGATGGGAATTTCGTCCTTATGCCAAGTCGGGCGGCTTGCAGGACTATTGGCCAAACATGATAGCATTGTGGATTCTGCAATCGTATTACGAGTACACGGGCGATGCGCGGGTCATTGATTTCATGACGCGTTATTTTCATTTTGAGCTGAGTGTTCCCGACGAACATTTCTTGAAAACTTATTGGGAAAACAGTCGGGGAGGCGACAATCTGTGGAGTGTAGCCTGGTTGTACAATCGTACGGGCGATTCAAAACTGCTGGAATTGGCCGAGAAGATTCATCGCAATACGGCAAACTGGACCAAGGCGACTGAACTACCTAACTGGCATAATGTGAATGTGGCTCAGGGATGCCGGGAGCCTGCCACTTATTATCTGTTTACAGGCGACCCTAAAATGGTGGACGCCAGCTATAATGTTCAGAGCCTTGTGCGCAGAACCTTCGGGCAGGTGCCGGGTGGCATGTTCGGGGCCGACGAAAATGCCCGTATGGGTTTCTTCGATCCCAGGCAAGGTACCGAAACCTGCGGATTTGCCGAACAGATGGCTTCGGATGAGATTATGCTGCTGATAACGGGCGATCCCTATTGGGCCGAAAATTGTGAGGATATCGCCTTCAACAGCTATCCGGCCGCTTTTATGCCCGACTATAAGGCATTACGCTACATTACGGCTCCGAATATGGTGAGGAGCGATAGTGAAAATCACAAACCGGGCATCGACAACGATGGTCCGTTTCTGGCCATGAATCCTTTCAGCAGCCGTTGTTGCCAGCATAATCACGGTTTTGCCTGGCCTTATTATGCCGAACACCTGATGTTGGCCACACCCGATAATGGGGCGGCAGCCGTATTGTTCAGCACCTGTGAGGCTCGGATGAAAGTATCCGAAGGCAAAGAGATAGTCATTAAAGAAGAAACAGACTATCCGTTCGACACACAAATCCGTTTTACGGTAGGGACGAACGAAGTTGCCGTGAACTTTCCGTTTTATATACGGATTCCAAGCTGGACGCGGAATGCTTCCTTGAAAGTGAACGGGAAGTCCGTGGTAACCGGACTTGAGCCTGGCAAGTATGCATGTATTGACCGGGAATGGAAAGACGGGGACAGGGTAGAGGTGGATTTTCCGATGGAAATCTCTTTCCGCACCTGGCAAGTCAATAAAAACAGTGTCAGTGTAGATTATGGTCCTTTGACCTTGTCGCTTCGGATTTCCGAGAAATATGTAAAGAAAAACAGTACGGAAACAGCCATTTGGGATTCTAAATGGCAGGAGGGAGCCGACGCGTCGCAGTGGCCGACCTATGAAATATATGCCGAAAGTCCGTGGAATTATGCTTTGCAGGTGGAAAGTGTGAAATTGAAGGAACGGCGGGCGTTGAAACCGGGAGTCAATCCGTTTACTCAGGCTGACGTGCCTCTTGTCTTTGAAGCCAGGGGCAAGCAGGTACCCGACTGGAAGATAGATGAGTATAAACTTTGTGGCGTATTGCCTTATGAGAACGCTGCGAAATCGGATGTGTACGAAACCGTGGAATTGATTCCGATGGGGGCGGCAAGATTGCGTATATCGGCATTCCCTACGTGCCAATAAAGGGACTCTTTCGGGAAAAGTATAATTAAAATATTTTGTCATTCTGATTCCAATGAAGAATCTCCAAAACAGAGGTTTGTATATGCAGTTTCTCCACTTGGTTCAGAATGACAAAATGTTAGTATTCTTTAATTTTTAGACAACTTCTTTATGTGATTTAGCGTTTCAGTATTTTGATAGGCTGTTCTAATTTTAATAAATCATGCGTTTTCTCGGAAGAAGCGGATACTGAAGCTTCCAGAATGGCTTTTATGTCATGTGAGGAGGCACCAATCAGGAATTGATAAGTACCGGCGTCGACTTTCCACGAAGTAGATGTTTCATCATACGAAGCCAGATTTTCCGTTTGGATGTTCATTGTAACTGTTTCTGTTTCACCAGGTTTTAGTTCACGGGTTTTGGCAAAAGCTTTTAATTTTTTTGCAGGTTTGTTTGTTTGGCTGGCATTGGGAGCCACTGTATAGAGCTGTACCACTTCCTTGCCTGCAATTTTACCAGTATTTGTTATCTCCACTGTCACGGAATATCCCCCGTCGATGGCTTTAATGATTGGGTTGGAATAACCGAAAGTTGTGTAGGATAATCCATAGCCAAAGGGGTAAGATACAGTTTTGTCGAAACTGTCAAAGTATCGGTAACCCACGAATATATCTTCCTCATAGTTGGTATAGTCTACATTTCTTACAGATGTTTTCTTTTCGCTTTTGTTGCGGACATCCGTATCGGCTTTGATATCCATCGGAAAATTATCCGAAGCGGCAGCATCCATCAGTCCGTTAGGGAATGTTACGGTTAATTTCCCTGATGGAGAAACTTTACCGGATAATACGTCGGTCACACTGTTTCCACCTTCTTGTCCGGCTTGCCAGGCCAGTAGGATTGCATCCGGCAGATGTTTCCATGAAGCGGTCTCTATTACTCCGCCAATGTTCAATATGACTATTACTTTTTTCCCTGCTGCATGAAAGGCTTTGCAGACATTTTCCAGCAAAGCTTGTTCTTCCTTGCTTAGTTCAAAGTCGCTTGTACTACGGTCTGCAAATTCACCGGAGGTACGTCCCAGGGTTATTAACGCCACGTCTGCTTTTGTAGCCTGTTCGGTCAATGTGGCTGCTTCGGGAATCAACTCTGTGGGGCGGGGTACAGGCATGAATCTGGAGAACGGTTTATTAGGGTCGGGAGTGTTTCGTTTTTCTTCTGTGGCAATGTAAGATTCATATTGTTTTTTTAGAGCTTCGTCTATTTGGTATCCTGCATTTTTCAGTCCGTCGACCAGTGAAACAGTATAAGCTCTGTTTACATTTCCCGAACCTGTTCCACCTGCAATAAAGCTGTACGATGTGCAGCCGAAGAGTGCTACTTGTTTGATATTGCTTCCCAGTGGTAAGGCCGATTGATTGTTTTTTAGCAAAACCATACCTTCTGTGGCCGATTGCCGTGTAATCTTTGCATGTTCTTGTAAATCAGGCTTATTAGAATATTTATAACCTTTAAAACGGGGACTTTGCAATATCAGTTCCAATACACGTTTTACATTGCGGTCGAGTACTTTTTCATCCAGTTTCCCATTTTTTATGCCTGCTATTATGTTGTCGTATTGTTCGGAACGACCAGGCTGTAACATATCGTTTCCAGATTCCATTTGTGCTATGGCATCTTTACCACCGAACCAATCGGTCATTACCATGCCTTTAAATCCCCATTCGTCGCGTAAAAGGGTAGTCAGCAGGTCTTTGTTTTCGGATGCATAGGTACCGTTGATGTAATTGTAAGAAGACATTACAGTCCAGGGGGCAGATTCTTTTACGGCAATTTCAAACCCTTTCAGGTAAATTTCGCGCAACGCCCGGGGTGACACACGGGCATCGTTTCCGTTGCGGTTGGTTTCCTGGTTATTGGCGGCAAAGTGCTTGACAGAGGTGCCCACACCATTGCTTTGTACACCACGTATATAGGCGGCTGCTATTTTCCCGGATACTATCGGGTCTTCGGAATAGTATTCAAAGTTGCGCCCACACAGCGGATAACGATGGATATTGAGAGCAGGTGCCAGCAATACATCGGCGCCATATTCCAACACTTCGTTGCCGATGGCTTTACCTACTTCTTCTACCAAATTTTGGTTCCAGGTAGATGCCAACAGTGTTCCGATGGGAAAATGTGTGCAATAATACGTGGCTGTATCTCCTTCACGGATAGGGTCAATACGCAATCCAGCAGGTCCATCGGCTAGCACGATGGAAGGAATACCCAAACGGGGAATGGAGTATGTGGCACCGGCGGCTCCGGCCACTACGTCATCAGTACGTCCTATTACGGTATTGTTTCCTGTCTGTCCGGCCATTCCCATGCCAATTACCAGATGAGCTTTTTCTTCCAAGGTCATGGCAGCAATCACTTCATCCAAAGAGGCTTTCCCCAATTGGGGAGGGGCAGGGACACAGGCAGTAAAGATGCCTATGGCTAGAATAAGGGAAAAATAATGTTTTTTCATACAATATATTCAATTTAAATTGTGGCTTAATAAAAAGTCGGCTTTGGGTATATGGAATCATTCCATTACTTCCTAAACCGACTTTGAAAACATAAACTTTTATAAACTATTTTCTGCGAATTGTTTTTTACTTAAACAGTTTCGGAGCAAATACCGACAGATACGTGTGCCAACAAGTCCATACATGTCCCCCTTCAGTTTCCAGATACTCGTACTTCATGCCTAATTCGTCTAACTGCTTACGGAATTCCTCGTTCGATTTATACAGGAAATCATCTTTGCCAATTCCCATCCAATAGAGCTTTACTCCATTTTGTACTTGTTTCTTTAAGCGCTCAACGGCATTGTCATAAGGTTCACCTTTCTTGCCTTTGTCCAATGCAACACCTGCCGAGAATAGCCCTACATAATCGAATGTATTTTCCAAATTGCGTGAAATGGTCATGGCATGACCGCCTCCCATGGAGAGTCCGGCAATGGCGCGATAAGCTTTGTCGGCTTTCACGCGGTAGTTCTTTTCTATAAAACGGATGATTTCGGGAAAGTATTTCACGAAGGCACCCGGTTCGGGTTCTTTCATCATGTGGTAGGGTTTATAGAAACCTAAAGAACTGTATCCCGGTGCAGCTTCCATTTCGGCATGTCCGTTCGGCATGACTACAATCATCGGTTCGGCTTTTCCTTGTGCAATCAAGTTGTCCATAATCTGGCAGGCACGGCCAAAGGTCACCCATTCGTCTTCATCACCACCCATTCCGTGTAACAGGTAGAGTACGGGATACTCTTTGTTGCCCGATTCCTCGTAACCGGCAGGCGTATAGACATTGATGCGCCGTGTTTTTTTTCAAACCTTCTGATTTGTACCAACGATGGGACAGCGTACCGTGGGGCACTTCGTGTACTTCATACAAATCGGCCTGCCCGTTGCCCACAATGAATACGTTACTTACGGTTGCAAAATCGCGGAATACATATACATTGTTCGGGTCGAGTGTGGGTACACCGTCTACCATGAACTGGTAACTATATAACTCCGATTGTAGCGGTGCAGAAGTGTAAGTCCATATACCGTCGTCGCCTTTCTGCATATCTATCAGTCCGGCACCTACCATGCCACCAATGTGTTTCCCTTCGGCTTTGTCGGCAAAGTCGCCTGCAATCTGTACTTTTTTGGCGTCAGGTGCCTTGAAGTTGAAGGTTACCGTATTGTTGTCGTTTACAATAGCCGATTTAATGTCTTGTGCCACAAACAAGTTTTGCTGGGCTGATGTACTAAGTCCGCATGCTATGAAAATAGCGGCCAATATAGTTTTTTTCATGTTTCTAAATAGTTGATATTTTATTGGATTTTTTATTATTTTACGGTAATGATGAGCCGCAGGTAGCGGTTCAGCTGAGGACTACCGTCGTCCGTAGCTTCCAGAATCAGATGGATGGTGTTGCCTGCTTTGGCATCGGCCGGAATGGTGAAAGTGGTATTGGCCGAAGCGGGATTGTCTACCGAAACTTTGCCCGGATAGGTACTGGACGAGCAATATTGCCACCATTTTACAGTTATATTGTCTTTGTCAGGGTCTGTAACTTTGTATTTCAGTTTCAGTGTTTCACCGGGTTTGCCGCTCATGGCCAGTTCGCCGTCAATTACCGGGTAGTGGTTGGCGGCTTTATAGTCGGATGATACCGACCAAAGCATGCGTGCAGCCAAGCCGTTCATGATGGGGGCGGTAAAATCGGGCAGGGGGAAATGTTCTTTGAGGTAAGCCATCTGTTCCATGCGTGGTTTTGCTTTTATGTCATCGGGCAGGGTGGTCCGGCCACCACACCAGCCACCATATGTGGGGTTTTCGTGGGCACGCAGGCCGTTGTCTATCAAGTTCAGGAAGCAATAGGTATCTCCTTCTGCAAGGAAGGAACCGGCGGGTTGTAAGCCTGTCCATACCACATAACCTTCGGCTTTCAGTTCTTCCACCGTTTTTCCTGTAAATCCAAAGAAATCAAATTTGTCGTCTTTCACCATTTGTTTTCCGTCGCCCCATACGCGATACAATTCTCCGAAAGCCCCTTTGCTACGGATGTTTTCCTGCATCCATTTGGGTGAGTAGAACACTTTGTTTTCTTCGGAAGTTCGCAGTTGGGCATTGTAAGCCAAACCGACGTTGATATTGCCCATTTCCATATTTTTGATATCCGGCCAAAAAGGCTGGATGTATCGGGCGTACGTGTCGTCCTGGTCGCCGGAAAGAGAAAGAATTACTTTGTTTGAAATTTTTTCTTTCATGGCTTTCCAGTTTTCACTATCGCTATAAATATCTTCGATGGATTTTAAAGCGCGTGCAATGGTGCTGGCTCCGCCCCATGCCTGGATGAATACCGGCCCTGGCTTCTCGTCCAGGATAACCTGTTTGATAAGTTCAGAACCTGGAGTATCTTTTGAAAAGTCTCCGTCGAACTCGATGTTACCCACGCGTACTTTCGATTTCAGGTATTCAGGTGTAGGATAAGCGGTATTGTGTATTTTCAGGTTGTTGTACACCTTGGCATATGCATCTACTGCATCATCAATGAAACGCTCGTCGGGTGCCCATCTCCAACTTTCCATGGGAGGATAGTTGATGCCGTTGCGCGAATATTCACGTCCGGGCACCCACCATTTGGTGCCTTGTCCGTCGCCTTTCCAATGGAATTGGCTACTGGCATAAATAAGGCCTTCTACCCGGAAGTCGGTGCTGAAAAGCAGGAAACGGATGAGAGAATTGAGATCGTCCAGTTCCGGGTCGCAAGTGACAATGACACGCGGCTTGGTGAGGTCTTCACTGGAGGTTTGGGCATTGATTTTGCAAGCGGGTAAAACTGCTACCAGTGTGGAAAGCAATAAGCATTTTAGTCTTTTCATATTATTATGGCTTAATAGGTGGAAATTTCTGGAAAGTATGAAGGAAAATGCTGTAAGATACAACATTTCCTCCATACTTATTACAACTAACCAGTAAATATTATTAGTAATTCGGATTCTGGGTCATGTTGCCGTTTACATTCATTTCGGCGGTTGGGAATGGAAGCAGTTCGTGTTTATTGGCTTTGAATCCGGCTTGGGCATTGGTTTGCAGGGTCCAATCCACATGTCCGTCTTCAAACAAAGCAGGTCTTTCCTTGCCTCTGTTAGCCAATGTTGTTGCTGCATCGCCCCAGCGCACCAGGTCTTGATAACGGCATCCTTCCATCCATAATTCCAGTCGTCTTTCCGTCTTGATGTCGTCCATTGTTACACTGCCCAAAGGTGCAAGACGTGCCCGGTCGCGCACTTTGTTAATGTATTGCAACGCCTTCCCTGAGTCAATACCACCTTGTACATGAGCTTCTGCTGCCAGCAATAAAACTTCGGCATAACGCATGCTACGAGTGTTGTTTGGACAGCGTAACCAATATAGATTGATTACATCTTCTTCGTAAACACGGTATTTCCAGCTGAAGTATCCGGCATTGTCATACATGTAGGCTATCGCCGTATTTAGTGAAATGCCCATGTCTCTCATCTGTTGGTATGTCTTTATGGAAGCATTTAAGCGATAGCCGTCTACGCCTTCTTCTGCCACAAATGCGTCATACGCCTCTTTGGTTGGGTTGAAGAATCCCCATCCGCCGTGTGAGTAAATTTGTGTAGGTTCATTGAATGCAAGCATATCGCCACGCCAGTGTACATATACCCATATCATATCGCTCATAGAGTTTACTTGATTGGCATCGTACACATAGTTGCTTTCGAACATACTTTCGCAGTTGGCCTCACCTTTGGTGGTTTGTATGTTTTCAAAATCATCATACAGGTCGTATTTCTGACTGCTGATTACTTCGTCCAATACTGTAGCAGCGTTGCTGTAGTTGCCTTGATAAACATACGCTTTACCCAACAATGCCTGTGCAAATTGTTTGGTGATGCGGTAAGTCCAATCGTTTACGTTGGCTTTTTCAGATAAATCCCCGCTTTCGGCAGCTTCTGTCAAATCGGTATTGACAAAATTCCAAAGAGTTTGCGGGTCGCCATTAGGCAATGCATATTCACTCATGGACAATACGTGGTCTACCAGCGGAGGAGTTCCCCACAAGCTGATCAGTTTAATATAGGCCATGGCTCGGAATACCTTGGCTTCAGCACGGGCGCGGCGTTTGATGTCGGAATCTTCTCCCACATTCTCCAATATCAGATTGGCATCATATACCACATTAAACAGATTTTGGTATAATGAAGATATGTTGCCGAAGCTTGCATCGAATGTGTAAGTTGATAATTGTTGGGCACTGGCTGCCGTCCAGCTTTCGCCACCGGAATAGCAATCGTCAGACAGCAGGTTTTTTATCCAGAATGCGGGTTGATATACAGTTTTCCATTCGTTATAGCAAGCCATGATGGCTTCTTCGGCATCATTGTCTGTCTTGTAGAAATCGTCAATGGTCGTTACACCATGCTGCCCGATGTCCAATTTGTCTACACAAGAAGCGGTAAGCAGGCAGCCACCTAAAAATAAACTTGATAAAATATATTTTGTTTTCATAGTTACTTATTAATTTGAAGTATTAGAATGTTACATTAAGGCCAAACACAATCTTTTTACTGCCAGGATATTGTCCTCTGTCCAGTCCCATTGCATTGCCGGTTGCCGTAAATTCGGGGTCAAATCCGGGATATTTGGTAAATGTAAAGAAGTCTTCCAAAGAACAGTAGAGGCGCAGGTTGCTTAAGTATACTTTTTTCAGCAGATTCTGAGGCAGAGTATATCCCAACTGTATCTGTTTGATTTTAAAGTAAGAACCGTCAAATACATATTTGGAACTCTTCAGGTATTTGTCGTAGTTTGAAGGATTGGCGCGTGCGTATTCTGCCTGGTCTCCTGCCTGTGTCCAACGTCCATTATAAAATTCAGTAAGGTTGTTGGCTTTCATGCGCGAGGTGCGGTCCCATCCTACAAAGACGTCGTTTCCTTGCGAGCCTGCTCCAAAGATGGTAAGGTCGATTCCTTTCCAGGCTGCATTCAATGTAATGCCGTATGTAAAGTCAGGAATAGCCGAGCCGATTTCAGTTTGGTCTTCATCGCCAATTATGCCATCTTCGTTTAAATCTGCAAATATAGGGTCGCCTGTTTCCGGATCTATTCCGGTACATTGGTAACCACGGAGATACCATATCGGATGCCCTTCTTCAAAATAGTTCATGATTCCGATACCTGCACTGGAAGTACTGCTCAGACGTTCCAACGTGGGATGCAGATAAGTTACTTCGTTTTTCAATGTGGCAATATTGGCTTTTATGCTGTATTTAAAGTCTTTGATGTTGTCTTGCCAACCCAGTTCAAACTCTAAACCTTTGTTTTGCACATCGCCGGCATTCATGGGCGAAGCTGTATTTCCTGCCAGTAAAGAGGGTACAATGCCTGTTACAATCAGGTCCTTGGTGGTTTTCTTGAAATAATCTACGCTCAGACTCAGACGGTCGCGGAACATACGCAAGTCTACGCCGAAGTTCAGTTGTTCAGAAGTTTCCCATTTCAGTTCGTCGTTACCGGTTGCCGAGGGTTTGGAACCTGTTTGATAACCTGCGCTTGCATTGCTGTCCATCGGATACATAATAGTTGACAAGATAGCGGCATCGTACATGTAGTCGGACAGTCCTGCTATACTACCGTTTTGTCCCCAGCTGGCACGCAGTTTCAAGTGTGTGATGGGTTCTACCTTTTTCATGAAGTTTTCATTGGAAATCAGCCAGCCCAACGATACGGCGGGGAAGTAGCCCCAGCGTTGTGTTTTGGGCAGGATGGAAAGGTCGGCGGCATCGGCACGGAAGGTGAATTGTGCAAAGTACTTGTTGTTGTAGTCGTAAGAGGCACGGCCAAAGTAAGACAGGTTGGCATAACGACGTTTTTCACCTCCGCTGAGTGTGCGGGTTGCTGTACCGGTCTGGTAAGCGAAGTATGCATAGTTGGGGTCGAGTTTTGTGATACCCAGGTCGAGGTTGTCGCCCGAACGGCTTCCATAAATGCCACCTGTTACGTCGAACGCTGTTTCGGAAGAGAAAGACATACCAATCATACCGTTTACGTTATGCTTTTCTTTGAATGTCTTGGTATAGTTGGCAAAGTTTTCCCATTGCCAATAGGTCGTATTGC
>Ga0192244_10755_pt1 | contig 10637 bp, 10 predicted proteins | sample Koala_Koa27_L3_FD_131234 | JGI IMG/M metagenome (GOLD analysis project Ga0192244, IMG submission 131234) | Enriched cells from koala feces incubated with labeled cellulose particles, San Francisco Zoo, California, United States - Koala_Koa2-7_L3 ... | reverse complement strand
AATCATGTTTGCGGGGGAAACACGAAAAGTGTGCTGACAGCACACCGCGGAATGCGGTTTGTTTTATACAATAACATAAAAATCAGGAGGATCAGATGTTATGAAAAAGAAATTATTGACGCTATTGTTGCTGGGAGTGTTTGCACTTTCTGTTACGGCCTGTGGTTCTGACGGGACAGAATAGACATCCGATACAGAGGTAAGCACGTCAGAGACCGGGATATCCGATACAGAAGTAAGTATGGACGGACAGGAAGATTTTGATACGAGTCAGGCGGCAAATGAGGATGAAGCAGTACAGGAGGAGGCTGCTGATACTTCTGCTACAATGGGAGAACAGAATGCATTGAATGCTGCTGATAGTTATCTGGCATTTACTGCTTTTTCATATTCAGGTTTGATTGATCAGCTGGAGTATGAAGGATATTCCGCGGAAGAAGCTGCATATGCAGCAGATAACTGTGGTGCGGATTGGAATGAACAGGCTTTGGCGAAGGCCTTGGATTATTTGAGTTTTACTGCTTTTTCATATTCGGGGTTGATTGATCAGTTGGAATATGAGGGCTTTACTGCGGAAGAGGCTGCTTATGGTGCAGATAACTGCGGGGCAGACTGGAATGAACAGGCGGCCGTTAAGGCGCAGGAATATCTGGATTATTCTTCATTTTCCCGCTCTGAATTAGTCAACCAATTGGAGTATGAAGGATTCACATCAGAACAGGCCGAATATGGTGTTTCGGCTGTGGGATATTAAGCCGGAATGAAATGGATTTGCTCAGATTAAATAAAAGCCGGATGATAATTGCCAAAATTAACTAAAAAATAGCATTATATCGAACAACCACGCACGAAACAAAAACCGACAGGCGGCAGAATTTCGTGCGTGGTTGTTTATATGCACAGGAGTGCGTAAAGAATATGACAGCTGTGCTGTCGCCGTTTTGTTATACGGGGAAATGAAATGTCCCGCCGGATCACAGATTCAGACCCTTAGCCTCATCGCATCCGAGTACAATATTCAGGCACTGGATCGCTGCACCTGACGCGCCTTTCCCCAGATTATCAAACCGTGAGGATAAAAGGATGCGCTCTTCGTTTCCTGTGACAAAGATCTCAATCCCGTCCCATCCGGAGCAGTTGTTGCTTCCGAGGAAATTCCTGCTGTCGGCTTCCACGCCGAAGGGCATGACTTTTACAAACGGTTCTCCGGCGAAATGTTTTTCAAACATGGCGTGGACAGATTCGGGCGTCTGCGTTCCATTCAGCATGTCGGTATATACCGGTACGGAAACCAGCATTCCGCTGTAGTAATCTGCTACAATGGGGGAAAACAACGGTGCTTTGGAAAGACCGGTAACGGCCTTCATCTCTTTTAAATGCTTGTGCATCTGGGAAAGACCGTACTGTCTCGGGGCGAGAAGCTCCTGCCCGCGGTCATCGCCTTCATACTCCGCAATCATTTTCTTGCCGCCGCCGCTGTAGCCTGTCAGGGAAAAGGCGGAGACGGGATAAGTGCGCGGGAGGATGCCGCTTGCGATCATCGGATAGACCAGTGTGATAAATCCGGTGGCGTGGCATCCGGGAACCGCAATCCTATTGCCGGTTCGGATCGCTTCCCTGTGTTCCGGGGAGAGCTCCGGGTAGCCGTAGGCCCAGCCCGCTTCTGTCCGGTGCGCGGTGGAAGTATCGATCAGAATGACATCTTCATCTTCTGCCAGTGCGACCGCTTCGCGTGCGGCAGCGTCCGGCAGGCACAGGAAAGTGATGTCAGAGTTATGAATAAATTGTTTTATGACCGCCGGATCTTTTCTGGATTCGGACGGAATCTTCAGCAGTTCGATATCGTCTCTGTCTGCGAAACGTTCAAAGATGCGCAAACCGGTCGTGCCTTCGCTGCCGTCGATGAAAATCTTTTTCTTTGCCATATTGGTTGCCTCCTCTTATCTCTTGTAACATTATATAGCGGTTTTCATTTTTTGCAAGTAGTATTACTGACGGTAGTTTTTCAGGAAGTCCGCCAGATGACCCATGGCTTCCTCCAGTACCTCAACCCGCGGCAGGTAGACGACACGGAAATGATCCGGTTGTTTCCAGTTGAAACCGGTTCCCTGCACGATCAGGACGTGTTTTTGTTTCAGAAAATCCAGGGCAAATTGTTCATCATTTATGATATTGAACTTTTTGATATCAATTTTCGGAAAGATATAAAATCCTGCCTTCGGTTTTACCGCACTGATGCCGGGGATATCATTCAGTGCCTGATATACATAATTGCGCTGTTCGTATACTCTGCCTCCGGGAACAATATAGTTTTTGACGCTCTGATACCCGCCCAACGCGGTTTGTACGATGGACTGAGCCGGGACGTTAGAGCACAGACGCATATTGGAGAGCATGTTCAATCCCTCGATGTAATCTCTGGCAATCGTCTTGTTGCCGCTTAGAATCATCCAGCCGACGCGGAAGCCTGCGATCATGTGGGATTTCGACAGGCCGCTGAAGGTGACACAGAACAGATCCGGAGCAAGGGAAGCAATCGAGATATGTTCCTCGCCGTCCATGACCAGACGGTCATAGATTTCATCGGAGAAAATGATCAGCTGGTGCTTCCGGGCGAGTTCAACGATTTTCTCCAGAATTTCCTTCGGATACAGCGCGCCGGTCGGATTATTCGGGTTAATGATGACAATGGCTTTTGTGCGATCCGTGATCTTTTTCTCCATATCCGCCAGATCAGGATTCCAGTCGGATTTTTCATCGCAGATATAATGGACGACCTTGCCGCCGGCCAGTGTGGCGCTGGCTGTCCAGAGCGGATAATCGGGCGATGGGATGAGAATCTCGTCGCCGTCGTCTAAGAGCGCCTGCATGCAGATGGTGATCAGTTCGCTGACGCCGTTTCCGGTGTAGATATCATTGATCTCGACATTGGGAATATTTTTCAGCTGCGCATACTGCATGATTGCCTTCCGCGTGGAAAAAAGTCCTCTGGAATCAGAGTAACCCTCGCAGTCGGCGACCTGTTGGCGGAAATCATAGACGACTTCTTCCGGCGCCCGGAAGCCGAAGGGCGCAGGATTTCCGATGTTCAGTTTTAAAATATGGATGCCTGATTCACTCATGCGGTTTGCCTCGTCGACGACCGGTCCGCGCACGTCGTATAATACATCGTTCAGTTTGGATGATTTATTAAATTTTCTCATAGTGTTCTCTCCTATATGTATGTCAATCATTTGTTTGTGTAAGAAAGGCTCAGCCGCTGACGGGGACGAATGTCTTTGATCAGCTGCTGTGTTCCCGTCGGTTGGGGTGAATTCCCGGGTGGATTCTTCGGCAGAGGGGCTGGAATTCTCGGCAGTACTGCCGCTCTGCGGATAACCGGTATTGGCCGGATTCGGCCGTGCGGCGGAATCTCTCGGTACATCCTCCCCCTGCAGCCAGAGCGGGCTTACGTCCAGTGCTTTGGCAAGCACATATAAAATATCTGCCCGCGGCATGGTCTTGCCGCTGCAATACTGGCTCATATGGCTTTTTCCGATATGGATACCGGATGCCTCCCCGGTTTGATTGGCGAGGAGAATGACATCCGCCTGCCGATAATTTTTCTCTGCCATAATCATTTTTAAGCGTTCTGTAAATGAATCCATATACATCTCCTTTCGAATCAGGCAGCACATGATGATCATGTGCAAAAGCCTTATGATATAATAACTGTTGCTGAGTCGTTGTTATATGGAACGGATTTGGTTCAAAATAAATTCGAAAAGTTCAAATTTATGAATAGCATTATATAAAAAGTTCAAAACAATGTCAATGCCGGATATGAGAAAATTTTTAAAAGTTCAATAAATTGAACTGCAAAAACACTCTTTTCCTATGCAAACGGATGTGTTATACTGAGCACGGCGAATTTCATAAATAATGAATACAGATTTGAATTATAATTAAGGAGATATTTGTTATGGCAAAAGAGAAGAAATTAGTGGAGGCCATCACTTCCATGGACGTTGATTTCGCCCAGTGGTATACGGATGTGGTGAAAAAGGCCGAATTGATGGATTATTCCAGCATTCGCGGATGTATGATTTTCAAACCGGCGGGTTATGCTCTCTGGGAAAATATTCAGCATGAGCTCGACCGCCGTTTCAAAGAGACTGGCGTGGAGAATGTCTATATGCCGCTGTTTATTCCGGAGAGTCTTCTGGAGGTGGAGAAGGATCATGTGGAGGGCTTTGCACCTGAGGTTGCGTGGGTGACGCATGGCGGGATGAATCAGCTGCAGGAGCGCCTCTGTGTGCGTCCGACATCCGAGACTTTGTTCTGTGATTTTTACAAGAATGATATTGAGTCTTATCGTGATCTGCCGAAATTATATAACCAGTGGTGTTCGGTTGTCCGCTGGGAGAAGGAGACGAGACCGTTCCTCCGTTCCAGAGAGTTTTTGTGGCAGGAGGGACATACGGCGCATGCGACTGCGGAGGAAGCACAGGAGAGGACGATTCAGATGCTGAACCTCTACGCGGATTTTGTGGAGGAGTTTCTGGCGATCCCGGTTATTCGCGGGCAGAAGACGGAGAAGGAAAAGTTCGCCGGCGCGGAGGCTACTTACACGATCGAGGCTCTGATGCATGACGGGAAGGCGCTCCAGTCCGGCACCAGCCACAATTTCGGAGACGGTTTTGCGAAGGCTTTTGGGATTCAGTATACCGATAAAGATAATCAGCTGAAGTATGTACATCAGACATCCTGGGGTATGACGACCCGGCTGATCGGTGCGCTGATCATGGTGCACGGAGATGATTCTGGACTGGTTCTGCCGCCCGCAGTGGCGCCGACACAGGTGATGGTGATCCCGGTTCAGCAGCGCAAAGAGGGTGTGATGGAGGCCTGCACCGGATTAAGAGACCGTCTGGGGAAAGTCTGCCGCGCGAAGCTGGATGACTCGGATAAGAGTCCGGGCTGGAAGTTCTCGGAGCAGGAGATGCGGGGGATTCCACTGCGGATCGAGCTCGGACCGCGCGATCTCGCGGAGAATCACTGTGTGGCGGTGCGCCGGGATACCAGAGAGAAAATCACGGTTTCTCTGGATGAGATTGAGATGGTGATACCTCAGCTTTTAGATCAGATTCAGAGGGAAATGTTTGAGCGGGCGAAGGAGCACCGCGATACGCATATCAGCGACGCGCATGATTACGCGGAGTTCTGTGAGACGGTCAGCACAAAGCCGGGATTTATCCGCGGTATGTGGTGCGGAGATCAGGCCTGCGAGGATAAAATTAAAGAAGAAACAGGCGCGACGTCGAGATGTATGCCGTTTACGGATCAGGAGCAGATTTCCGATGTTTGCGTATGCTGCGGAAAGCCGGCGAAGAAGCTGATCTACTGGGGGAAGGCGTATTAATTACTATGAAAGTGTCATTAATAGACAGACTCGTGACGTGCTTGCACGGCTAAGAGGCTGGATATTGGATGACCAAGCCGGTATGAGTATGTAGGCCGATAGGCCGGAATACGAATACTGGCGGCGATTGTGAGGGCTCGCAGAGCGGAGCAATCGACTTTCATGGATGTTGGAGCGCTGCGACAGCAGCGCATGGGTGTTTACTATGAAAATCAGGCTGCCGGAAAAGGTATCTTTTATAATAGAAGAATTACAGCAGAACGGTTATGATGCCTACGCTGTCGGCGGCTGTGTGCGGGATTCCGTTCTGGGCCGGGAACCGCAGGATTGGGACATCACGACATCCGCGAAGCCGGAACAGGTGAAATCTCTGTTTCGCCATACGATTGACACCGGCATTCAGCACGGCACGGTAACGGTTATGCTGGAGCGGGAGGGCTTTGAGGTGACGACCTATCGGATTGACGGGGAGTATGAAGACGCCCGTCATCCGAAAACAGTCTCTTTTACTTCTGATTTGCCGGAAGATTTAAAACGCCGTGATTTTACGATCAATGCGATGGCGTACAATGATACGGCCGGTCTGGTGGATTTGTTTGACGGCCGGGGTGATCTGGAACGCGGCGTGGTCCGTTGTGTGGGAGATCCGGAGGAACGCTTCCGCGAGGATGCCCTGCGTATGCTGCGGGCAGTGCGGTTCGCCGCGCAGCTGGGCTTTCGTCTGGATGATGATACCCGGGCAGCTATTGTCCGTCTGGCCCCGAATCTGGAAAAGATCAGTGCGGAGCGGATTCAGGCGGAACTGGTAAAACTGCTGGTATCTCCGCATCCGGAGGAGATACGCACGGTATATGAGACAGGGATGGCAGATGTGTTTTTACCTGAGTTTTCCGCTATGATGCGTACGCCCCAGCAGAATCCTCACCACTGCGGTTCCGTCGGTGAGCACACGATCCGCTCTCTCGGCGGGGTACCGCCGGAGCGGGTGCTGCGTCTGACCATGCTGTTCCACGATGTCGCAAAGCCGGTCTGTGCACGGCGGGATGAGGAAGGTATAGACCATTTTCACGGACATCCGCAGAAGGGAGCGGAGATGGCCGGACAGATCATGCGGCGGCTTAGGTTTGATAATGATACGACGGCAAAGGTAAAAGCTCTGGTGCGGGCACATGATGACCGCCCGTTTCCGCCGACGGAACGGAATGTCCGCCGGAGTGTCTTTCGAAACGGGGAAGCGCAGTATCCGGCATTGTTTGCGGTGAAGCGGGCGGATATACTGGCGCAGAGCGATTATCTGAGAAAAGAGAAACTGGAGCATCTGGCAGAGTATGAGGCTGTTTATCACCGGATTCGGGAGAAGCAGCAGTGTTTTTCGTTAAAAGAGCTGGCAGTATCCGGTTCTGATCTGATCGCGGAGGGCGTGGCACCCGGCAGGGAGATTGGCCGGATTCTGAATGACATGCTGCAGGAGGTGCTGGAGCATCCTGATATGAATAAAAAAGATATTTTGCTGGACTGGTTTCGAAAAAATGAATCCATGGTTTGATATTCCGTCAGCCAGGTCGGCGGCACAAATAGTAAAGAAAAATGCGGCAGAACTGCCGCATTAATCAACATCTGTACTGTATTCGAGGATAACGCCGGTTGTTGCGTTTATCGTACATTCGTGCTCTGTCTGTCCCTGATAAAATTCGATTTCATAGATCAGGATGCCGTCGTCTCTTTCAAGCATTGCCTTCTGGAAGGTGACATCAGACGTTGTGAGACCGGCTTTTTCCAAAGCAATGGCTTTGGCTTCATCGACGCTGATGTAAGAATCCGCGGTAATGCCGGCTGTGTTGGAAGTGCCGGCAATAAAAGCTTCCGTGCTTTTGCTGAGAACCGTTCCGTCTGATATACGAATCTCATAATCATATTCGGTGTCTGTCGTGTAAAAATCAATTTCGTAAACAGCGACGCCGTTGTCGGTATCCTGTCCTTCTGCCGTGTAGATTACATCCGCTTCTGTCAGACCGGCGTCAGCGAGAGCGATGGCTTTGGCGTCCTCCAGAGAGATATCAGTTGTTGTATCAGCGGTCGCAGCGGTTGTATCGCTGTTTGCGGTTCCGTCATTGTTTGCAGTATTTTCTGTGTCGGCCGCCGCTGCGGTATCTGTTGTTTCGGCGGCATTCTCCGTGTCGGCGGCTGCGGTACTGTCAACGGCCTCTGTTTCAGCGACGGATCCTGTGGTTGTATCGGTGGTGTTGCCTGTGCATGCGGTTCCCAGACCGGCCAGAGCGATTGCGCCTGTAATACATAAAATTGAAACGATGCGTTTGGTTGAGGCCTTTTCGTTGTCTGTACGGAATTCATTGTCTATTCTGTCTGAATGGGTAAAAAGTTTTTTCATCATAGTGTCCTCCTTCTTCTTTTTTCTTTCCACTATCCGGTTTGTCTGCCGGATGTTTTCGGAGAGCGTTTTTCTTTTATGACTGCAGTATAGCAGTCAAACATTAGAAGAACATTAGAATTTTAAAAATTTACAAAAAATGTGCTGCCCTGTCCGGGTTCGCTTTCTGCCCGGACGGTTCCGCCATGAAATTCCGCAATCTCTTTTACCATGGCGAGTCCCAGTCCGCTTCCTTCTCCGGTACGCGAGGTATCCGCCTGGTAAAATCGCCGGAAAATATGCGGCAGATCATCCGGGGAGATACCGATACCGTCGTCCTGCACGGAAAGCAGTAAACCATCTTCCTCTGTCCGGAGACGAACCGTCGTGTGTCCGTCCGGTCTGCCGTAGCGATAGGCATTCCCGATCAGGTTGGACAGGAGTCTGGTCAGCAATTCGCGGTTGCCGCAAAAACGCAGATTTTTTTCGGCATCGCAGGTCAGAGTGATGTTTTTTTCACGGATCAGCGCCAGATCGGTGCAGACGTCTTCTGTAAGTTCGGACAGATCAAGATCCTCCTTTGTATAACGTTCCGGATGCAGTTCCAGTCGGGTAAACTCCAGCATGCTGTTGATCAGACGGTTCATCTTGTGCCCCTGCCGCTGAATCACATCCAACGCTTCACGATATTCGGTGTTTTCCCTCTCGGACTCCAACGTCAGTTCACATTGTGCGTTGATGACAGATACCGGTGTTCGCAGCTCATGTGAAGCATCAGAGACAAACTGCTGCTGTGTCTGGAAGGATTCATCCAGACGGTTAAACATTTCATTAAACTGATCTGCCAGCTGATGCAGTTCATCGTTCCCTTTTTCAAGCAGGATTCGTTTTTTTCAGGTCATCTCCCTGCCTGATTTTCGATGCGGTGTCCGTAATCTGCCGGATCGGGTGCAGCGCCCGGCGTGCGATCAGGTTTCCGCCGATAATGGCGAGAATCAGCAGACTCGGCAGCAGGATCAGTGAGGTACGTGATATAGAGGATAACTCCGCTGTCCCCTGTGTTTCTGATACGATGCCGCGCAGCCAGAGATCCTCCAGTCCTGCTAACTTCAGTTTGCGGTCATAGATATAGTAGAGTGTGCCGTCAATGGTGATTTTCTGTGTCTGGGAATCCGTAAAAGCGATATCCGCTGTTTCCAGGGAAACCGGATTGACGCCATAAATCAGTGTTCCGTCCGATTGATATAAAGAAGTATAGATCTGATTTACTTTATCGAGGAAATCGTCATCGATCTGAATATATCCGTCGCCGTAACGGAGATAGAAATCTGGATCTTCCGCCATATCTTCGAAATCTATGGAGGTATAATATTCGATCTCATCGACATTGTCCTCAACTGTCTGAATCAGGTTGTCCTGAATGGTTTTCTGTATGGTCTGACCGCTGACGGACAGGATGACCAGATAGGTGAGCGCTACGACAACAATCAGAATAGCGGAAAACCAAAGTGTGATTTTGGCGCGTATGGATAAATGTTTCATGGGCAGATCCTCTTGTTTTTGTATGTAAGCGGGATATTATTCAGCGGAAGCCGTGTCTCTTAACACATACCCTCTGCCGCGTACGGTGTGGATCAGCTTCTGTTCCTGGCCGCCGTCGATCTTGCGGCGCAGGTAGCTGATATATACGTCCACCACATTGGTGCCGCCTTCGTAGTCATAGTTCCAGATGTGATTCTCAATCTGCTCGCGGGATAGAATCCTGTCCCGGTTGTGCATCATGTATTCCAGAAGAGAATATTCTTTGGCAGAAAGAGTGATTTCGTGTCCGCCGCGGGTCACACGCTGAGATGCACAGTCCAGAGTGAGATCTCCGACAGTGAGTTTGCTGTCTGCCGCGCCGTGGGAGGTTCGGATCATGGCCCGGAGCCGTGCGCCGAGTTCCTCAAAGAAAAACGGTTTGATGAGATAATCATTGGCTCCGCTGTCAAGTCCTTTTACGCGGTCGGCGATGGAATCACGGGCAGTCAGGAAGAGTACCGGCGTCGATTTACCGGCGCTGCGCAGCGCCTGCAGCACGGCAAAGCCGTCCGCTTCCGGCATCATGATGTCCAGAATCACAGCGTCATAATCCGTATAGGAAAGGATGTCCATGGCTTCCCGGCCGTCAAAGCAGCTGTCTACACTGTAGCCGTCCGAAGTCAGTTTCTTTGTGATGATACGGTTCAAATCTCGTTCATCTTCCGCAATCAGAATCCGCATGTTTTGTTCCTCCTGCGTTTGATTATAAGTTATATGTGATATAAGGTCAAAATATTTTTGTCATGAAAATGTTTATGGTGGGGGCATATCTCACAGGACACAAAAAATACAGGGAATGTAAAACTGCCGGACGGAATGTTGACGTCAGGTGCACAATGGTCTAAAATTACAATAGTCATTTGTTTCCGGATATTATGCCGGAATACAAAAGCCATGGGACAGGAGAAGGAGCGTATTTTTATGAAGATGATGCATGTAACGATTATGACAAAATGTTTGAATGAATCCGTAGATTTTTATCAGAAGCAGGTGGGGCTGCGTATCCGGATGGACGGCCGGTGCAATCAGGAGCATCCCATCGTATTTCTCGCCGATGCGGATGGAGATACCTGTATTGAACTGGTAGGGAATCCGGCTTCTGTTTATTATGGCGGAGGGATTTCCATCGGCTTTCGCACGGATGACGTACGTCGGGAGCATGCGGATAAGGAAGCGGCCGGGCTGCGCCCGGGACCGATGATCTCACCGAATCCGCACGCGCAGTTTTTCTTTGTTAAAGATCCGAATGGTGTGGATATTCAGTTCGTGCAGGAGGATGATTGACTG
>Ga0192244_10746_pt1 | contig 10803 bp, 6 predicted proteins | sample Koala_Koa27_L3_FD_131234 | JGI IMG/M metagenome (GOLD analysis project Ga0192244, IMG submission 131234) | Enriched cells from koala feces incubated with labeled cellulose particles, San Francisco Zoo, California, United States - Koala_Koa2-7_L3 ... | reverse complement strand
CAAGGTTCGTTGCCGTGCCAGTAGCGGTGTTCGCTGAACATGGAATCCAGTTTGGCGATGTATTTTTCTTTTCCGCCCATACATTCCATCAGTCCGTATACATCATGGGGAGCATACCAAGTATAGTGGCAGGGAGCTCCTTCGGTGATGAAGCGGGTGAAGGAAAAAGCGTTGCCGGTATCGGTGAGGAAACTTCCGTCAGCATATCTGCCTTGGACATATCCGGTGCTAGGGTTTATTACGTTACGGTAATATCGTGCACGTATCATTAATGTATCATAAAGTCCTGTTTTTTGTGGATCAGGAAAGTAATCATCTGATGTTTCCAACTTTTGCAGGACTTGGGCCAATACGAAATCATCGTATGCATATTCTAAAGTACGTGACACTTGTTCGCAGGTATGAAAGGCTTCCGGTACGCTGTCTTCCAAAGGAATGTATCCATATTTCAGATAAGAATTCAAAGCACGCCGTCCCATTCCGTTTTTATATTCTTCATAGGTGGCGGGAGTCCTGAATGCGTTCCGGAGCATTCCTTCGCAAGCTTTGTTGATATCAAAATTACGGATTCCTTTGATATAGGCATCTCCCAGTGCGGAGATGCAATGATCGCCTATCATGGCTGCGGTATAACTGTTCCAACAAGGAAATATAGGCAGCCAGCCGCCTTGTTCATATTTGTCCACCAATGATTGCATCATGTCTCCGGCTTTCTTGGGGGTCAGGATATTGATTAACGGATGGAGAGCACGGTAAGTATCCCACATACTGTAATCTTCATAGTAATTTCTACCGTTGGCTGATTGTCTGAACGGGTGTCCTGTGGAGAAAGAAGGGTAGCGCCCGTCTACATCATTGAATGTACGTGGCAGGAATGAGGCACGGTAGAGTGCTCCGTAAAATTTCTCTTTATCGTTTCGGTTGTTTGTCTGTACTGTAACTTGTGAAAGCCTTTGTTCCCAGATGGAGTTCAGTTCCTGCCGGGTGCGGTCAAAATCCCAATGAGGTATCTCGGTGTCCAGATTCTTTTGAGCGCCTTCCATGTCAGTAAAAGAGGAAGCGGCTTTGATTAATACGGGTTCTTCTGGGTGTATTTTGAACCGGAGATATGCACCTATACCTGTTCCATCGGCTATCTGTCGTTGTCCGGCGAAGAGACTGTCATGCCGGAATGTACCATATTCCTCTATTTCATTTTGATATTCAATGACAAAGTACCCGTTGTATCCGGCGGGGGCTCCCCAGCCTTGATAGATACGGTGTACGGGATTGTATCCGCGTATCTGTTTTTTTATAGTATCGATTTCAATATATCCTTCTCCTTCATCGCTGTTAGGATTGACTATGAGATAAGCATCTTCCGGTTGGTTATAAGTGAATCGGAAAATGGCTGAACGGGAACGTCCGGTCATTTCTGCAAAAATGGAATAATCTTTGAGAAGGACGGAGTAATAGGCAGGCGTTGCTGTTTCTTCTTGGTGAGAGAACAGGCTTCCTCGGTCTTGGGGGAGATATTTCAGTGTACCCGATACAGGCATCAAGGTCATGGAACCGTAATCTTGTGTACACCCTCCGACAATCCAATGTGAATTGCGGAACCCCTGTATCTTCTTATCTTTGTAATAATAGGGAGCCTTGCATTTTATTTCTGTATCTTGTGTCTGGGGAGTCCAAAAGTTCATTCCGTTGGGCTCTAGGACGGCAGGCAGCGTCTGTCCGTACTCTTCGGTATTTTTGCCGAAAAGTCCTGCGGTATGGGTTACGCTCGGTGCAGTTCCCGTACGGGTATCTACATAGGACAATAGGGATTCTTCCTGATGTCCGGTGCAAGACATGAACAGGCTACATAGAATCAGCAGATAAGATAGGGTACTTTTCATGGCTCTTCTTGGAAAAGGGTTATTTTTTAATCTCCTGGCGGAGCATTTTTATAAAGAGTTCCGGCCGGTCCAGATTGACTAAATCGGGATGGGCTTCAATCGCTTTTTTATATTCTTTTTCACTCGCATTCTGAATAGCAGCCATTATCTTGATATGATTGCTTTTGCAGAATTCTTTGAATTGAGGGGTGATATTGAGGATATCTGTTTCTACATAGGCCGGGGTGCATATTTTCATCCATTTCTTCAGAGCCACTATATTGGAGGCATTTACTTTAATCTTCATTTCCGGAGCGATTCTGATAAATTCTTTCAGCATTTCAGAGTCTGCAAACCAGAAGAAGCTTTTATTTTCATATCCTTTTTGGCGTACTAATATAACCAAATCTTTTATCGGAGTTCCTCGTTTTACATCAAAAAAAAATGTGTGCCTTTCCTTGTAGGGTGTCTAGCATTTCGGCTATACGGGGTACGTGAATGCCGGTAAATCGAGAACTGAACCAACTGCCGGCGTCTAATTTTTCAATATCTTTGGATAGCATATCTTGAATGGGACCTTTACCGTTGGTAGTACGGTCCAAAGTTTCATCGTGCAGATTATAAAGTATATTGTCTTTACTTTTGCGCACATCCACTTCTATCCAGCCGGCTCCATGTTCCAATGCAGCTAGAGCTGATGGAATGGTGTTTTCCGGCGCTATATGGTTCGCTCCTCTGTGTACTACGATTTCGATAGAGTCCTGGTACATCATTTTTTGGGCATATATAGGAGATGGGAATAATGCCAAGATAGATGTCGCAATATGAAGCAATAAGATTTGATGAAGTTTCATGAATTATTTTTTGCTTTAAAGTTTTTTATAAGAGCTTGCTGTAACAAGCCCTTATAAAAACTTATTTAATTTATTAATAACCGTAATTTTGCTTCCAGTTGGTGTTTGAATTCATCAAGCCGACAGATACAGGGAAGATCCTACGCCATTTTTCGGTTTGAGCTTCCGGATGATATTGATTTTTATATCCCCAGTCGTCTTCGAACTTTCCAAAACGGATTAGATCATTACGTCGCCATGTCTCTGCATAAAATTCACGGCCACGCTCTTCAAGTAACTCGTTTAATGAAGGAGTATGCTCTAATAATGGAGCGTTACAATAGCTGCGTATTTGGTTGAATAGGGATTGTGGCGTGTCGCCGTTAGTGGCTGTTGCCCCCCGTAGAATAGCTTCTGCTTTCATCAGCAGAATATCTGCATAACGGAAGATAGGTACATCATTGCTTTGATTGCGGCTATAGAGGTTATAATCGTCTGCTTGAATAGCCCATTTGATGCATCGGTATCCCTGGCACCATGCGTTCAAGTCATCTCCAAGATCCATTTGGTCATTCAAGATGGTGATGTTCTTGGTGAGGACAACTTGTTGTCCGTTGTATATATAAGGTTCTGTTCCCATTGTATGTGTGCTGATGTCATAATAGTTGATCGCACCTTTCATGATGATCTCATTGCGTTCATCTCCTTCCAGGCAAAAACGGTCTGCCGCCTCGGGAGTAACGATGAAAATGCCTCCGGCATTTTGGGATAGTGTTATGCCGAACAGTCCTTTACCGTCCGCACCATCATTGTTGAATTTAGGCCAGAATTGGAAACGGGCGTAAGTATTGGCTCTGGTTGATGTTTCATTATTTTGGTATGGCATTGCATAGATGAAATCCTTAATCTGATAGCCGTTGTCTGGCATGAATTTCTTGCGATAACCATCACTGAGATTGAAATGACCGGAGGCGATGATATCATCGCAATATTTTATGACATCATTCAATTTGGAATTAGTCATGCTTGGATCATAAGTAGCTACATCATCACAGGTATAAACAGCCCAGTTTATATAGAGTTTGGCAAGGAGAGCCTCAGCCATCCATTTGGTTGGTTTGCCATAAGTGGAAGTATCAACATCTTCTTTTAAACCGCCAGAAGCCAAAGCACGGAGCAGGTCGCTTTCGATAAATTTTGTAATTTCGGAACGGGGAGAACGGTCGATAGCTTCAGAATCGCCGATCAAGTGGTCTAATTTGGGAGTTGCTCCGAATGTATCCATAAAAATAAAATGATAGAAAGCACGCATGGCAAGTGCCGGAGCAATCAAAGCTTCCTGTTCGGCATTGTTTTCATCTTCTCCACCCAAGTCAAAAATTGCTTGGTTGCATTTTGTGATTGCAGCCGGAATATCACCAGCCCAGTCCACGTGTGCGTCGCCTGGAAGGCTGGCATGAAGAGAGGAATGGATATAATTGCCGCCATCATACCAGTTACCACCAAATGTCACTGCCATGAATTCATCAGAGGACAGCAGGGCAGCTTCCATATAACGACGTCCTAGTGCTCCGCCGAATCCATAATACAAATCTGCCATTTTCGCTTCCTTGGCAATTTCGGAATCCGGGTATTCTGTATAAGTGGATTTAAGATCCACATCTAGATCTGTGCAGGAGGAGAAGGTGAACAGACCACCTACCAGCCAGGTTGTTAATTTTATGCTATTTTTCATATCAGTTTTCAATTATATGGTTAGAAATTCATGTTTACACCGATCATAAATGAACGGGTACGCGGATAGTAATTGGTGCGTCTGTCCATACCCGGTTCCAAGCCTCCAAGGTTGATTTCCGGATCACGACCGGAGTAACCGGTAATGGTGAATACATTATTACAAGTAGCGTATAGCTTGAGCGAGTTTATCCAGTTACCAATTTTGCCGAAAGTATATCCCAATGAAACCGAGGACAGACGGAAATAACTACCGTTCTCTATCCAGCGATTGGATGGTGCTTGAGATTGTGTGTCTGTAGCACGATGTTCGGTAGCTACGCTTTTTAATACATTGCGGCCTTCTTTCACAAAAGAAACATTAGAGTATTGTTCTGCAGTGGCGTTGTAGATATCTTGTCCAAAAACACCAGTAAAGAATAAATCGAGATTCCAGTTCTTGTATTGGAAGTTATTGCTCCAGCCTAAATTTAAATCAGGTTGTGCGCAGCCGGTAATAGTACGGTCTCTATCAGTTTCAGGATCTGTGGTCGTTTCGCCTGTACGTTCACCCGTTTCAGGATCGTGTACATAAAAGATGGATACTCCTTGGTTATTGTAGCCGGCCCATTCGTAGGTGTAGAAGGTGCCGATAGGATGTCCTTCCATGATGCGCTGTACGTCTGCATTTGAAGAATAACCTGCGATTTCAGGATCGGCTGCACGGATATAATCTACGGAATATTCGCTGTTGGATATACTTTCTACGTTATTTTTATTATGAGATAAGTTCAAACTGGTTTGCCAAGAGAAATTTTTTGTTTGTATGGGAGTGGCATTAATGGTAAATTCAATACCTTTATTGCTGATATCTCCCACATTGGCCGGCATGGTTCCGAAAGGATAGCGGTTTGTGGAAACCTCGTAAGTGTATATCAGGTCGCTGGTACGCTTGTCATAGTATTCGATGGTTCCTCCTAATCTGCCTCCAAAGAAGCTGAAGTCCAGCCCGATGTTCAACATGGCTGTACGTTCCCATTTTAGGTCTGGATTGGCATTTGAGGCGGCTGCCAGGGTATGGTAACTATTCTGTGTGCCATTGGCGTTTGTATAGTTGAACCAACCTGAAGTACTGTAAGTCTGGATAGCCGAATAAGCTCCGAATCCGAGTGAGTTACCACTAACACCATAACCAACACGGAACTTCAAGTCATCGAAAACATTTAAATCTTTGATGAACTTTTCTTCGCTCATGCGCCATGCCAACGATGCGGATGGGAAAGTTCCCCAACGGTTGTTCTTTCCAAAGGCAGAGGAGCCGTCACGGCGAATTGTTGCTTGAAGCAGGTATTTGCTGTTGAAGGAGTAGTTGATACGTCCATAAAATGAGATCATACGTAAAGTTTCCAAATGACCGTTATTATTGCTGGTGATACCGCCATTCTGCCAATCCATTTTATTGGCAAGGTTCAGATTATAAAAAGTGGTGTTATCACTGTAAAAGTCGTAGACATCCAGACCGAAACTGTCATTGTCATCATTCTGTTCCCATGAATAACCGGCCATCAGGCCCAGTTTGTGGATATTGGCGAATGTATGATCATAGTTTATGTATGTTTCAAGAATTTTTTTCTTGTTTTCTGTTGCAATACGTTTAGCTTCGCCATTTCGGGTGTTATATTGGGATTTGCTGGTATGGTATTCGTTCCATATATATTGTTCGTCTTGATAGGAAAGACTTAAGTTCCATTTTAAGTCCTTAGTGATATCTAAAGTACCTTTGGCTGTTCCTTGAAGGAGTTTCTTGTTGTTTTCAAAAGTATCTTCATTGATCATGGATACAGGATTGAAGTTTTGGGAGATAGTTTTGTCGCTATACCAAGAACCGTCTGCGTTGGTGACAGGAACTAGTGGAGAATAATAATTCATGGCGTCGAATACGGATTGGCCATCTTTGGCGGAATCAACGGTGGTACCTTTTGATTGTGCGGCATTCACGTTAAAGGCTAAGGTGAGCCGATCATTCAGTGCTTTGGTTTGCAAAAATGCGCGGCCGCCGAAACGCTCGAAATCTGTACCACGTACGATACCTTGTTTGTTTTGATAACTCATGCTGGCACTGTATTGAGTCTTTTCTGAACCGCCATTGATAGAAACGTTATGGTTATGACTGATTGCTGTGCGCAGTACTTCATCGTTCCAATTGGTGTTTGCTCCTTTGTCATTCGGAAGAGTGATGTTATTTTCCTTGGCATAGGTGCGGAGTTCGTCGGCAGTCATCATATCCAAACGCTTGGCAATGTTGTCAAATGCAAGATATGCGCTGTAGTTTACAGAAGTGTGCTCACTTTTACTACCTTTTTTGGTGGTAATCAAAATTACACCGTTAGCAGCCTTGGAGCCATAAATAGCTGTTGCAGAAGCGTCACGAAGTACGTCAATGCTTTCAATATCTTCGGGAGCAATCAGACTTAATGACATACCGGGAATACCGTCAATAACATAATAAGGTTCCATTGCCGCACCGGTACGCAGAGAAGAAGCCCCACGTAAAGAGATAGAAGCAGTACCAGAAGTCGGATCGCTGCTTTGTACTACCGTCAAACCAGGGACTTTACCTTGCAGCAACTGTCCAGGGTCAGAATAAACTCCTACATTCAGTTTGTCTGCTTTCACAGTGGTAATGGAGCTGGTTACATCCTTACGACTCATGCTGCCATAACCTACTACCACAACTTCATCTAATGTTTTAGAATCTTCTTCCATAATAATCTTCAAAGAAGATCCTTTTACTGTAATTTCCTGGGTAGTGTAACCCACGTAAGAGAATACGAGTGTCTTTCCTTGTGCTACATTCAGTGTAAACTGTCCGTTAAAGTCAGTGATAACACCGTTGGTAGTACCTTTTTCGACTACATTCACTCCGATAAGGGGTTCTCCGGTTTTGTCTGTGACAATACCGTTAACTTGATTTTGAGCAAATGCCAGTGTACTGTTTAATAGGAGTAATGCAAAGACTACTATCTGTGCAACTGTCCTTTTGGTTAGAGATTGTACGTTTAGCATAGAATTTAATTTTGGTTTTGATTAATATGTTCTTGTTTAATACTGTATAGTTCTCTATATATTGTGAATCTGTTGTTACAGTTTGATGTATATTTTCTTAAGATATAGTGGATAACCGATACACCCCAAAAACAGAGTGAAAACGAGGGCGTAGACGGCTGAGGCAAGGTAGGCGTCACATTTCTTACACCTTTGTCTTTATCCACCAAGAACCCTTTAGCATCAATACCAACTTCTTTTGAAAAACCGGGCTTGTTATACCACATTACACGACGGATATTATAATTAGAATTACGGATATCACCTTTCTCATACAATCCGTATTTCACAAAATTGCTGATACGCAAACGGCCATTACCACGACCGCCTATGGAATCCGCATTCACCATACCATCCAGTTTATGGAAAGCAGGAACCCAGTTACGACGTTGTTGCGGATTGTCAATCGTACCGCCATTCACATCACGGTTATACTCCATTTCGAAAGTCCAGATAGCCTCCATATTCCCCTGTGAACGACGCTGATTCCCCCAACGGAACATATCATGATAATAATCACCCGGCTCGGCCGCATATTTACCATATCTTGCTGAAATCAGTTCATATTTACCACCTGTTATAATAGGCGTCACCGCATCTTCCGCCTTCTTGAAATAGGAAGCATCACGCATACCCATCCGAAGATAGGCTTCTCCTGCCAACTGTCTTGCCATATCCTGATTTATACGGCTTTCATTTTTGGCAGCTCCCACTACCGGAAGATTAGACATGGCATAAACCAAGTCAGAATCAATGACTCCATCCACCTCGGCAACCGCATTACGGGTATAATCTGTACGCGGAATACTAGTAGATTCTGTCACCAAAGGTACATCTCCCCATAATGTCACCAACATATTGTATGCATAAGCACGAAAGAACATGGCTTCGGCTGTTGCCGCCGCATCACCGCCTTCAGCTTGTGAAGCGATAATCTGATTCGCACTATTAATGAGCTCATATAATTTTTCCCAAAGGAAACTTACCCCTGCATTCTCTGCATTCAATTCCTGATATCTGTAAAAAGGAACCTCTACCCCCTGAGTGTCACCGGGAGCACCTACATCCGTACCTACCTGCCAGCATCCTACAAATCCCTGCTGACTGGACATTCCCCATATAGCAGCATATTGACGGTGCAGACCTACCAATTTCGCATTTACATCTGATACTTCCGGACCATAACTAGAGTACATTTTCTCATCCAGAAAACTATCGCTGCATGATGTAGTCCCAATAACAAATGCCGATGCAGCAAAAGTTGTTAATAATATATTTCTAAATTTCATAGTTCTTCGTTTTTTAGAATGTTAAATTAACTCCAAATACACAACTCTTAGTCATCGGGTAGTTACTGCTGTCATATACAGTTTCACCTCTTGTACTATCCCATGAACTATTACCACGAGCTACCTGACGAGCTTCAGGATCCCAACCTACCCAATCCGTGAAAGTAAACAGGTTACGTCCGCTCACATAAAGCTGCAAACCACCGATACCCATCTTCTGAATCATGCGCTGTGGGAAAGTATACCTTTCGATTTCTTAAGAACGAGTTTGATTTCATCGTTTTTCTTATTAAATTAGATTATAGGTAATAATATTATCCGAATAGAGTTGTGATTAGAAACTCCTTGGGCTGAATTTTGTCACATTCCCAATATTAATCGGGAGCAGATTTATTCCTCATAAGCATTATATTTAAAGTTCGTTTTATCTATTTTTCACATTGCAAACTTAAAGCTTTAAAAGAATAAAAAAGACTAAAAAATAATCAAGAGTAGTAGAAAAATTAAGCATGAACGATTTTTCTATAGTGAATTCCGAAATTTTATATTCCTCTACTTAAAAGGGATAAAAACAGACTACGGGTTAAAATCACTTCAAGCCGTAGTCCTCCTATAATCTAATTCGCAAGTTAATCAGACTTGCTTTATCAGTATCAACAACGCCTGTTGAAAACTATCATTATTTTGTCAATTCTTCATCAGCCACTGCTTCTTCCCAATTAGTAAACATCGGAATCGCTTCATCATAGCCGTCATATCCATAATTTTGCCGCAACCGCGCACCTGTATTAGCAGTAATAGCCGAGTTGGGAATCGGCCAAAACAGATTACGTTTATCTACTTGATAATTCAATTCCTTGTTGGAAACAATAGGCCCATGATTGAAAATATTGTAGCGCGTAGTACGCTTATACCAGTAGCTTCCTCCATTCAAATCCGTACCACTCTGCTTATCCCAAGTAGACAGATTATAAGTTTCTCCCCATTCATCCGGCTGACCACTGCGAGCAAGACACCAAGAAATACGAGTCAATTCAGGCTGTCTCCATTCTTCCAAATACAATTCCCGAGCACGTTCATCAGCAATGTCACCGATAGTTACAGTAGTAAACATCTTTTTGGCATTAGCACGACGACGAACTACGTTCACATCCTCTGCAGCGCCAATCGGGTTACCTTGGTAGAACTTAGCCTCAGCGCGAAGTAAGTAAGTTTCTGCCAAACGGAACAAGTATAGATTACCATTAGACACACTATTGCCCTTGGTTGCTCCATTAAACTGATTAGCCCCCATATTTTCTTCAGCATTTTGATCAAGTATATATACTTTGTACAATGGGGTCGGGAACCAACTACGAATAGTATCAGAACAAAGCAAATCCCCTTTTCTCACCAACAAATCACCTGATTCCGGATCATAATAATCTTCTGGTGCATAAAGCATCATGTTTTTCCCATAATAAGCAGAATTTGGATTATTGTATTTAAGATCCGTCATTTCCATCCAATTACCTATTTCTCGATTATGACGCATATCCTGCCAATCTGTTTCACCATCATAATTCCAAATGGTCTGATTATAATGATAAGAAGTGCGGAAACAACCAATACCACGTCCCATAGCGCGTACCCAATCTAATTTCGCATCATATTCCCCAGCAGTACGTGCATAATTATAAGTTGGAGATCCTAAGTTATGAGGATCACGGATAATACCATTACTCCAATGCACACACATAGCTCGCATCTGCGGATAGGAGATGAAACCTTCAGCATAATAATTCAAAATAGGCATAATCATTTCCGTATTAGAAGCATCAGTTATATTTACTCCACGATGCAAATCCCAAATTACATTACGTTCTACCGGCCATGTTTCCGGATTACCAGAAGAAACATTCGTTCCAAACGGAGCATTCATTAAAGCCAAACCATGATTGTTAATCAAATCGGTAGCTAATTGTTCAGCTTTCTGATATTCACCTACAACTAAATAACACTTGA
>Ga0192244_10744_pt1 | contig 10805 bp, 3 predicted proteins | sample Koala_Koa27_L3_FD_131234 | JGI IMG/M metagenome (GOLD analysis project Ga0192244, IMG submission 131234) | Enriched cells from koala feces incubated with labeled cellulose particles, San Francisco Zoo, California, United States - Koala_Koa2-7_L3 ... | reverse complement strand
CTTGAAATTCGATATAGGTACTAAAAAAGAGATAGATTATAATAAAGTGGCTGCCAAAGCTGCTGAAGCAGATGCGATAATCTTTGTAGGTGGACTTTCATCTGCACTGGAAGGTGAGGAGATGCCTGTTGATCTCCCTGGTTTCAAGAAAGGTGATCGCACTAATATCGACCTACCCCGCGTACAGAAAGAAATGCTGAAAGCTCTGAAGAAGACCGGTAAGCCGGTTATTTTCGTTGTATGTTCGGGCAGTACGCTTGCATTGCCTTGGGAAGCAGAAAACTTGGATGCAATGCTTGAAGCATGGTATTCAGGTCAGCAGGGAGGTACAGCCGTAGCCGATGTCCTGTTTGGTGACTATAATCCCGGCGGACGTTTGCCACTTACTTTCTACGCGTCAACCAATGACTTGCCAGACTTTGAAGACTATAATATGACTAACCGCACTTACCGTTATTTCAAAGGCAAACCGTTGTTCCCCTTCGGATATGGTTTAAGCTATACGACTTTTGATTATGGTAAGGCTAAGGTGAACAAGAAAAGCATCAAGGTGGGTGATGGAATCGTTTTGACTGTACCGTTGAAGAATTCCGGAAAAATCGCTGGTGATGAAGTGGTACAAGTTTATCTGCGTAATCTCGGTGATAAAGAAGGACCGATTAAGACATTAAGGGCTTTCCGTAGAATCTCCCTGGAGGCTGGTCAAACGGAAAATGTTAAGTTTGAACTGTCGGCTTCCACATTTGAGTGCTTCAATCCGGCAACCAACCGGATGGAAATCCTTCCCGGAAACTACGAACTACTTTATGGTGGAACTTCGGATGAGAAGGATTTACAGAATTTGACAGTAACGTTGAAGAAGTGAAGTCAATCATTCAATAATCTTCAATACCAATATCATGAAAAAGTATTCTCCTTTAGCTTCCCTTTTTTTTCTGCTGTTCGTTGTTTCGGTTCATGCAGGTGAGGGAAGATATACGATGCCCCTGACAGAAGGTAGTTGGTTGCTATGGCTTGACAAAGAAGCAAGTTGGCAGAACGACCGCCTTTACCTTCCTCACGAGATAACAGATTTGTCATTGCTGCCTGTGAATAAACCTACAGGTGGCTGGCAAGTTCTGGATAATAACCCCAATGCTGTTTCTGTCAAGGTGCCGGGTACGGTAGAGGAGTATCTCACTACTTCTGACAATCCCCGTCCGGAAGATTTCAAGGGAGTAAGTTGGTGGTATCGCAAGATTACGATTCCAGCTGACCAGACGAACAAACGCCATCTTATTTACTTCGAGTCCGTAAGGATGCGTGCCGAGGTGTACCTTGATGGCAAGCTTGTAGCATACGATCTGATTGGCGAGACGCCTTTCCATGCGGATATAACTGAGGAAGCAAAACCCGGAACAGAACAGCTGCTTGCTGTGCGCGTCACTAACCCTGGTGGCAATTTCCATTGGCAGGATTTCGATATACAGAAGTGGGGAGAATATAACATTCCTCCTGCAAGAAGTTTCAGCGGCATCATCGGTCGTGTCAAACTGGAAAGTGTAAATTCCGTTTTCATTTCCGATATTTATATGCAGAATACTCCGGAGATGACTAAGGTGAATGCAATCGTGTCCTTTACCAACGAAACTTCTTCCAACGTTAAACAGGATGTCGAACTGATGATAAGTGAGAATAATAATTCAGATAAAGTCGTGTTTCGGCAACTGTTGAAGCATGTTCCTTTTCCTCCGGGAAAGCGTGAAATAATGATTCCGGTGAGCGTTCCCGATGTTAAGTTGTGGGACCTCGATACTCCCGAACTTTACACCTGTAATATCCAGATTAAGAAAGGTAAGAATATCCTTGACCGGGATAAGAAGAATTTCGGCTTTCGCTGGTTTACTGTAGAAGGTGTTGGTACGGACGCAGTGTTGCGCCTGAACGGTCGTCGCGTGATGCTGAGAAGCGCCATCAGTTGGGGATATTTCCCGGTTACGGGACTGATAGCTACACCCGAAATGGCCGAAAAGCAAGTCCTTACTGCCAAGAAGTTAGGCTTGAATATGTTGAATTTCCACCGTTGCATAGGTAGTCCGGTAGTACTGGAAAAGGCTGACGAGTTGGGGTTGCTTTATTATGAAGAACCTGGCTCTTTTCACTCTGCTAATCACGATCCGTTTATCCGTAACATCGTGAATGAGAAGTTAAAAAGAATGGTGTATCGCGACCGCAGCCATCCGAGCCTTATCATATTCAATCTGATTAATGAGTTTGGTGGACCGTTGTCACGGGATAAAGAACTTGTAGCCAAACGAATGAACGATATGCGCGAAGCGCATGCCGTGGACCCCAGTAGAATTATGACATTTACCTCCGGCTGGGCAGGAAGCGAAGATAGAGAAGAAGACTCCAAATCGCACATGTTGCCGTTCGATACGACACTGTACCGGAAGGGGTGGTTTGATAACCATCGTGCCGGAGGTCCTGAAACTTACGTGGAGAGTTACTATAAAGGACCTAAAGATAATATCATGTACACCACTAATCGCAAGGAAGTGTATCTGCGTGGTGAAGAAGGAGCGATTTCTACGCCTCCTCGTATCCAGATGATATACAACCAGATTGCAAGTAGCGGTAAAACTGGTTGGGACGGTCTTTTCTGGAAGAATCAGTGCAAGGCTTTTGCCGATTACTTTCAAAGGAAAGGCCTTGCAGCCCACTTTGGCACGCTCGATTCTCTGACGCGGGCGATGGGTAACGTCTCATTCGAACATCAGGGTAGGCGTATTGAAGGCATGAGAATGCAGAACCTGGGTGATGCCTACATGGTGAACGGCTGGGAGGCTATGCCTTACGATAACCACTCCGGTATTGTAGACATTTATCGTAATCCCAAGGGAGATGCCTCTATCCTGGCGTACTATAACCAGCCGCTGTATGTGGCTGTTACTTCGCGCAATCAGGTGGTACGGTTTCCGGGAAGTGTAATGGTGGACTTCTATATCGTGAATGAGAAAGACCTGAAGGGTAATCATACTCTTGAGATTCAGATGATTGCCCCTGACGGAAAGGTGGTTTATATCAGAAATGAGAAAGTGAATATTAAAGGAGGTGAAACTTTTGGCCAGCTGTTGCTGGAAAATGTGGAGATTCCGGTCAATGCAAAGGAGGGTACCTATCGCATAGAAGCTACCATCAAGGCAGACGATCGGCAGATATGTGCCCGTGGGCATGATGAGGTGGTTGCTGTCGGTTGGCAGGCTTCCGATTTATCCGGTAATGGTGCTTATTATGGAGGGAGCGATGATAAAGTGGCCGCTTTCTATAAAAAAGAAACAGGTAAGGGGCTTCCCGCTTTCAGTCCTAAACAGGATAAGTTGGATTGGCTAGTTGTTAGCCGCCCGTTGTTGAATGAACCGATGGTTATTCCCCCTGCTTATTTTACGGATAAGAATGGAAATTCGAGCTTGAAAGCAACTTGGTACAGTGAGGGAGATATGAATATTATGGCTTCTGTAAAGTCGGATATGGATATTAACCGTATATTTGTAGACGGTGCACAACCCGATGCATCCGTTCCGGCCAATCAACCTTTCTCCGTGATATGGGAAGGGGAGATTTATCCGCCCGAATCCGGTCAATATTTACTTGGAGTTGAAACGAACCAAGGGGTACGCATGTACATCAACGATCAGCAGTTGATTGACGAATATTACAATGAATCTCCCATCAAGCAAGACCGACCTGTAATAATGGAAGCTGGGAAACCGGTAAAAGTACGGTTGGTATATCGCCAGACCCGTCAGTCGGGTAAGATACAACTGAAATGGTCGCAGCCGAGTGCAACGGCCATTGCTCCCGAAAAGTTGTTCGACCGAGTCAAGAATGACGGAACCACATTAATCCTTTTGGATGCTACCGAAACTTGGATGCAGGCTGTGGCAGAATATACGAATACGATGTATAACGGTTATTATAATGTAGGGAAAGACTGGATTGGCGGGATTCATTTTGTGAAGAAGCATCCTTTATTCGACGGCCTTCCGGTGAATGTTGCTTTGAACTGGTCCTATCAGTCGGTGGTGCGGAATGGTGATCGCAGATTCGGTTTCCGCGTACAAGGAGAAGAACTGGTGGTAGGCTCTTATCGTAGTACTCCGTTCGAATTAGGTACGGCAGTAGGTATCATTCCTTGTGGCAAAGGCCGGATTATCTTCTCTACGCTAGATATCGTAGATAACCTAAATGTTCCCTTTGGACCTGCAGAGGTAGCTAGAAAAATATTGTGTAACTATATCAAATACTCTTCTCATGAAAACATTTTATAAGTTAGGAACGGCGGTCGTGATGGTGCTTTTGATGGTGTTTCCTGCGAACATTGCTTGTGTACAGGCACAAAAGCAGCAAATGGTTCAGCAAAGTATCAAAACCCTTTATCCAACTAAAGATTGGGCTATATCCGATTTTGTTGTGACTTCCCCTGAATTCGGTGCTAAAGCTATGCCCGGATTTGATAATAGAGCTGCCTTTCAGGCAGCTATCGATGCAGCCTATAAGAATGGAGGCGGTGTGGTATATATACCTGCCGGAAATTACGAGTTTCGCAGTACACAGGTCGGTATTAAGAATGTCAGGGTTCGCCGGGGCGCTCGGAAGAAAATAAAGAATTCCATTTCGAGTACGTTCTCCGCCTCCATCCCGGTGTGCAGCTTCGTGGTGACTGGGCCGACCCCGTTTCCAATGATGGGAAAGTGCTTGGAACGATTCTTGAGGTGCGTGTGGGCAAGGATGCGCCGAATCACGACGGAAGCGTGGAGAGCTGGTGGAATGACGGACAGGCGGGAAATGCGCTTCGCACTACTTATACTAGCATTGCTGACAGGTTCATAGAAATGAATGCAGGTACTGGAGTTACCAATCTCTCTATCTGGTATCCTGAACAAGATATCAAGGATGTGAAGCCCTATCCGTGGACGCTGTTCCAGACTCAGGGAGACTGCGCTACGATAGAGCACATCACCCTTGTGAATGCTTACAACGGCTTCAATTCAGCACCTAGCGAACTGCATTATGTGCTAGATTCTTACATGACAGCGCTTAATAAAGGTATCGAAATACACGTATGTACCGATATAGGACGTGTTGAGAATGTCCGCATCAGTCCTGAGTACTGGGCCAAATCAGGGCTTCCGGGTGCACCTTCTCTTACCGATGTGACGGCTTATACCAAGGCGAATGGTACGGGATACCAAATGCACCGTTCGGACTGGGAATATGTTTCCGACCTGTGTGTATCAGGGTATAAGACAGGTGTATGGATAGGTCGCGAACCTGGCTTTGCCGATGCACCGAACGCCCAGTTGTATGAGGTCCATGTAGACGGTTGCGGAAACGGATTATATGTTGAGGACGTTAACCCCTATGGCATACTTATATCTAATTCTTCCTTTGCCGCAGGTGAGGGTGACAATGCCGTGTACTTCTACAAGGATTTCAGCACTTCCGTACAATTCAACGGAGTGGACTTTAACGGGCCTATTGTAAGCGATGGGCGCGATGGAGTTATTTCATTTGAAAGTTGTACATTCAATGAATATCCTGACTATGCCTTGCAGATAAACAGCGGCAATGTATTGCTGTCGCAGTGCGACTTTAAGAAGAACATCGGACATGTGTACCTAGGCGCAAATACGCATACACTAAAGTCGGTTAATTCGGGCTATAAATCCAAATTGCATATTGATAACCAAAGTACTGCTGCCAATGTGGAAGTTATCACAGGAAAGAAATACGCTTTCGAGTCGATTCCCAAAAACGTAAAGACCGATATAGCTGTACACCCGAAACCGGCGTCGAACAATGTTCTGAAGGTCGACTTGACAAGGGCAACGGGTTACAATAACAATCGCCCCACCAAAGATGTATCGGTTGAATTGCAGTCTGCACTTAATACCGTGAAAGCTGCCGGTGGAGGTACTCTCTACTTGCCTGCCGGAAGGTATCTGGTGGACCAGCCTATCAAAGTTCCTGCAGGAGTGGAATTGAGAGGTTCTTGGGACGTACAACATCACACACAAAGTGGAGGCACAGCCATATTTACCAATTATGACGGTGGAGCGTCAGGAGAGAGTGGCGCTTCGCTCATACAACTCGAAACCGGTGCCGGTATCAGAGGTATCACGCTGGCCCAGCTCAACATCGCTTCCGACGGTTTCACGGCTGCAAATCCGAGAAAGACTCCGTTCATGATACAGGGACAGGGGCCGAAAGTGTACATCATTAACGTAACCATAGCGGTAGGTGACAAAGGTATAGACTTGGCTTCATATGATACCAGCGGGCATTATGTAGATTATCTGGGTGGCGTGCCTTTGAGAGCAGGTATCTGGGTTGGCGGTGGAGCCGAAGGCGGGTTCATTCGCAACATGCAGCTTAATCCCCACTATGGCTCCAGACTTCCAGAAGGCGGACAGGGGTATCCGAGGGTAGCTATGATGCGTTTTGTACAGTCTAATTGCAGCGCACTTAAGTTTGCCGACGTCAAAAATCAGACCATTTTCAATAACTTTGTTTATGGTTCGGTATACGGAATACATTTCCTGAAGGATGCCATCACGGGCAAGTATCCAGGTAAGATGACTGTAATAGGACATGGTTCCGATGGGTGTACCTATTCTCTGTTTGTGGAAGATGCGGATAAGAATACTAAGATAGTTGCCATTAACTCGGAGTTGGTCAATACGCAGATTCCGAATGAGCCGGTAAGGTCTTATGTCCTTATGGGAGATGAAGTGAATACCGGTAAAGTTCATCCTAACGCTAAGCTTGTGTTGTACAATAGTGCATTTTGGGGAAGTCCTGTATTTGGGGCGATAATAAACAATGGCATTGTGACGTTCCAACAGGCCAATTTCACACGCTCCGGTCAGGGAGTGGATGTCAGAGGTGGTAAAGCGCATGTGTACACTTCCTATTTTGCCCAAAAAATGGGAAAGGTGACTGCCGAAGACGAAGGGTATGCAAAGCTCGGCGAACAGGGTAAATCAATAGAGCTTACCAATAATTATTATGTTTCTGGATTCCGGTTTAATAAGTCGGGAACGGGATCGATTTATGGTTCTGATAAGAAGTAAATAAAGAAGATAAGCATTGTTTATCATAATATCAATGGTGATATAATATACCACTTATATAATAGGACAGACATTGCATCCATTAGGTATTAATAACTGCTGACCTATATTGGTTACTCGGACGGCTTATGCCGCGTTTACAGATATAGGTCAGCTGTTGTAAATGCTTAATGCAAACGGTGATGATGCTACATACAAAGTGATAAAAAGCCATATCTTTTTCAGAAATGGTGATAATATGCGTAAAATCTTAGTCCGTTTTATTATTCATTCCTTTCTTCTTCGAATAACTTCTTACCGTTCTGATTTCCCGAATTATCTTTCATACTTAGCTGAATAGCAGTTGTCGCATCGATGCCGTAGCCTTTATTGTGCTGCATCGTATTATGCTGAATGGTGATGTCCCTACAACTGTGCATCTGTTTTTCCATGAATATCCCGTTCTCACCATTCCCTTCGGCAAGGCAATCCGTGATGACTATCCGGTTACTTTCCGCACATCGTATGCCTGACAATCCATTGCGGGCAACCTCTACATTGGTTATTTTAAGATTATTACAGAAAGTGACGTTTACGCCATTCCCGTAGGGAGATGTATCAAAGCGGCTGCTTATGATTTCGGCATCACTGATGTACGACAGATAGAGATTATGATGGAAACCCGCACCCGGCACTACACTGGCGCCATTATCACTGATGTCACATTTCTCTATACGGATATATTTTCCACCTACTATCGCCAAACCGTTCTTAGTGAAATTTTGTATCGTGATATTCTCGAATGAGATATTTTGTAGCCTTTCCTTTTCCATCGATTTGAGGATGATACCTTCTCGGCTGGGTGCATTCATATACGAACGGCCACGGCGGTCATGGTTAGGGTTCGCATTTTCTATAATTTTGATGGCACCTTCCAACAGGAGGTCACGAATGGTAACATCGGTAAGTGTATCTTCTCCATTAATAATAGCTGTTCCTATTTGTGGGGCGGGGAATAGGATTGTTTTTCGTCCTTGTCCTACAAGACGGGTGCCACTATATAGCTTCAAGGGAGCTTTCAATGTGTGTACACCGGCTTCTAAAATAATCCATTTTCCAGTACCTTTACTGAAATCTATGGCTTTTTGTATGGATTCTCCCGGCTTTACATGTACGCTATTGGATGGTAACTTTCTGGGTTTCTCTTTCAAGACCCCTATTATGGTTGGTTTTAAAAAGTTATCGAAGTTTGCAAAAGAAGATATTTGCGCTGGAGTATTGGAAGTTGGAACTTTTACAGCAGTAAGAAACCCTATAGACGACTTCGGTCGTGTATGTTCTTTAATCACTTTCTCAGTATATGGCAAGATGATGCTCCTTACATCTTTGTAGTGATGATAGATTGATTCGTAGATGTCCTTAAATACATCGCTTCGTCTGTCTGTAAAGACTCCGAATAAGTTGATGTGCCCTCCCGACATGAAGCGCGAAGCATACTCAAATCCTTGTGCCAGCCTGTCGTCGGCTACACTGTAGAAATCCAGTCCCTGTGTGGCTGCAGTTTGGGCGGCTTTGGCAAGTTCGCCTATACCCAGTTGCACATGGTCCCAGTCGCGGGTAGTCTCTTGGCATTGGCCTCCTGGATAGAGATACCGGGTGATGCCGGAATTTCCTTCCTCCCGGTGGAAGCGCTCCACTGCCCGATTGAATATCTCATGGTTGTCGGTGAAAATACCGATGCACATCATGGTACTAATTATGGAGGCATCCCAGTTGCCATTGGCCTCGGTGAAGAAGTCCTTGATAGTGGGGTAAAGAACCGTGAGAACCATCTGCGTGAACTGCTCTATATCTTTTGCAGTCCATCCGGCATCAGTGTACTTTAGAATTTCAGCTGCATTTAAATAATAGTACCCGAACAATCCGACATTCAGTTTGGCATTGTTGGCATCGAAACCGCGGAGTACGTAGCTCCATGCATTTAATATCTCTATTGATTTCCGAGCGTACGTCTTATTTCTGGTGATATACCACATCAAGGCATGGTTATATGCTGCCTCGGCACTTTCGGAGAACTCTCGTCCACCAATGCTGTTAGCCCCATAAGGGCCTACTGAGATTTCGACGAACGGTTCGGGGGTGAACGCTAGTGAGGTGTGCTCTTTTAAGTTGTCGAAAGCTGTCTTCCAGGGTTGAACTCCTTTCTGCACCATTTCGCGCATATAGTCTAGGTCTTCGCGACTTTGTGCCATACCGGGGTGTACAAAATCTTTCGCAATGCCATTCCCGATACAGAAGAACAGGCATACGAGCAGCAGAATTCTGTATTTCATAGCTCTTACCAATTATCGGTACGGAAAGGTGCTAACGACAGGCCGTGGACATTGAAGACGCTTGCTGTCGTATAATTCTTGTAAGCATATCGCACGGCTACCGGGTGCGGAACTTTGTCACTTGATACTGCCAAGCGGGTGGTACTCGTTTCTATTTCGGCAAAAGCCGGGTAGAAAACTTTATCTTTACCTGCAATCTCAAATCCTTCAAGCGAGGTCCACATGGGACAAAGCCCCCGTTGGGCATTCTCTACATTAATATATATCTTGCTTTCTGATATTTCCATTGATTTATAGATGGGAGTTGCATATCCAAAGCCCTTGCGTCCATACGTTTGCGCCAATGCCCAGAGTGCCAGTCGGTTGCCTACGGTTTCCTTATCCATGGGATGAATAAAGATGGGATGGCCTATGTCCAGGGTGGTTACCATGCCACTGTTTGGAATACCCTTCATATTCTGTAACTGTACTTCGCGCATGTGGGCGGCCGAAGTACTGTCAGCACCTTCGTAATTGAAAGGAGCTATCTCCACGAAATAGAACGGAAACTCTCCTCGGTTCCATTTGCTGCGCAGGTCTTTGACGAAAGCAGACATCAAGTCTTTGTATAAATCTGCATTGTCACGGTTACTTTCTCCTTGATACCAAAGAAAGCCTTTGATGGCAAAGTTGAGGAAGGGGGCTATTTTGGCGTTGTAGAGTATACAAGGGGTATTGGTGAGGTTCTTTATCTTTTCGTCGTTGTCGAGAATGGAGAGGTCAATGCTCTTGAACGGGGATATGGCTTCCCTGCTCATCCATGCCTCCACTTTGGAGCCACCGAGGGTGGAGATGATGATACCGACCGGAACATCCAGCACTTCTTGGATATATCGGGCAAAATAGTAAGCTGCCGCACTAGTATTTGCCACGTTTTCCGGAGTGTTTTCCAACCATTCTCCCTGGCAATCCTCTTGTGGAGTTTTGCTAGATTGGCGTATCCATTTTCCGTTTTTGGAATCTGTATTATGAATACGGATAAGGGTGGATGCTTTGGCCTTGGCTATGATGTCATTGGTGCTTTGCGTCGGTTGGCGATCGAATCCGCTCATGGGCATTTCCATGTTCGACTGTCCGGAGCAGAACCATACTTCACCTATCAATATATTCTTTAAGGTAAGTAGTTCACCGTCATTGAAGGTTATCTCATAGGGGCCGCCGGCTGAGGGAGTAGCGATATTCAGTTCCCATTTTCCTTGGTTGTCGGCTGTTACCTTATGTATTTTGTTGCTCCATGAGGTCTTTACGGTCAAGGTGGCTTTGGGTTGCACCTGTCCCCAGAGTTTTACGTTGGTTTGTTGTTGCAGTACCATGTTATCGGCAAGCACGGCAGGGAGTT
>Ga0192244_10741_pt1 | contig 10825 bp, 9 predicted proteins | sample Koala_Koa27_L3_FD_131234 | JGI IMG/M metagenome (GOLD analysis project Ga0192244, IMG submission 131234) | Enriched cells from koala feces incubated with labeled cellulose particles, San Francisco Zoo, California, United States - Koala_Koa2-7_L3 ... | reverse complement strand
AAGGGCGTAGGTATCAAGAAGGCTTTGCCAGATACCGAGGAGCAGGCGCTGGTCTTTCTGTATGTCGTATCGTCACAGTTGCCGGCCGACAAATACATGGAAGTGCTGAACGATTTTGTGGCGCAATATCCCAACAGTGCCGACGGCTATCTGCGTCGTGCTTCCCAGCAACTGGCCTTGTCGGTGGACGAGGAGAGCATGAAGAAGGTTGAGGCCGATATGGACAAGGCACTGGATGTGGCACAGAAGAAAGACGATGTGCGCTTTAACCGTGCCAAGACCATTTACAGCTATCTGTTGAGTGCTCCCGAGGAACCATACGGCGGTTGGACGTACGACAAGGCATTGGAAGAAATCCGTGCCGCTATTGCCATTGCCGATTTGCCCATCTATACGCAGACGGAAGGAGACATCCTTTTTGCCAAGCAAGACTATCCGGCTGCGCTGGCCTGTTATGAGAAGGTCAACCAGTCTTCTTTGGCATCGGCTGCCACTTTTTACAGTGCGGCCAAGACCCGGCAGATGATGCAGGCGTCGGCCGAAGAGGTGCTGGTGCTGATGGACAGCTGCGTAGCGCGTTTGCAACAGCCTTATGCCGCCGATGCCGCCCCCTATCTGCTGGAGCGCGCACAGGCGCGTATGGATGCCGGACAGGCCCGTGCTGCCGTGCAGGATTATGATGCCTATTTCAATGCGGTGAACGGTAATGTGAACAGTGCTTTCTATTATTACCGTGAGCAAGCTGCGCTGGCGGCAAGGCAATATCAGCGTGCGCTGGACGACCTGGCCAAGGCCATTGAACTTGATCCGAACGAACTGACCTATCGTGCCGAGCTCGCTGTGGTCAACATTCGCGTGGGGCGTAGCGAACAGGCATTGGAGGTGCTGAAGCAAGCATTGGCTATCGACTCCAATTATGCCGAGGCTTACCGCTTGATGGGGTTGGCGCAGGTACAGCTCAAACGGAATGCCGACGCGTGCGCCAGTTTTGCCAAGGCTAAGGAGCTGGGGCATCCCGAGGTGGAGGCGCTGTTGGAGAAATATTGCAAGTAGGTTACAGAACGAGTCGTTCTCCCGAGCGCGTCGAACGCTGCTCCCGGAAAAGATCTCATCAATGTTATATAAATTAAAACAAGGTAAGTATGAAAAAAGTGATTTGTAGTCCACAGGCTCCCGGGGCCATCGGCCCTTACAGCCAAGCCATCGAGGCCAGCGGCATGGTGTTCGTGTCCGGCCAGTTGCCAATCGACGCCGCTACCGGCGTGATGCCCCAAGGGGCTGAGGAGCAGGCCCGTCAGTCACTGGAGAACGTGAAGCACATTCTCGAAGAAGCTGGTCTGACAATGGCCCACATCGTGAAGACCACTGTTTTCCTGGCTGATATGTCGCTCTTTGCTGATATGAACAAGGTATACTCCACTTACTTCGAGGGCGATTTCCCAGCCCGCTCGGCCGTGGCTGTCAAGGCCTTGCCCAAGGATGCGTTAGTGGAGATTGAGTGCATCGCGGTGCGTTAACAGGTCGGCTACGACGAAGGTACTGCCTCCCACGAAGATGCAGTCTTCGGGGAGGCTTTTTTCTTGTGCGGCCCTGACGGCCGAAGGTACGTTGGGATAACACTGTCCATGCAATCCAGCCTCGGCCGCCAAGCGTGCCAGTTCTTCGGCTGGCAGGGCGCGTTTTACGCTTGCACGGGTAAAGTAGTAGTTGGCTTCGCGGGGTAGTAGGGCCAGTACGCCACGGATGTCTTTGTCGTTCACCATGCCGATGACGATGTGCAGCGCGTGGCAGTCCTGTTGGCGCAACTGTTCGGCGATGTAGGCCATGCCGCCCACATTGTGTCCGGTGTCGCACACCAAAGTAGGCGAGTTTTGTAACTTTTGCCAGCGTCCCATCAGTCCGGTCAGTTCTACTACATGCGCAAAGCCGTGGCGCACACACGGTTCGTCTATCCTGTATCCAGCTTCCTTGAGCAGAGGCAGGGCAGTGAGCAGAGTGCGGGTGTTTTTCTGTTGGTAGATGCCTTTCAGTTCGCACTCCAGTCCCGGATAGTCTTCGCGGCCGTTCTCTTCGGCAAAGTAGATGGGAGCGCCGGCTTCGCACGCCTTCCGCTCAAAGACGGGACGTGTCTCTGCGGTCGTCTCGCCTATCACCACGGGGATGCCCGGCTTGATGATGCCGGCTTTCTCTGCGGCAATTTGCTCCAGTGTGTGTCCCAGGAACTGCGTGTGGTCCAGGCTGATGTTGGTAATGATGCACAGGTCGGGACGGATGATATTGGTACAGTCTAGCCGTCCGCCCAGTCCCACTTCGACAATGGCTACGTCCACCCGCTCGTCAGCAAAGTAACGGAAAGCCATCGCAGTGGTCAACTCGAAGAACGACGGGTGCAGCGGCTCGAAGAAGGTCCGTTCTTTTTCTACAAATTGTATGACATATTCCTCCGGTATGGGCTGCCCGTTGATGCGGATTCGTTCGCGGAAATCCATCAGATGGGGCGAGGTGTATAGCCCCGCGCGGTATCCGGCCGTTTGCAGGATGGCTGCCAGAGTATGCGAGCACGAGCCTTTGCCGTTGGTCCCCGCCACGTGTATGGTGCGGAATGTGTGGTGTGGGTGTCCCAGGTGCTCGTCCAGTGCCAATGTGTTGTGCAAGCCCTCTTTGTAAGCCGTTCCGCCCACTTGCTGGAACATGGGCGTGCTGTCATATAAGTACTGTAATGTGTCCTGATAGTTCATCTTTTGTAATATTTAACGGGAAATCAATCTTTTCCCACCTCTTAATTGTTTATCTTTAAAGGCAACAAAGGTATTAACTATTTTAAATCTAAACGCGTATGGGAACAAAGAAAAATTTTGTGATTGATACGAATGTTATCCTTCACGACTATAACTGTCTGAAAAACTTTCAGGAGAACGATATTTACCTTCCCATTGTAGTTCTTGAAGAACTGGACAAGTTCAAGAAAGGTAATGAGCAGATAAACTTCAATGCGCGTGAGTTTGTCCGCGAACTCGATACCGTTACCGACGACGACCTTTTCACCAAAGGCGCGCCATTGGGCGAGGGGATGGGCCGGCTGTTTGTAGTGACTGGAAGGGTAGAGGCCCCTCATGTATATGAGTCGTTTCCTGAGCATATTCCAGATCATCAGATACTGGCCGTGACCGACAGCCTGTCGCGTAAGTATCCCGATATGAAGACAATCCTTGTCACCAAAGATGTCAACCTCCGCATGAAAGCCCGCTCCATCGGCCTTTTATGCGAAGACTATATTACCGACAAGGTAGTCAACGTGGATATCTTTGAGAAGTCGAATGAGGTTTTTGAGAACATAGACCCGGCTTTGATTGACCGTATCTATTCTTCCCGCGAGGGGATTGATGTCGGCGAATTTGATTTCCGTGACTTGCTGCATCCCAACGATTGCTTTGTCCTGAAGAGCGACCGCAGCAGTGTGTTGGCCCGTTACAATCCGTTCACCCATGCGGTATGCCGTGTACACAAAACCAAGAATTATGGCATAGAGCCACGCAATGCTGAGCAGAGTTTTGCCTTTGAAGTGCTCAACGATCCCGAAATCAAACTGGTGGCGCTTACAGGAAAGGCCGGAACGGGTAAAACCTTGTTGGCGTTGGCGGCTGCTTTGGGCCAGCAATCCGATTATAAGCAGATTTTGCTGGCGCGTCCGGTCGTGGCATTGTCCAATAAGGATTTAGGATTCTTGCCCGGCGATGCCCAAGAAAAGGTTGCGCCCTATATGCAGCCTTTGTTTGATAACCTGAATGTTATCAAACATCAGTTTGCCGCCAATTCTACGGAGGTGAAACGCTTGGAAGACATGCAGAAAAGCGAGCAACTGGTCATTGAGGCATTGGCCTTTATTCGTGGACGTAGTTTGAGTGAAACCTATTGCATTATTGATGAAGCCCAAAATCTTACTCCGCACGAAATCAAAACCATCATAACCCGTGCCGGTGAAGGAACCAAAATGGTGTTTACGGGGGATATACAACAGATTGACCAGCCCTATCTGGACAGTCAGTCCAATGGCTTGGTGTATATGATTGATCGCATGAGAGACCAGAACCTCTTTGCTCATATCAACCTGGTGAAAGGTGAGCGCAGCAAGTTGAGCGAACTTGCCAGCAATTTAATGTAATTGGTCTTTTCATAGATAGAGAGACAGGCGGGGACATACTGATTGGCTTCGGAAGAAGCGATTGGGAATGTCCTTGCTTTTTTATTATGTCCCCTTATTGGCAATTGAACAATTTGACATTTTGTATTTTCTAATTGCTGAGAATCGTTTATTTCTGACCGGGTTCCCATAATTGACATTTTTTCGCAAGCAAAATCTGTATTACGCAGATATATAGTGGAATATAGAAATGTTTACAATTGAAATAGCCGTGAAATGTCTCCATTTTTCTATGAATAGAGCTTGTGAAAGCTTTTTGTGGGGCAGAAGTTTGCTTCCGGCCTGTTGCAAGTTTGCTTGTAACAGGTAAGAAGTTTGCTTCCTACAGGTAAGGTACATGCTTCCGACGGGTTTCAATTATTTGTTTCACGTCATTATTAGCGGCTGAATGCTGTATGTTTATGTGCATTTTCCCTATTTTCTGCATGTATATGCATTGTCCTATGCATATTTATCTATGCATTTTTACTCCTGTTTCTCTGGTTGAATTATTTTTGGAAAATGGGTTGTTGCTTTTATGTGCTGTTTTTTTACATTGTGTCAGGTTATCTGTTGTAAAAGTTGCGTTTTGTCTAATGAAAACACTTTCCCTATCTTTATATTTTTTGTCTGTTTATTCTTTTCATTAATATAAAAAATGTATCTTTGTCTCGCCTAAAACAAAAAACTGTCATACGCTATGAAGCGAAATTTTTTACATCAATACCTTTCTGCAAAGGTATTGCCGATTTGGACTGTATTATTGATTGATGTGGTCATTATTGCCATATCTGGTTTGCTGGCTTACGCCTTTCGTTACGACTTTGGAAGTATTTTTCGTGAAGGTACTCATTTGGATAGCATGGTTTTGTGGACTATTGTTGTCAATCTGATCTTTTTCCGTGTTTTCAAAACATACTCCAATGTGTTGCGTTTCTCCTCCTTTGTTGATATTATGCGCATATTTGTCTCACTATCAGTGGCTTATGCTGTGTTGATGCTCCTGTCTATTGCTTCCGAAATTTTTTTGCATTTAGAGTTTGCATCGGTAAGTGTGCTGTTTATGTCTTATATCATCAGCTTTGCCATGATGTCTTGTTCGAGAGTTGTGGTGAAGACTTTTTTTGAGGCATTGAATTTTGACAGTACCCATAGTGCCAATGTTTTTATTTATGGTGCCAAAGAAGCAGGTGTAAACATAGCCAAGGCATTGCGTGTCAACTTGCGAAATCACTATCGTTTACGTGGTTTCATAGCCGATGAACCTGAATTGATTAACAAGGTTATGATGGGGGTAAAGGTTTACCCAAACGACGAAAGTTTGCTTGAAGTGCTTGACGAGCGTGATGTACATACAGTGGTTGTTTCGCCTGCCAAAATGGAGAAATTGAAGAAAACCGATATTGCCGACCGCTTGTTGGCGCACAATGTCCGTCTGATGACGGCTCCGCCTTTGAGTGAATGGAATGTCCAGACGCTGAACAGGACTCAGTTGAAGGAAATTCAGATAGAAGACTTGCTGCAACGCGAACCGATTGAAATAGATATCCATAAAGTGGCTTCCCATTTGGAAGGGAAGCGAGTGATGATTACCGGGGCGGCAGGTTCCATTGGCAGTGAGATAATGCGTCAGGTAGCTACTTTTAATCCGTATAAGTTGATTTTGGTAGATCAGGCCGAAACTCCTTTGCATGACATCCGTTTGGAATTGCAAGACCGTTGGCGTGATATTGATGCTGAGACTATCATTGCCGACATTTCAAATGCTACCCGTATGGAGGCTATTTTCCGCGAGTATCAGCCACAATATATTTTTCATGCAGCGGCTTACAAGCATGTTCCCATGATGGAGGATAATGTGTCCGAATCCATCCAGATCAATGTTTATGGCACACGTACGGTAGCTGATTTGGCTGTGAAGTATGGTGCGGAGAAGTTTGTCATGATATCGACTGACAAGGCGGTTAATCCTACCAATGTAATGGGGTGTTCCAAACGTATTTGTGAAATTTATGTCCAATCGCTTGCCAAGAAACTGCAGAAGCAGGGAGGGAAAGCAACTCAGTTTATTACCACCCGCTTTGGCAATGTGTTAGGCTCAAATGGTTCGGTTATTCCCCGCTTCCGCGACCAGATACAGCGTGGCGGTCCTGTAACAGTGACACATCCGGACATCATTCGCTATTTCATGACCATTCCGGAAGCCTGTCGGTTGGTGCTTGAAGCTGGTAGTATGGGGCATGGCGGCGAAATATATATATTCGACATGGGGAAACCTGTAAAAATTGTCGACTTGGCCAAGCGTATGATAAGCCTTTCGGGACGGGCGGATGTTAAAATTGAGTTTACCGGCTTGCGCCACGGTGAAAAACTGTACGAAGAGTTGCTTAATGTAAAAGAACTGACCAAACCTACATATCATGAAAAAATTATGATTGCTACAGTGCGTGAATATGATTATGATGAAGTGAAGGAACGCATTCAGCATCTTATTGATGTAAGCTATACTTACGATCAGATGAAAATTGTTGCAGCAATGAAAGATATTGTGCCCGAATTTATCAGTAAGAATTCCTGTTTTGAAGCGCTTGATAAGAAGTCTTGATATCGTGTGGTTTATGATTTACAGAAAAACGCCCCACAACTTCAGCTGTGAGGCGTTTTGTTTGCTATGTTATTGGTGTGAAGCAAAATATTTTAAGAACTGTGTACGCTCAAAGGTTGTGGCCCCCTTGGGGTCATTCATATTCAGTTTTCCTTTGAACTGTGCAATGTTTTCCAATCCTTTTTTGTCCATCCATTGGGTCAGAAAGTCATTGTATTGTTTTATGACAGCGGCTGATTGCTGGTAAAGTACGCTGCATATTTCAACGGCCGATGCACCGGCTAGCAATGCTTTCACCACACTTTCAGCCGAATGGACACCTCCCGAAAGGGCATAATCTATTTTGCTGACTGCTGCCGATGCGATACCTGTCCAGCGCAGTGAGTGAGCCAAGTCTGCTTCGGTGCTAAATACATTTCCTGCGCTTTGTTCCATCTTATCTATGTTGATGTCGGGTTGATAGAAACGGTTGAATAGAACGACGGCAGCTGCTCCGTTGGCATAAAGCTGGTCAATGAGCGCTACGGGGTTGGTGAGGTTACCGCCAAGTTTCATGATGACAGGTATATGTACCGTCTTTTTTATATGGTGTAAAATGTCGATATGTCGTTGTTCAAAGCTACCGTATGTATATTGTGTATCAGTTTGCAACGCCAGAATATTGATTTCTAATGCATCGGCTCCTGCTTCTTCAATTTGTTTGGCAAAGTCGGCCCACACATTGTCTTCGTAGCAATTAATACTGGCAATAATAGGTATATTGCACACTTTTTTACTTTCCCGTATCAAGTTGAGATATTCGTTTAGCTTGTGATGAAGGATGTAAACAGCCAATTTGTCACTTGCTTCAGGCGACATGGATGGATCGTCATGTTGGTAGGCTTCCATCATAATTTGTTCTTCAAAGAGGGATTTCAGTACGATAGCACCAGCTCCGGCTTCGCAGAGTTTTTGATTTTTTAGAGCATGGTCAGTCAGGCCTGAGCTGCTGACAATGATGGGATTTTTTAATTGAAGTCCCGCAAATGTGGTTTCTAATGTTGCCATAGTGATAATATTTATTGGTTAATAGATTCTTTCTCCAAATATCTTACTCCCTACACGTATCAAAGTACTACCCTCAGCAATGGCTTCGTGATAGTCATGTGACATACCCATAGATAATTCTTTGAACGAATTTTCTTCTGCAAACCATTTTGTTTTTATTTCTCGGAAGAAATTGCTCAATGAATGGAACTCAGATTTAATTTGGTCAATGTTCTCTGTATTGGTTGCCATCCCCATTAGTCCGCAGATACGAATGTTTTTCAAGTCTTTCCAAATACCTGATGCCAGTAATTCTCTGCATTCATCCATGCTGAATCCGAATTTGGTTTCTTCCAGTGCAATGTGCAACTGTATCAAACAATCTATTCTCCGGTTGATTTTGGCAGCCTGTTTGTTTACCTCGATTAACAGTTTATAAGAGTCTATGCTGTGAATGAGCGCTACGTATGAAACGATGTATTTAACTTTATTAGTCTGTAAATGTCCTATGAAGTGCCATTCTATATCTTGTGGTAAACTTTCGTGTTTGGCGTTCATTTCCTGTACTTTGCTTTCGCCGAAAATGCGTTGCCCTGCATGGTAAGCTTCTTTGATTGCTTCATTTGGATGAAATTTGGAGATAGCTACCAACTGTACTCCTTGGGGTAATTCTTCTTGTATTTCTCTGATATTTTCAGCAATCATAGTTGTCTGTAAGGATGATTTGGAGATTATTATAAAAGTAGGAGAAACATTAAGAACTCTTATCTTTTAAACTTCTGGTTTATCGTCTGCGTCTACGCTGTAGGGATATACATCCATAATGGCTGTTTCTGCTATCGATGCAATTTGATAATCAGCCATAGTTCCTTTCATGCCTTCATCCAATTTTTTAATTGCATCGCGTAAATCGGCTGCTTGTATCAGTACTTGTGTGGAGGTTTTCTTTTCTGCTCCACTTTTTTCATCCAATGTAATAAATACAAGTTTTCCTTTAAACCAACGGTCGGCAGCTTCTTCATCGCTAGGGAATAATTCGCTGTAATTGGCTCGTTTGATATCCGATACAGTAAATTCTCCTGAAATAAAAGGGGTTATTTCTTCAATAATACGTGCTTCTGCTTCTGTAAAGCTGAGTGCATCCACCAAATAAGGTTCAGTTACTTTTTTCTGCATTCCGTTTTCCATTGTTTTTTCATAACGAATCTTGCACTCAAACCATGTATGCATTGCCATAGTCTTCAATGTTTAATTAGTATTCAATATTCATATTAAAATATGCGATTTTGCTTTCTTTGAGAAAGTTTTCAAGCGCTTTAGTGGGACAAAGATAGGCAAATTAACTTCTTATTGCTTCATTTTTTAGGGAAAAGAATATAAACGTCTGATAGTGATAAACTTTTTATGCACTTATTTTGTTCTTAGGAAAGATATTTTTAATTTGAAGAACCAATGAAGTCATTTTTTTCTGTTACAGTCTGTCTTTTTATGGCAATGAATGCATATAGTTTGCAATTGCCGTTTGGTGATCATAATATAACAACAAACAATATGATGGAAACGATTAAATTTAAAGGGCAACCGGTTAAAGTAGCTGGTAATTTTGTAAGTGTAGGAACTATAGCACCCAATTTTGAGCTGGTTAAAACTGATTTGACTTTGTTACGCTTGGATGATTTGAAAGGGAAAAAAGTTGTTTTGAATATTTTTCCAAGCCTTGATACCGGGGTATGTGCTACTTCTGTACGTCGTTTTAATGTTTTGACTGCAGGTTTGCCAAACACAGTAGTATTGGCTATTTCAAAAGACCTCCCTTTTGCGCATGCACGTTTTTGTACAACCGAAGGAATTGATAATGTGATTCCTTTATCAGACTTCCGTGCCTCGAGTTTTGATGCTGATTATGGGGTTCTTATGGAAGACGGACCATTGAGAGGGTTATTGGCTCGTGCGGTAATTGTGATTGATGAGGAAGGAAAAATAATCTATACGGAACTTGTTTCAGAAATAACACATGAACCTGATTATGATAAGGCGATTGAAGCGTTGAAGTAGTGAAATCATTAAAGAGGCCGTCTCAAAGTGAATATGAGATGGCCTCTGTTTTTTATTTTAGATTTATGTTGCGTAAGAACCATCTTATGTTAGCAGAGATGAGTGTTGGCAGGAATTTTTATTGCAAATTTCGTTGAAAGGTGAATTGTAATGGTTTTGTAACATATCTTTCAAACATTAGACACACATCTTTGGCTTAAAATGCCTTACTTTGCATAATTGGAAGAAAAAGGAGAACCGTATAACAGAATTAATAAGATAAAAAAGAAAATCATCATGGTGAAATTTATTGAGTCGGAGTTACTTTTGTTGAAAAGAGAAACAGACGAAATGTGGGCGTTGGTTTGTAACCAGTTTGAACGTGCAGGTGATGCCGTTCTTGCATTAGATTATGAATTGGCTCAGCAGGTACTTGTGCGCGAGCGACGTGTTAATGCTCTTGAGTTGAAAATAGACAGCGATGTGGAAGATACGATTTCTCTTTATAATCCAGTGGCTATAGAATTGCGTTTTGTGCTTGCGGTATTGAAAATTAATACCAATTTGGAACGACTAGGAGATTTTGCTGAAGGAATTGCCAAATTTGCTATTGATTGTCACCAGTCGGGTATGGATGCTGGATTATTTGAAAAATTGCGGTTGAAGGAAATGATAACTCAAATTCTTTCAATGTTGGAGGTTGCTAGAAAAGCGTTTTTGGAAGAAAATCAGGAGTTGGCAACTTCTGTATTTGCAAAAGACGATTTGATTGACGAAATTAATGCCGAGGCAACACAGATTCTGGCAGAGTATATACAGAAACATCCAGAAAATGCACTTTTCTGTTTGCATTTGGCAAGTGTGTTTCGTAAACTAGAGCGTTCTGGTGATCACATAAAGAATATGGCTGAAGAAATCGTGTTTTTTATAGATGCAAAGGTGTTAAAACATAGTGGTAAGACTGATGAATATTATTCTCA
>Ga0192244_10729_pt1 | contig 11040 bp, 5 predicted proteins | sample Koala_Koa27_L3_FD_131234 | JGI IMG/M metagenome (GOLD analysis project Ga0192244, IMG submission 131234) | Enriched cells from koala feces incubated with labeled cellulose particles, San Francisco Zoo, California, United States - Koala_Koa2-7_L3 ... | reverse complement strand
AGTTCGGGCAGTTTGTCGGTCGTGCGGAGGGAGGCGGTAAAGGTCTGCACCGTATCGCCCAGGTTAGTGAGGTAGTAGATGTCGGTTGTGCCGGTGCGCCGGTGTATGTAGTGCACTTCCGGTTTGTCGGTCGTGCAGTCGGGACTGAGGTTGCAGCGGCGTTTGGCTTCGTCGACGGAGGCCAGTATCTGGACCCGGTAGGTGTCCCACAACTGTGCGGACAGTTGTTCCACTTGCCGGTCGCAGGCGGGATAGCCTTTCAGGCTGGGCGATACCGTCGGACGTGCGGGGGCTACGATGAGGGCGCCTTTTTTCAGCAGCCGGCCTATTTCCCTGAGTGCTTCGGGTTGCATGGCGTGGCTGTCGGGCAGCACCAGGAAGGCATAGTGGCGTCCGGAAGGCAGCACAATCTGGTGGTTGTCTACGGTTATCCGGCCGTCGAGGAGGTGCCTGGTGGTGATGATGTCCGACAGACCGCCTGTGGGCTGTTCTAGGCAAAGGTAGTCTGCTACCTGCTCGCCCTGTTGCAGCAGGTACTGGGCGCGCCCCAGGTAGGCGAAGAACGCCTGGGCAGGCTCGAACCATGTCTGGTAGCGGTTGAAGTGCGTGCCCCACCATCCCATGCTCATGCCGGGCTGGTAGCGGTCGTCGAACGGCTGGTGTACCCAGTGGTGCAGTATCAGCCGGTTGACGCCCGATGCGAAGGCTCCTTCGGCCAGCGGTTTCAGCATGGCAGGGTCTTCGGTCCAGGCGCTCAGTGCGGGCGATCCGGTGAAGGCTTCGGCACCCACTATTGTGCGTCCGGCCGCGCGGACTGCTGCCGGCACTTCGGGCTGTATGGCTCCGTTGCTTCCTGTCCAGAACTCACCCATCGGCACGTCGGCCAGCGCCGCTCCGTCGGCAATGATGAACGGCCCGTAGTAGGGTTCCTGGAAGAGGGTCATGCCCCGTCGGTGCAGCATGTCGCTGGCTGTTTTCCAACCGTTGGTGTAGTACAGGTCGGCTATTACGTCGCGGTAGTCCCATGCAAAGCGTCCGGTCTGTTCGTTGTCGTTTACGGTTTGTTGTGTTGTGATAAGCCACGGCACGGGGTCGTATCCCTTGCGCCTGATGAATTCCTGCCGGAAGTCTTCAGACCAGTTTTGCTCGCCGGCCTCGTAACTGTCTATCAGCATGTGTTTGAGGCTGCGGCCTACGTATCCTTTCAGATGCTGCACGAGGGGGGTGATGACGTGTTCCCAATGGAAACGCGTGTGCCGGGCCGTCATTTTGTCTACCTCCAGCGAGCGGCCTATCAGTTCGTCGGGCAGCGGGTGGGGGTTGGCCATGGTCGAGGTGTAGCCGATGCGGTACACGGTCCACTCCCCGGCAGGGAAGGTGTAGTCGAGCTGTCCGTGTGCATCCATATGGGCGGTCAGGTTCAGCATCTGGGCTGTGCTGACGGTCGCTGTCCCGTTGCCGGGGCAGGCTAGCACGGCAATGTCGTGATACGCGGTGGGCACCTGGCCGGTATTTCCCCATCCGGTGTAGGGCTTCAGCTCGGGGCGGGGCCAATGCCCTGATGACGGCCTACAATGCCTACAACGGCATTCCCTGTACCATCTCGCCCGTGCTGCGCAACGTCTTGCAGAAGGAGTGGGGATTTGACGGCATCATCATTACCGACGGCGGGGCCTTCCAGCAGTTGAAGAATACGCACAAGACCTTCGACAACCTCGAAGACGCTGCCCAGGCTTGTATCAAGGCCGGTACGACCCGCTTCCTGGACGACTACAAGGCAGCTCTGAAGAATGCTTTCTACCAGGGCAAGGTGACCGAGAAAGAACTGGACGAGAACATCAAAGGCAACCTGCGGGTGATGCTGAGGCTGGGCCTGCTGGACGACGACGATGCCAATCCCTACAAATCAATCGGTATAAAAGATACGATAGACCCCTGGAGCAAGGAGGAAACCCGTCAGCTGGCCCGGCTGGCCGCCAACAAGTCGGCCGTGCTGCTGAAGAACGCCGACCGCCTGCTGCCGCTCGACAAGAAGGCGGTGAAACGCATTGCCGTCATTGGCAACCGGGCCGATGTGGTGCTGGAAGACTGGTACTGCGGCACGCCTCCCTATAAGGTTACTCCCCTGGACGGGCTGAAGGAAGTGGCCGGGCGCGAAGGCATTGAAATCCGCTACGTGAAAGACAACAAGCGCAGTGCCGCCGAGGATGCGGCTGCCTGGGCCGACGTGGTCGTCGTGTGTCTGGGCAACGAACCGACGTGCAGTCCCGAGTGGGGCAAGTCGCCCTGGGGACAAGGCGTCATAGCTTCCGAAGGCCGCGAGGACGTAGACCGCACTTCGTTGCAACTGGAGCAGGAAGACCTGGTGAAGTCGGTGTACAAGAGCAATCCGAACACCGTGCTTGTGCTCATCAGCAGTTTCCCCTATGCCATCAACTGGTCGCAGCAGCATGTGCCCTCCATTGTGCACTTCACCCAGTCGTGCCAGGAGCTGGGCCATGCCGTGGCCGATGTGCTCTTTGGCGATTACAATCCCGCCGGACGCACCACGCAGACCTGGGTGAAAAGCATCGACGACCTGCCCCACATGTTCGACTACGATATCCGCAACGGACGCACCTACATGTACTTCGAGGGTGAGCCCCTCTATGCTTTCGGTCACGGGCTGAGCTATACGCAGTTTGCTTACTCTGGCCTGAAAGTATCACAAAAGACACTCTCGGCCGGCGAAGTGCTCGATGTCCGTTTCGACGTCCGCAACACCGGCAGCCGCGACGGCGAGGAAGTCTCCCAGGTCTACGTCAAGTTGCCGGGCGACAAGGCCCTCAAGCGTCTGAAAGGGTTTGCACGTACCTCCGTTGGCAAAGGTCAGACACAAACAGTCCATATACAGATTCCGGCCAACGACCTGATGCTGTGGAATCTCCAAAACCACCGGTTTGAATTGCCTGCCGGTACGATGGAACTGATGGTCGGCGGTGCTTCCGACCGCATTGCACTGAAGCAGAAAGTCAGCTTGCGCTGAAGTATGGAAGGGGTTCCTTCCGAATGAGTGAACTTTGATTGGAAAAAATGTCATCCTGGACGAAGCGAAGGATTTTTGATACCTGGATATCGGAATTCCCCACTTTGTTCAGGATGACATCATTTTGGCGCTTCTTTCAGGTTGGAGACAACTTTGTGTGGCACCGTTGGCTGACTGTTTTAAACCGTGTCAGGGCTTTTGCACCGTTCCCGACGGCTTTTGCAACCGTTTCCCTTTCGGGTAGGGGGTGCCGAGGACGGGATAATCGTTCGAGTCCCATTCTATTTTTGCGCCCGCGGAGTCCGGGTGTCGCCCATTCCCGGTGGATCCATTTGCGTGTCGCGGGCATGGTACAGGATGTAGTCTTCCTTGCCGTCCGGCGATTTGAAGAAACTGTTATGCCCCGTGCCGTATACGCTGTTCTCCGGCGACTGCTTGAAGAGCGGTTGCGGTGACTTCTTCCAGGAAGCCGGATTCAGCAGGTCTGCGTCGGCCGGTGCTGTCAGCATCCCCAAGGTATAATAGGGTGTCCAGACGCCGCTGGCCGAATAGATGATGTAGATGTACTTTCCTTGGGGGCTTTTCAACGGCTGGGGGCCTTCGTTCACGAAAATCTTGTGCGACGGTTCCGAGCCGTCTACGTTCTTGTAGTGGCGTTCCCATTCCAGTTCCGGTTTTGAAATCAGCACGCGTTCCGACCCCAGTGTCCAGGGGTTGGCCATGCGGGCAATGTAGATGCATTGCGTTTCTGTATCTATCCGCCGCGTCTGCCAGCCCGACCATACCATGTACCATTCTCCCTTGTGCTCGAAGACGGAACCGTCAATGGCCCAGTTGTTGTCCTTGTCTGTGCTGATGCGCCCTTTCATGGTAAACTCGCCCTGGAACGGGTCTTTCCGGGTGTTTTCCAGCACATAGAGTTGGTGGTTGTCCGTGTTGCCGTCATCTGCCGCATAATAGATGTACCATTTCCCGTCGATGTTGTGAATCTCCGGTGCCCACAGGTTGTGTTTGTTTGTCGGGTCTGTAGGTAACCACACGGTCTTTTTCTCGGCATTCCTGATGTCGGTGATGTCTCGAGTCTTCCACAGCACCAGGCGGTCTCCCATGGTGTGCATGTAATAGTAGTAGCCGTCGTGCCACAAAGCCCACGGGTCGGGGCCGTAATCGACCAGCGGATTGGTATAGGTGTCTTGTATGTCTTCCGGGTTCGCACCGAAGATGGCGTGTATCTTTTCGGTGTCGAATTTCGGTGTCCGGTCGTAATAGTAGATGCCGTTTTGTTCCTGCTCCACGTCCGTCAGTTGCGTATAGCAGTAGCCCCATACGTGGTCGCTCAAATCCAGAATGCCGTAGATTTGGCCTTCCAGGCGCTGCAAGAACTCTTGTTCAGTCTTCGGCGGCTCTCCGTAGCCCCACGACTTGGTGTCCGAGTTGGTCTTGTCCTGTCCCTTTACCCATTTGATACCGCCTACTTCGTCAATCAGGTACGGCATCTTCCCGTCGTATTCGGGAAAGTGGTAGACCTCGTTCTGTCGTAAGCCGTTGTAGCCGATGTTTGAAGGGGGAACTCCCAATGAGTAGTTGGGCGCTTGGAAGAATTTCCCGTCTTTATAAAGAAGGTTCTTCAGTTTATAGGGGTCTTGTTCGTAGTTGTGGACGGTCCAGATATCTGTTTTGATGTGGCAACCACCGCTGGCGTCATTCACCGGGCGGGTAGGGTCAAGCGATTTTGTAAGGTCGTACAAATCGGCCGTGAAACGTGGATATTGTACCTTGTCGGGCCAGAATTCCTCATTCATGGGCGTCCAGGTTATTAAGGAAGGATGGTTCCGGTCGCGGATAACCAGTTCCGACCACTCCACCAGGAAGTTGCGGGCCACTTCCACGTCGTTGGCGTCCATGCCCCAGCTGGGTGCTTCGCCCCAGGTGAGGTATCCCAGCTTGTCGGCCCAGTAGTAGAACCGTTCTTCAAATGCTTTCTGGTGCAGGCGGGCACCGTTGAATCCGACGGCCATGGAAAGTTCGATGTCTTTTTTTAACGCCGCATCCGAGGGGGCTGTCCAGATGCCGTCCGGATAGAAGCCCTGGTCGAGAACCAGGCGCTGGTAATAAGGCTTGTTATTCAGGAAAATCTTGTTTCCTTCGATGTGTATCTTCCGCATGCCGGTGTATGAATGGACCTCATCTACAACTTTGCCTGACGGGTCTGTCACCTGGTAGACGATATCGTATAGGAAAGGAGATTCCGGTGACCACAATTGGGGTTTCTTTACCGGCAGTACGACGACGGAAGAATTGGAGGCTCTCACCGAAGTGGTTGCTACTACCCTGTTCCCATCTTTTAACATCACCTTCAACAGGCACGGGCTGTCGCTATGGAACTTGGGGTAAATAATGACCTGCTTCTGGTCGATATCTGTAATTACTTGTGCCGATTTTAAACCGGTGGGAGCTACGGCTTCCAGCCAGACGGTTTGCCAGATTCCGGTGGTGCGAGTGTAGTTACATCCGTACGATGCAAACTGCAGGCATTGTTTTCCTGCACTTTGTTTGCCGCTGCGCAGGTCGCTGGAGGCGTGTACTACCAGGTGATGTTTCTTGCCGGCTGTAACCAGGTTGGTAATGTCGATGCTGAACGAAGAGCTTCCTCCAAAATGGCGTCCGGCCAATGTACCGTCAATGTAGATTTCCGAATTGAAATAAACGGCGCCAAAGTTGAGCAGCACTTTCTTGTTTTCCCATTCGTTGGGTATCTCAATTTCGCGGTGATACCAAATGTGGCTAATGAAATCTTTGTATCCTACGCCCGATAAGGAACTTTCAGGGCAAAAAGGAACCGTAATCTTATCCTCGAAACCGGTGGCATTCGGGAAGTCCCGCTCCATTCCTGTATTGGAAAAGTCGAATGTATAGTCCCATTGTCCGTTTAAATTTATCCACGCAGCCCGTTCAAACTGGGGACGCGGATACTCTTTGCGTGGAATGTCTTCCGCATGGGCCTGGAATCCTGCTAAGGCCATCAGGAGTGCTGTCAAAAAAATCTTCATGTTCATAAGTAGCTTGTTTATCTGTGTTTTTTAAGTTGTTAGAGTCTGCTACAAATGTATGGCAATTTGTGTGGTAAGAAGGCAAATTATTAACCAAAAAATAGCAGTATTTTGCCAAATGGGTGGGAAAAGGTTGTATTCTTCCTTTTTTCGTGGTGGACATTAGCAGAAGGGGTAGGGCTGCTTTATGAGGAGTAGCAGGTTGACTCTTTTTTTAGTACGGGTGAAACAAATGCTGAAAAAAGTGCAGGCTGTGAATTAGAACAATGATAGGTAATCTGAGGATATCTTAAAATCAAGAGACTCCATTTCAAACAGCTATTCAGTTAGTCGTCCTTCTTTAATTCACTTCTATTGGGGATATAAAGTATGGTAATTTTACGCTTGTCGGGGCGGATACTTCCGCCTCGACAAGCGCTGACCATTCCCAAAGCGATGGGCTTTCGGGAGGAAAATAATGCGTGACGCAGTTTATTTTACACGCCCCCCTTTCGTCCATCACTTTATAGTGGATGGCGTCCAGCCAGACAATGGCATAGACCGGTTCCAGAGAACGGGAACGCCATGCCTTTATAATGTTTTCCAACAAAGGCGACAAAACACTATCCTTGCCGAAAAGAGGATTTCCGGCTTTTAACTCCTCCAATACTTGCGCACCTAGCTCATTAAAAATCAATAAGGCTGTTCATTATTCTTTTGTGTCGTTACAAAGTTAAGCATTTTTTGTCTTGACACAGTTTATTTGACAGTCTTCAACCGCCATTAATTGAGAGACTAGATCAGATTTTAATTATCACATTACTATGTTTACTGAAACGGGTAGTCACTTCCTTTGTCGCCAGCCTTTTCTGTCACGTGTTTTTTCTAGGAAAAATGCATGACAGAATTATAGTCCACTACCGGCTAAGTAGTTTTTAAATCAACGATTGTTGCCTTTCCTTATCCATTTTTTCTTTCTGAGATTTTCTATATTGTAATGGTGGCATACCATAACATTGTGAAAACATTTTATAAAAAGTCCCCCTATTAGCAAACCCAGTCTTATCCATGATCTCTTCAATAGTAAAGTTCTGTTCTAGCAACATCTTCTCAGCTGTATGAATGCGGCATTCCCGAATAATGTCGGCTGGCGATTTTTCTGTAATAGGCTTCAATTTACGATAAAACTGACGCGAGCTATAACCCAATTCTTTACTTAAAATCTCTACTGACAAATTAGGATTAGCAATATGCTGTTTAATGATATCAAACATTCGATTTATAAATTCCTGATCTTCTTTGTTCTGTATTTTTCCATTTTCTATTGTAAAAGAACTAAAAGATGAATTATAATACTCCTTCAATTCTGTTTCACGTACAATAAGCCTAGAAACTAATTTTTCAAGATATTTTATATTAAATGGTTTGGTTACATATGCGTCAGCTCCTGATTCTAGCCCCTTTACCTGATCATCCTCGTGATGCAAGGCAGAAAGTAAAATAAGGGGGATATGACACCATAGCTTATTCTGTTTGAGTCTTTGAACAAACGACAATCCATCAACATTCGGCATCATTACATCCGATATAATAATGGCCGGTTGTTGTTGCTCCAAACACAAAAGCGCATCACTGGCATTATCAAAAGAAAACACATTGTATTTATCTACAAAAATTTCGGAGACAAACCACAACATAGAAGGATCATCATCTATAATCATGATAGTAAGCTTATTACCATCAAATTTATTAGTTATACATTCTTGTTTCAAAGTTTCCCTAATAACTATATTAGATACAGTTTCTTCCACTCCTACCAATGACGTTTCCCTCAATTTTGTTAACGATAAACTCGGTAATATAACAGTAAAAGTTGTCATGCCGTTCAATACACTCTCTACTTTAATATCCCCATTAAGCAATGTTATCATACTTTTACAAATAGCCAAGCCAAGTCCAGTGCGCGAATTTTTCTTACTTATTTCAATAGAATCAAGAACCTTATAACGGTCAAATATTTTAGAAAGGTCTTCTTGAGGAATCCCCTTACCAGAATTAGAGACTTGTAATACAAGCTCCTGCTCAGTTTTCAACTGAATAATAATATCTCCGCCATCTGGTGTATATTTAAAAGCGTTTGATATCAAATTATTAGCTATTTTACTAAAACAGCTTAAATCTGTATTCCATTCTATACCAGATTGTATATTAAACTGATAATTTATATTTTTATCTTTAGCCAGTTCTTGGAATAAACAAGCAATCTCTTCTAGCTTCTGAGATACAGGTAAATGCTGAATAAGAAGAGTTTTATGTCCTGTTTCTAATCGCCTAAACTCAAGAAGTTCAAGAATAAGACTGTTTAGTTTTTCTGCATTTTGATGTATCATTTGTGCATATTTACGTATATATGCTGAAGTTCCCGAATAAGACAATATTTTCTCACAAGGTCCATAAATCAATGTTAATGGAGTACAAAATTCATGAGTTATATTGGTGAAAAACGTAATTTAGACTCATAAATTTCTTCTTTTTTCTGTTGATTCATCTTTTCCATCATACGATCTTGCTTACGACGATAACTATACACAATTTTATAAATTATCATCACAAACAATCCCATCAAAAGAAACATATAAACTACATAAGCCCACGAACTGGTATACCAAGGTGGTGCAATATGTATATTAACAGAAAAGGCAGAACTTTCGCTACCACTAGAATGATTTTTGTATTTTACCAGCAAAGTATAATCTCCTGCTGCTAAATTAGATAATACTATATTAGAAGATCTTCCATTTTCAATCCATTGATCATTTACTCCTTCAATTTTATAATAATAGGAATAACTATTTCCGTTAATATAATCTATGGTCATAAAGTCTAATTGAAGGAAATTTTGATTATAAGACAGCCGTAGCAAATGCCCCTTTTGTGTTACTTCCAAAAACTGATTAATATTTTGTTCTTTTCCAAAAATAGACAATCCCTTCAAATAAATGGGAGGCATATATGCTTCCACCGAAATATTACTGGGTTTGATGGCAACAAAACCATTAATACCTCCAAAAAACAATGTACCTGTACGATTATCTTTATAAAAAGCACCATCACTGAATTCAGTAGTTTCCAAACCACTTGTCCCATTATAAACATGCCCAGTTCCTGTATCTGGATTAAAGCGTATGAGCCCTTGATTTGTGCTGACCCAAAGATTTTTTCGATAGTCTTCCAGAATGCCATGTACCGTATTATTAAAAAACAAGTCTGCTTTACTTTGATGAACATAATCACAATCAAAATATAATAATCCAGAGCTTGTCCCCAACCAATAACCTTTATCATTTCGATAAATGGCAAATATGTCATTAGCCATTCTACTATTTACAATGTTATCAAAACAATAAGTTTCAATGGTTTCATTAGTTGTGTTCATCCGATATGCGCCATAACCTCGATTACCAAACCACAATATAGAATCATTTTCTTGATATGATGTAAAAAAATAATTGGAGGCCATACGTCCATTGTCCATTACAATGCGTTTGGTAGACTTTACGGAAGGAATATGACCAGCAAGGTTAAGAATTACTTTTACAATACCTTCGCCCACTGTAGATATCCACAAAGTGCTATCATTCAGTTCATTGACAGAATGAATATATTTCACTTCCTTCCCGTCAGCCATAATAGAAAGCTCTTTCAATTGCTTGCTTGAATATGAATAATAATTCAGCCCACCTTCTGTACCAATCCATAACAAACCTTTTCGGCTAGGCGCAAAACAATATACAGAATTATCTGTTAATGAACTATTGCTGGCAGTGATAAGTGCAAAAGAATTTGTCTGTAACTTATTATCAGGATAATAATCATGGATCTGCAAGATTCCCCCACCTTTAGTTCCAAGCCACAAAGTTTGCTCCTGATCATAGTATAAAGCACGTACTGGTTGACTTATTTGATAGGGTGGAGTATCAAGTCGTGCATTGGTTATAGAATACATATCATTAAAATACATATACACCCCCTGGCCATCTGTACCAATCCACACAATATCTTGAAATCGATCTCTCATTAAACAAAAAATACCACAATTTATACCAGTAGAACAAACCTGATATTTCATTTTTTTTGTCCGGCATATATTTCAATACAATCAATCCACTATTCTTAAAACCAATATAATAGTCATTTCCTTGTTTTATAACAGACGAAACTTCTCCATGGGCTTCTATTTCCGGTTTCAAGTCAGCAATGAAATACTGTTTACAGTTATTAAAATCATATTCATAAAAAGAATAAGTATCGTCAATAAAATAGGCAACATCTTTTTCTGCAAAAGCCCACCGAAGACCATTAGAATGTCTAAAAAGCAGTTCTTCCGAAAGGTCTATGTTTCCATTATCACCATTATGTATTCGATAACTGTATATTTCATTGCCCGTACCAAATATCCACAAAATATCATGCTTATCCACCGTCATGGATCGAACTTGAGAGAAATTAACATTCAAGCCGTCAATCGTCTTAAATGTCTGGTCAGTATCTTGAAAATAATATAATAGTCCATCATCTTTTAACAAAAACAGTGTACCGTCATTACTGCTAGCCATGAAATTATTGTCTTTAAAGTCTATAAAACTTTGACATGCTTGCGAACGGGTATCCAAACGATCGAGCCCATAATTCGTTTGTATCCACAAAATGTGTTCCTCTGAGCTATAAATCTGATTAATCAAGTTACCCGAAAGCAAAGTTTTATTAGGGCTGTCAGTAATGGAATGAAAAAGATAAATATCCGTTCCGTCAGATATATTAAGTCCGTCACATGAACCAATCCATATCACCCCTTTATTGTCTTGATATAAAGACAAGATAGCACTGTTGGATAATCCATTTTTATTGGAAAATTGACGAAGATTGTAAGCTTGAAGATTTATAGTCCCACCACATAAAAATAATATAATCAACAATATAGAAAAA
>Ga0192244_10727_pt1 | contig 11045 bp, 8 predicted proteins | sample Koala_Koa27_L3_FD_131234 | JGI IMG/M metagenome (GOLD analysis project Ga0192244, IMG submission 131234) | Enriched cells from koala feces incubated with labeled cellulose particles, San Francisco Zoo, California, United States - Koala_Koa2-7_L3 ... | reverse complement strand
CAGGAGTTTCGTAATTTGGAGGTCTTTAATGACTTATTCAAAGGGAAAGAAAAGATTCAACTGTCTCAGGGACAGTTAATTGAAGAAGTAATCGTAGAAGCCGAGAAAGGGATCAAGGGAGATCCGTCTGCCCATAACTTGCTTTTGACTGCCCCTACCGGAGCCGGAAAATCATTGTTATTCCAACTTCCCGCCATCTATCTGGGCAATGAATACCGCTTGCTTACCATTGTAATTTCCCCTCTGAAAGCCTTGATTGTGGACCAGGTTGAAACCTTGCAGGAACTGGGTTATGACCGCGTGGCATACGCTTCGTCCGATCTTTCGCCCGAACAGAAGAATGAGGTATATCGCCGGGTGCGCGAAGGAGAGGTGGATATATTCTACTTGTCTCCGGAATTATTGTTGGCCTATGACATCAGCCATTTTGTGGGCGATCGCCGCATCGGGCTGGTGGTAGTGGATGAGGCTCACACGGTGACTACATGGGGTAAGGACTTTCGTGTGGATTACTGGTTCCTGGGGCGTTATCTGGAAAACTTGAAGAACACGTTGGGTTATGTTTTCCCTGTTTTTGCGTTGACGGCTACGGCTGTATGGAATCCGGAGGGTGGAAATGATATGATATTCGATACGATACGTTCCCTGCATATCGCTCCGTGTGCGCTCTATGTGGGTACGGTGAAGCGTGCAAATATCGTTTTTGACATTGCTGCAATGGCTATAGAGGAAGGTGAAACATATGACAAGGCAAAACAGCGTGTGGTTGCCGCCCGTGTGGAAGATTTCCTGAAAGGGCATAAGACGATTATTTATTATCCTTTTGCCGGAGGAATTGATTTGAATTTGAAGACTTGGGTGCAGCCTGCCAATTGGCATTGGGTAGCTTCTTATTATGGCAAGAAGGATAAAGAACAAAAGGCGGAGATAATACAAGGGTTCAAAGAAGGTGAGAAAAAGATCATTGTGGCTACAAAGGCTTTCGGCATGGGAGTCGATATTAGCGATATTGACCGTGTGTATCATGTGGCGCCATCCAGCACTTTTGTTGATTATATTCAGGAAATTGGTCGTGCGGCCCGCGATAAGAATATCACCGGAGTAGCGGTCACTGACTTTAATGAACGCGATTTTTATTATATGAACCGCCTGCATTCTGCGGGGGCTATTTCTCAGGATCAGTTGGGAATGATATTGAAGAAGGTATGGGAGATTTACCTGATGAAAGGCCGTAGCAATGAAATGCAGATTTCTTTGTCCGACTTTGAGTTTGCTATCAAGTTGCCCCGGAAAAAGAATAAATTGGAATATGAATCAGATTTGGAGCAGGTTATAAAGACAGCCCTGTTGTGGATTGAAGAAGATTTGAATACCCGTCATGGCGGATGCCCCATTGAGATCAATTCTCAGACATTGTTTACGGATGGCTATGTGCAGGAAAAGACGGGTGATGCTGCTTTTCGTAATAAATACAAGCAATATATGACTCCGGTAGCAGGTACGGAAGGGGTTTACAAAGTTTGCTTTGAGGCGCTGTGGGAACAATGTTTCTCGGAAGTGGGGTATCGTGAGTTTAAACGCGACTTGTATAATGGCAAATTATTTGAAGGAGTGCGTGCGGCAGCGGTCGGTAAACACGAGGCTTTGTTAAAAGAGAGTGCGGAAACTATTTGTGATAAGCTGGCAAGCCTGCTAAAGAGTTTAAAAGATTTGTTGACTGTGAGCCTGTATGGCAATAAGGGTAAGTTTGAAGAAGATGATTTGCGCAGTATTTTTGCGGCATATGATATGGATGTACCTTCGGCGAAGCGTTTTATTTCTTCGCTATTGGAGTCCAGGGTGGAAGAGGGCAGAAGTGTCAGCTACATTACCAGTGCCAAGAAAAAGGATGAGGATAAATTGATGTTTACCGTTACGCGCGGATTTGATTTGTTGCTTTCCCGTTATCAGAAGTTGTGCGCGCAGCGAATTGTAGGAAATAAGGGTGACCGGTTATTATTCTATGTCACTCCGTTCTCTGATTTGAATATGTTGCTCAATCTTCTCTCCATGCTCAAGGTGGTGGACTTTACGGTAGAGGGTGGCGTGCCTTCTGTGGTGGTTCGTATCCATAATGCCGGGGTACTTGAGAAAGAGGCTGCTTCGGGAGCTTATAAGAATATGGTGCTGGAGAATAATGAGAAGATCTTCCAAGAGCAGATAGAACTGTTCCGCTTGTTTTTTGGGAATACGAAGTTGGATGATGAGCAGCGGTGGGAGTTTATAGAGGACTATTTTACGGGGATGAGACTGGAGAGGTTGAAAGAGAAATATTCCTAAAGTCTTATCCGTTGGCGGAATTAAACAATGGCTACGCAATGACAGCCACTGTTTAATTCCGCCAACGTTTTTTATTAATAATCTGGTTCCTCCCCCTGTTCCAAACCAGCCATGAGCAAGTAATCATAACAGGGTTTCATGCAATAGGCTGCGATGCCCGATGCAATAGGCTGTGATGTTCAACGTAATAGGCTACGATGTCCGTTGAAGCCTATTGCGTTTTTTTTGTTTCTTCATATAAGGAAAGAGAGAAAATAGATGATTGCAAGAACTTAAAAAAACAGGAAATAATTTTCTACTCTACTGATAAATTCCTACCTTTGCCACGTTTTCCATGTCAGAGCTTCCGAAAGGAAGTAATGGGAAGTGGAAAATATACATATATAGAAAAGACGTTTACTTGACGTTTTGTTCTTGACTCTTCAGAATCTCGCAAATTCTAACCATCGTCAAAAACAAAGCAATAGTGGATGTCTGCGAGGTATGTTTATACCCTTGTTGCATCTTTGTTTGTCAAAGGTGTATTCAGGTCGTTATACATATCGGCGTGGGCTTCTGCGTTGCTCGTTCAGACGATGGGGCAATGCGAGAGACTTGAAGAGTGGGACGAGTAACAGGTACAGATTCCCGCGCTTTTTTTATATATAGGTATCGCAAGTTTTTTATCTCATACATAAGAACCGTCCGGTTCGGGGATCTGCGGAAGGTCATCGGTTGACCCGACAAACTGCATCTGTTGATAGTGCGGATCCCAAATCTCCTATCTATTGAATATAGCTTCATCGGTCAACTAAATCACAAGGGGCCGATTCCCTTTGTATTTTACGATGTTACTCGTAAGTGATTGAAATATAGGATAATACCTGTACTTCAAAGCTCCATAACTATGCTTTCAAGTGAAAAAATGCAATGGTTTGCCATGCGTGCCACGTACCGTCGGGGGATGCAAATCAAGGAAATGCTGGATCAACGAGGAGTCAGTAATTTCATTCCTATGCGCTATGAAGTTAGGATAAAGAACGGACACAAGAGGCGTGAGCTGGTTCCTGTCATCAGTGATTTGATATTTGTCCATGCCGTCCAGTCCGAACTTCAGAAAATAAAGTTCAAATTTCCTTATCTTCAGTATATGATTGACATCCGCAACGGACAGAAAATTATTGTACCTGATGAGCAGATGAGGCAGTTTATAGCTGTGGCAGGAACTTACGATGAACATCTCATCTTCTTCAGTCCGGATGAAGTGAATCTTCGTAAAGGTACGAAAGTCCGCATCATTGGTGGCGATTTTGAAGGTTATGAGGGAGTCTTTGTAAAGGTAAAAGGTGCCCGTGACCGTCGTGTGGTTATTAGTTTGCAAGGGGTTATCGGCATGGCCATGGCAACTCTTTCACCGGATTTGATAGAAGTGATTTAATAGCCTTTGTCATGCTGAACAAAATGAAGTATCTGAATACATTTACCTTATATAATAATGAATAGGACAGAATCTGTTCCTTCCGGCATCCGTCTCCAACAGCTGATCCAAAATCACCATATTGAAATCCTCGCAAGGGAAAAGAATAATGGCAAGTTTATCCACCTATATAATATAGGTACATATTGGGTCGCTTTCGAGCGTTCTGCCTGTCGGCTAAACGGTCTTTTTCCGAGCAGTGAGATATCCTTGTTTAGGGTTCCCGGTTTTCCGGACTATGTAGTGATGGCTTCCATTTCCGTTGATGAGGCTGAAGTTTATTTTAGCAAACACATAGTTTCCCGTGACGGGGTTCACCATAAAGTTCTGTCTGATAATCTATTAGCAACAAGGGACTACTATAAATGGCATGAAGTGGCGGTGAGATCCGTATTGCAGTAAAAAGTCAGTTGACTTAAATGGCAAAGTAACTTAACTTACTTGCCCAACTAAGTTAAGTTACTTGCTCCACGAACTTGACTTACTTTTTTGGGGCTGACTTCAGTATTTATATGTGAGAAGGGCAGGAAGTTTTTCAAAAATGCCAAGTTCTTTTCTGGAAACTTCAAGTTCTTTCAGGAAAAGATCAAAGGCTTTTTCCTCTCACCTGAGGTGAAGTTTTCTTCTTTGTGATTTGCAACGATTTGTTTATCAGTTACTTTTGGCAAAAGGCATAAAAGGAACTTTTTGTTTTATAAGTGGTATAGGAACTTTTATGTAACATATTACTAATGTGTGGGGCGAAAGGTTACTAATGTGTAGGGTGTAAGATTGGTAATGTTTTACAAGTGAAATATATATTACATATAGGAGCTGTACACTTGAGAGATACCACTGTTAGAGATGATATATTCCTGTTGGGTGAAGGGGTCATAGCCTAAAAGGATATATGGTCGAAATAGGAAAAAGAATAAGTTTGACAGGTGGATATGTGAAAAAGAAATTAGGATTAGAGGAATAGTTCAGCGGAGAAATAAAATAGCTCATGGGATTGATATTTGCGATTTGGTTTCAATGGATAGAAATCCTATAGATTCTTAAGATTTAGATGATGTTTTTACCTTTCTTGATGCTGTCGTTAATTGCATTGAGGATATGAGAATGTTAGCATCTCCAAATTGGTAAAGGAAAAGTGGAAAAAATAATGATGTTTACTGTTTACCTATAAGTCTGGGTAACAGATGAATTCAATAAATATTATTCTATGTTCAAGATTTTAGATTGTACTTTAAGAGATGGTGGATATTATACCAATTGGGATTTTTCACCAGAAGTTATTGATGCCTATATACAGACAATGAATCATCTTCCTGTTGATTATTTGGAAGTCGGTTATCGTAATAATCCATCTAAAGGATACATTGGTAAATTCGGCTATTCGCCAGTTTCTGTTTTGAAGCATTTGCGTGAGATATGTACAAAGAAAATCGTGGTGATGCTGAATGAGAAGAGCACTCAATCCGCTGATTTGGCATATCTTCTTGAACCAATTAAGGGATTAGTTGATATGGTGCGCATTGCTATTGATCCAAATAACTTTGATACAGCGTTAATATTGGCCCAACGTGTAAAAACCATGGGATTTGAAGTCGGTTTTAATGCTATGTATATGTCTAAATGGAATGGTTATAAAGATTTTCTTAGTAAGCTCAATAGGTTGGATAATGTAGCAGATTTGTTTTGTATGGTTGATTCTTTTGGTGGTGTTACTCCCAAGGATATAAAAGAGATATTTCAAATAGTAAAGAATCAGACATCTTGTCCTATAGGTTTTCATGGTCATAATAATCTTCAGATGGCATTAATAAATACTCTTACTGCGATTGATTGTGGCATAGACTATATTGATGCTACAATTTTAGGAATGGGGCGTGGCGCAGGGAATCTTAATATGGAATTACTTCTTACCTATCTTAATAAAAAAGGACTTGATGTAGATTTTAACGTTCTTGGTGATGTTATTACTGCATTTCAACCTTTGTATGAACAACATAAGTGGGGCACTAATCTTCCTTATATGATTTCTGGGGCTAATTCTATATCTCAGAAAGAGGTTATGGAATGGGTCACTAATAGAACTTATAGTTTTAATAGTATTGTTAGAGCTTTGGATAACAAGAAAAATATGGTAAAAGATAATGCACGTTATCCATTGTTGCAAACGCTAAAGGTGTCTAAGGTATTAATTATTGGGGGAGGGAATTCTTGTATTGAACATTCAGATGCCATAAAGGAATATATTCTTTTAAATCCCGAAATGACTCTTATTTTTGTAACAGCCCGTTATGTGGCTTATTATAATGATTTGCCTAATCAGAAGTTTTACTGTTTAGTAGGTAGTGAAGCAAAAAGGTTGAAAGGTAATATGTCAGAAAGAATATTTGATGGAATGTGTATTTTGCCTCCCTATCCTCGATTGATGGGGACTGAAGTTCCAAAATTTGCAGAAAAATCAACCTATGAACTTCCTGAAATAACATTTACTAAATCATTTCCAGACTCTTGTACAACAGTTGCATTGCAAACTACTTTATTTCTCGGTGCAAAAGAAGTATATATAGTTGGATATGATGGCTATAGAGGAGGAATACTTTCAGAAAAAGAGATGGATCTTTCTAATGAAAATAAAACATTATTCGAAGATTTCAAGAAAAAAGGTTGTACTGAAATAATTTCATTAACCCCATCTTTATACAAAAACTTTAATGTAAAATCAATCTATCAATACTTGTAATATGGATAAAATAGCATTTTTTTTGCCTACTCGTAAAGGTAGCGAGCGAGTAAAAAACAAGAATACCCGTCCGTTTGCGGGTATAGAAGGAGGACTTGTTGAAAATAAACTAAGACAATTGCTCCTTTGTAAAAAAATAGATGAGATAATACTCTCTACAAATGATGAAATATGTGTAGAGGTGGCCAACAAGTTCACATCAGATAAGCGTTTGAGAGTTATACCCCGTCCTGATGAATTATGTATGAGTTCTACAGATCTTCAAGATTTAATCTGTTATGTACCAACTATAAGTGATGCAAATCATTTTCTGTGGGGGCATGTGACGACTCCTTTGGCAGGTCCTGATGAATATGATAAAGGAATTGAACTTTATTTATCTAAACTTCATGAGGGATACGATTCTCTTGTAGGAGTAACTGAACTAAAAAACTTTTTATTGAATAGAGACGGAAAATTAATAAATAATACCACAGATATTCCTTGGCCTAGGACACAGGATTTGGAACCATTGTATGAGATAAACCATACTATGTTCCTTGCAAGAAGAGAGGTCTATATTAAGCAAAAGAATCGTATAGGTCATAAACCATTGTTTTATGTTATGGATGAAATTCATTCTAAAGATGTTGATTGGGAGGAAGATTTTACTATTGCTGAGATTATGTATGAAAAAATATATAAGTAAATGAATATATTTGGGTTGTGTCAGGTTGAAAAATATATGGTTTTGATAATATTTCACCCTGCTGGAATAGATGAATAAAAGGACTACAAAATATTGAACTATGAGTTATAGCAGTTTTTAAACTATCCTACATGTGTTATGTTAATATCTATAATTGTTCCTTTGTTTAATAAGAAAAATTCAATCTCTAGAACTTTATCTAGTCTGTTATCTCAAGATTCTAATAATTATGAAGTGATTATAATAGATGATGGATCGACAGATGGAAGTGATGAAATAGCAAAAGAATACGTTTATAAGTATCCTCTAAAATTTAGATATATATATAAGAAAAATCAGGGTGTCTCATCTGCTAGGAATGCTGGATTATCTTATGCAATAGGAACATGGATTATGTTTTTTGATGCAGATGATATTGCATTGCCTAATATGCTTGCTTTGTTTGAAAGGCTTATTGTAAAATACTCTTCTTATAAAGTAATAACTGCAAATTATAAAAGTTCTAATCCCGCATATGGTAAAAATGAAAGGTTATATAAGAAACCATCCTTTAAATATTTTTGGTATAGAACATTTAATCTCCGAATGGGCACTGTTGTCTTTCATAAGTCTATATTTGATAATGAAAAGTTATTGTTTAATAGCGAATTGTCATTCTATGAAGACCTTGACTTTTCTCTAAGAATCTTGGACTTATATGACATTGTGTATGTTCCTGATGAAGTGATGGTTTATAATACAGCAGACAATGGGTTGAGTCGGGGATATCATCCTTTAAATAAAGATTTTGCATCAAATATTGATATGAATAATATAACATTGAGGAAACTGTATAAAAGTCTGATTTTGTATGGGAATATTTATGCATCTTACAAATATCGGAGGAGTATTAATGATTTCTATGGATGTTCTTATTATAGTAATAAAATGGAACGGAAGAAATACTTTTTGACCATTTACTACATATTTAGGATTCCCTTAAAGATTAGAATGACAATATTTAAATATTTCAAATGTAAGGTGTGATTATATGCATTTAGATTCTATTGTTTTTAAAGGACTTCGAAAAGTGAATTTTGGAGATGTCTTTCAATTTCTAAGAGAAAAGAATAGATGTAAAAAAGAAGGCAAGGGTAATGGCTTTTGGTGTGCCTTGATTTTTTTTCGTTTGTTTTATAATAATTGGTGTTATGAATTTAACAAAAGTAAGGGTGATGCAAAAATTATCTTTTTTATGTCACACGAGAATAATAGGGTGAGTACTCAAACTAATTTTTTAAATATAGCTAGTATTGTAGATATAAAAGATATTCTTATTTCGAGGCTGGAAGATAGAAAAGCTACTTTTAAAATAAAAGCTGGTATAAAATTATTATGCTTTCTTTTTATTTGGCTTTTTCAGATGAGGGGATGTTTCCTTTCTTTAAACTATAGATTACAGATACTGTATGGTTTAATACAACTTAAGGCTGTTGAGGATATCATCCGAACTATAGATATAACAAAATATCAGTTATTAGTTGTTTTTTATGATGCCATTTTTATGGAGTCATATCTTGTTCAAATTTTTAAAGGATATGGAATTAAAACAGCAACAATGCAACATGGGCAGTTTGTTTCTCAAAGAAAGAGTCCGCAGAATTTGGAATTGTCTGGCATCGAATTTATGGCGTCAAAAAGTGATTACTTTTTGGCTTGGAATAAATTTACAGTTGAAGAAGGTGTTAAACAGGGGCTTTCTATTGATCGATTTATAATATGTGGTATTTGGAGTCTTACAACAAGTTTGAAGAAATGGGAAAATCCTAAAAATAGAATCTTTGGTGTTGTTTTGACAACCAAATTAGCCGAAAATCAGAATATATACTTGATACAGACAGCAAATTACATATCTAAAATAATGAATTATACATATTATTTAAAGTACCATCCTAACTTTAAAGGAGATGAATATGATGAATATGTTGATGTATGTTGTTATAGAGGAAATATTCAAAAAGGTATTGATTTGGGAGAATATTCATGCAAGGTTGAATTTTCTTTGGTTTGCGGATCTTCTGTGTTTATTGAACTAGTATACCTGAAACATCCTATTATAAGATACTCACCTGGAGGTGAAGATGATAAATTTAGAGATGTAAGATATGGGGCTTTTTTTAGAAACAAAAAAGATTTAATATATATGCTTACTGAGAAGTGTATAGATTTTAATGATGAATTATTTGATTATGTGTGTACTATTGAGGATATCTATGCAAAGTATCGAGAGACATTTAAAATGTTAAGTGATGGGTAAGATTATTTTTGTTACATTTGCAGACCAGAAGTATTATACTTCTTTAGAAAGAATAAAGCAAGAAATATTGAGGTTTAACTGCATTGATGAAGTCTATTTTTGTACTGAGAAAGAACTGGAAAAGAACTTTATCCATTCTATGTGTTATAAAAGACATAGAAGAGGATTTGGATACTGGAAATGGAAGCCATATTTGGTGAAAAAGTTTTTAGATTCTATTGATTATGGAGATATATTGATATATTCAGATGTGGGGAACGAATTTAATATAGGGGGGCTGACACGTTTCAGAGAATATATAGATTTGGTTGATAATAGCGAAAGTGGAATCCTAGTCTTTTCGGAAAAGTATATAGAAAAATACTGGACAAAAGGGGACTTGTTGAATTATTTAAATTTATATGATAAAAAAGAGTATATAGATACTTTACAAATATGGTCAGGGTGTTTCTTTCTAAAAAAAACGTGCGCGAGTAAATTATTGGTTGATGATTGGTTTTCGCTTCATATGGACCATTATGATTTGACAACAGACAAGCGTTCTAAAGTCCCTAATCATAAAGGATTTATGGAACATAGGCATGATCAGAGTACATTTTCTTTACTTGTAAAAAGATTTTCCTTTATTTGTATTAAGAATAATGAAGTTTATCCAATAGATGGCAGTTGGCAAAGCATGGAACTATGCCCAATATTAGCTAAAAGAAATAAGCAAAAACCACATCCTATTATATTATGGAAATTATCGTTTCCCTTTAGATTCCTTTTAGGCGTTTATTTAATTTTATTTGAGAAAATGCATTATCGCTTTTCTTGGTGGTATTAATCTTTTTGTTTGTGCAATTTGATGAATAATAGTGAAACATTAAAAAAACAGGCGGTAAAAGGTGCCTTTTGGACATCTATAGAGAAATTTTCTAGTCAGATTTTACAGTTTGTTATAGGAATAATTTTAGCACGTCTATTATCTCCTTCTGATTTTGGTGTGGTTGGGATGTTGTCTGTTTTTCTTCTTATAGCACAGACTTTTATAGACTCTGGATTTTCTATTGCTTTAATTAGAAAATCTCAGTGTACAGAGAATGACTATTCTACTGCTTTTTATTTTAATATATTCGTAGGGATTGTACTATATTTCCTTTTTTTCTTTTCTTCAGGCTTAATAGCCGATTTTTATAATGTCCCTGAGTTGGAAAATCTTACAAAATTTGCGAGCCTTAATTTGTTGATAATGTCTTTCTCTATAGTCCAAAGAGCTATTTTTATCAAAAAGATTAATTTTAAAATCATTGCCATTGTTTCATTAATATCAGTATCTGTTTCTGGTGCGATTGGTATTTTTTTAGCTTATAATAATGGAGGGATATGGTCTTTAGTTGTGCAGGCATTATTGAACAGCTTGCTTACTTCCATTTTATTTTGGCTATTTTCAGAATGGAGACCTAGATTACTTTTTTCTATAACTTCTTTTAGAGAAATGTTCTTATTCGGAAGTAAGTTGTTATTAACAGGTTTGTTAAGTACATTTATGTCAAATTTGATATCATTGATA
>Ga0192244_10724_pt1 | contig 11071 bp, 8 predicted proteins | sample Koala_Koa27_L3_FD_131234 | JGI IMG/M metagenome (GOLD analysis project Ga0192244, IMG submission 131234) | Enriched cells from koala feces incubated with labeled cellulose particles, San Francisco Zoo, California, United States - Koala_Koa2-7_L3 ... | reverse complement strand
TACTAAAGAATTTTCCTCCGCACATGTTTCAGGACCAAGAGCAAAAGAGCATCCCTTGGCACAAGATCCAAGGGTACCTATTCCACTATTAGCCGTGCCATATACCCCAGGCATGACTTAACCCGTTGTATCCGTAGTTGTCGTCGTTCGGGTCGGCGTATAGTTTCTAAGCGCAAACCCTTCCAGGCGAGCTACGGTCTTGTCCGCAATCTTATCTTCACGGATAACATCGCGGAGCGTTACGTTGTTGCCCTGCATAAGGGCCAAGAGTCCGGCAATATCGCCCATATCCTTGTCCTTTACGGTCTCGTTGACCGTGTTTGTTAAGTCGGCCATTTTCTCTGCCAAGTTTTCGACGGAACGGCCAACAGTTTCCGCCTCATATGCCATAGGCCACCCTCCTTATTTGTAATAGGGTTAAGCGGCGTTAACGCACAAATTTTTCCGGCGACAACCAAAACGTTTGCCCCGTATCTCTTTCAATTGATCTTTGCATACGCCTAAGATATCCCGGGTTTAACATTTCGTAAAGGTTGTATGCTATTAAATAATCAAACGCCCCGCGTGCGTAGAACAAATTGTTCCCAGGGGTATTTTTATATAACAACCTAAACGCCGCCATTGCCTTTGGATCCCCATCGCGAAGAGAATAAGCAAATTTTACGGTATCGTCAAGCATACTGGCAAGAACCGGTCCTAGAAGTGACGTTACCGGTCCGTTCCCCATTTTACTAGCCTCACCAAAAAGAAAGTCACCGTATAGCCCCGCGCCGCCACCTTGCTCAAAGGCCGCCATCCATGTTTTGATGTCTCTGGGATCTCGCGGCATTTTACCGGCAACTAAAGCCTTTGTTGCCAGCGAACCATACCCGATTAAGGTCATGGGAATAAGAAGTGACGCCAATGCGCTAATAGAGCTTTTGGAGGTTAACGCCTCACTAAAGCTTTCCGCTCCATAGCCATAAAGGGAACGCGCCACGCTCCTATTAAGTTGCTCGATCGGGAAACTTTTAAACTGGCCTATAGCGCGGACAAGTTCCCCATCAATTGTTCCGGGTTTATGCCCACGCCTTAAAACCGCCCGCGTTTTTGCCGAATTTTCAAGTACCGCGTAATTAGTCCTATCATTATAAAAGGTTCTAAGATTTTGCGTTATTTCATCACGAAGCGCGGCTACGGCCACATTTCCGGCCTCTTTTCCTTGGCTTTTTAAATACGCCACAAAAGCTTCATTCGGGACAGAGTCAATCCCGCTTGGTGTTAAATAGTATTTTCCATCAGCGGCCTTCATTTGCCCTTTCCGGATAATTTCCCACTTACCCTCATCAATATTATATTGGCCGAATAAATCCTGCCTATGCCTTGGTAGCCGCCCCCAGGAAGTATTGCGAAGCTCCGCCATATGATGAGCCATTGTATCACATGCGGCCGCCTTCCACGAATCAGTCCACCATGCAAGGCCGTTTAATTTAAAAAGTAGGCGTTGCGCGTGCGCTATTTTTCCATCAAAAACCTCGCCGGAAAAACGCGCGCCAACATCCCCTATTAAGGTATCAAAAAATACGCCACAATCGGCCAGCATACGTTGCCGTCCAGCTGACCCACGGCCTTTTGACGCAACCTCCATGATGCCGTTAAGAAATGAGCCTAAGTAACTATGCCCCTGATATGACATTTCGGCGGCAAAGTTTGTTACATCGGAAAATGATGAAAGGAGCGCGCCCCCAAGTTTTGTTAGGTTTTGCCAGCCGCGTAAACACCGGCCGACGTGAGCTAATGTGGGGTTCCCCGCAATATTAATAGTCCCGTCAATTTCCGCTTGTTGCCACTCTAACCGTTGTGCTATAAGCCCTTTTTGTAACCGCCTTAATTCTTTATCATTCCCTTCCGACTCCAACGCCTCCGCCGTCATTTTTTTAATTTTTTGAAATGCCGCTTGTGGCGCGGGACCGAATGTTTCCATAAGCCCCGTGGAGTTTGAAAGATGCTCTAGCCCGTTTAAAACGGTTTCGTTAAATTTGCGGGCTCCATATTTTTCATGATAATCACACCAAGCATCGGGGGTGTTAAATATAAATACTCTCTCATGGCTTAAGCGTTTTGCCTCACTTCCCACGCGATATTCTTTTGTAAGAAGGTTTGAGGCGTCATCAACTTTCCCCTCAAGCTTTAAATCCCGCCATGCTTCGCGTAAAAAAGTTTGCCGCGCGCTAAGGTTATTTCGATACGCGCCACCAAGAACCTCGTTCCAATTCAAAAGGTTTTCAAGGTCGCGGCTCCATTCGGCAAAACCTATTTTATCAAGCTTTGCGCGGTCATGGCTTTGCCTTACAATATAACCCTTGCGTTTACCTATAAATGCACCCGCGCGATTAGCCCGTATACGAGCCTCTTCTTGAACTTTATGGATAGCCTCGGCAATATTTTTAATTTCCTTTGGTCCAGTATATCCACTTACGCCGGCATCATCGATTTGCCACATTGCCCGCGCAATATCCCGCCACTGCGTATTATTATTAAATATTTTAAGGTGTTCCGGTCCTAACGCGTTAAGTTCCGATAACAGTCCACCTAGATAATGCATGTTTAAGGCGCGTTGATTGGCATCAATGGAGGCCTTTGCGCCTTTGCGAATATATTTGGAACCAACTTGTAAGGAACTGATCCCCTCAACCTCTTTCCCCCTGAAATTATTTAAGATATGCTCCATACAACGCGCCAAGGCATTTCGCTGCAACTTTTCATTCCTAAGCTTTGCTAGTGCCGCAATTTGTTCATGCGCGGTTGAAGCTGAAATTGCCGCCGCGATTTGATCCATTGACAAATCTTCCGCGTGTAGATCGGTAGCCTGTTGATAAAGCGTTGCTATTTCTTCCGGCGTAAAGTTAGGGTGTTCCGCCCTAATGCCCGCGATGACATCTTCTTGAGAGGAATCAAGCATGGCAACAACTTTTTGCCCAACAATATTCGCTTCCTCCGCGTGCGCCACGCCAGTTTCCGCTGTGGTTACAGCCTCCAAGGCTTCTCTATCAAGGACTTGCGCAATGGAAGGATTTGTGGCCTCCAACGCCGCCACGCTTTGCGCATAATTAACGTCCGCTAGTTCCCCTTCGCTTATTAGGGATTGCCCCGAACCTTGTTCCACCTCGACGCGAGAAATATCATCCCATGATGCAAGCCCTCTGGGGGGTGAAATATCCCCTTCATCCAGCATCATGCGCCCTAACTCATAACGAAAATTGTAATCCGCCTTTTCAAATGGCACGGTGAACATATCATTAAAAACATTTCTCATTTGCGGGGAAATACTAAGACCAGCACTTTCCGCGTTTGCATAAACCTCTGTGAACCACATTTTCATTGCTGGGAAAATGGAAGCCAAGGGAGAAGACTCCGCGACTACCCCGCCATCGTGCAGGAAGCGTTCCCCAGCGCGGGCAAATTTTTCCTCCTGCGCGCGGGTCCAAATTTTACTCCCTGGCTTAACCCCCACAAAATCTTCCATTTGTTTAACGGCGCGGGCAAGCGATTCTGGAGCATCCGCGCCCAGTTCCTCAAGCGTTTGGCTCATTTCTCGCCGGAAGATATGGAAAAGTTCGTGTGGTAATGTTGAAGGGTTGGTGTTTGAAAAAAACGCAATAGTGGCCTTCCCGTTTTCTTGAAAAACCGTTGCGGCGTTGCGTCTGAAGTCCGTCCCTGGTGGAGGCTCAACATATCCCGGCGGATAATGAATGCGTCCGTGTTTATCAATCGTAACATCCGCCATTGGATGCGAAATATTAAGGCCACCGCTCCCCGCTTGAAATTCAATGGGGTGCGCGGCATAATATTCTTCCACATTTCGGCCGGTGTTCCATGCCCACCGACGGGCTTGCGTATCATAAAGCGCGGCACCGGCATATGCCATTTCTTTAATGCGGGCGGGATCTTCGTTCAGCAAGACTTTACGCATTGCAGTTTCCGCGCGAGCCGCAAAGTCATTACGCAAATGTTCGGTTGTATCTGTTTGTGGAACAATTTCCCAGGGCTGGGTTTGCCTTCCCACGCGACGCATTGCGTCAGACGCAAGGCCGCCGAGCATATGGGTAGCTGAGCCAATAACGCCACCAAAGGCAATATTTAAAAGTGAATTCGTTAGAGCATAATCACCCTGGGATACACATTGACCGGCATAAACAATAGGCTCAATAAGCGCATTACCAACAGCCCCCTGGATGGCGCCAACGCCCGCGCGAACAGCGGCGCGGCCAAGAACGGAGCTTGTTTGCCCTATAAGTTGCATTGTTCTAGCATGTCCTACAACGGGAATTAAGCTAGCCGCAATGTTAATAGGCGTTATGGAGCCTACAAGACCACCCAAAAGCACGGGAATAAAACTACTACGTTGCAAAACCCCCGCATTATATAGCTCATCCGCTTTTTGTTCCGCGAATATCCGTATTGTACTTTCATTCCATGTCGGGTCATATTTTAAATGCCCCGTAACGCCATATTCATCAACAATTTTATTAAACTCCTCCTCAGTGGCTGGCGCGCCCCGGTTTCTGGCCGCGATAAAATTTCCAATGGCGTTTTCAGGGCTTAGCCTCCACATTTCTCTGGCACTGGTGAAGAAGGCCTCGCCCCAGCCCGTACTAGCGTTAGTGCTTGTTAAACCGGAAGAACGAAGGCCGCGAAGATAGGAGCCAAGGGAAGAAAAGTCCTCGCTGGTGTTATATCTATCTGAAAAATCTGGCATCAAAGTATTGGGGCCCAGGTGGTATGCTATATATATTAAACAGTTCGTTAAGTTTTTGGGCGGCTTCCAGCTCTCTTTCCTTGGCTTTTATTTTTTTACCACTTTTAATTTTTGTTCTAATTTCATCCCTGTTCGCCCATATTGCATCTATTTCTTTTTTTGGCATATGTTGCTTTGAGACGGTGTCTAGCCTATACGGTCCGCTGCGCGTAAAATCGGATAGCGAAGCATTAACCATAATATCAAACATTTCTTTGTTATCAGAATCCACCGCTATTTGTTCAATTGTTTCACGTAAGGCTGCTTTTGCCTGTTTTTCGTTTTGAATATTTTTTTTCTCACGAGTGGCTTTATCAAGTCTCGTCTTCATTTCTTTTCTCCTACTACTAATTTCCATCCATTTTCCATTATAATTCCCAATATCATCCACGGATTTTACGATAATCTTGCCTTCTCTGTTAGTAACCGGATTGTTGCCATCAAAGAAAATATAGTTTTGTCCATCCGGTGTAAGCAAAGGCTGAAGGTTGCGCGCAAGGTCCATTCGCTTGCTCCATTCATCCGCCTCCGCGTTATATGGTGTTGTTTGAATGTTTAAGTCATCTCGCATCGCAATATCCATTATTGCAAAATTCATATTATTCTTACTTACTATTGAATCTCCCTTACCTTTTGGCGCGAGATATGAACGCTGGCCGGAACCAATGATATCGTAGTTATCGTAAAATACATCTTTAAGCGCCGTTTCAATTGATTCCTCCACACTATTCCCCCGCGTTGCCAAATAGTTCGCGTAGTTTAAAATGGCGGTGTCATTTTCTTTTATAAGGTTTCGCCGGTAAGCATCGCCGCCAATTACATCGAACATTTTTCCCCCTTGGGAGGTAAATTCGCGAGTGAAATTTTCCGATGTTAATCCCATATCCTTTACCATCTTCGCATTTTGAGCGGCTTTCTCAGGTTGCTGTGCATCCCAAAAAGCCTGTACGGCAAGTTGATCTTTACCATTAATAAGCATTTGAGACGCGATTATGGCGGAGGAACCTAGCCCTCCCATGCGCGTGATGGCGGCAAAATCCTGTGGCCCGTAGGCTTGATAGGCGGATACAAGATTGTCCACGAAATTTGGCCCATTAAACCGCTGGCAAATAATGGCTGCGTCATCCTTTGAAACAACCGGCGTTTCAAAATTTGGTGAAGTTAATCCAAGAGTCTCCTGCTTTGCCCGTATATTGCGGCGCATAGCCTCATACTTTTCAGGGTTATATGGATCATCAAGCCATTCTTGCCGCGAAGCCTGAACCTTATCATCGTAAAATGTGGCTTTTGCCGGATCCTCGGTTCTAGTTTTTTCAACCCGTTTAACAGCCTCTAATTGCTGACCGATAACGGAGCTAGCCAAGGTATAATTTTCATCTCCGGCCTGTAAATTTCTCCCCGTATTTTCAAGCGCTTCCCTGTACCCCGCCAACTGTTCCCCCGTCATTTCCCGCGCCATTATACCAGCGCGCGCATATGCCCTGGCCCCTTGATATTTTTCATACTCCTCCCGCGCCCGCAATGGATTTGAATACGCGGCGTTAAAGTCCCGCTCGGTATAATCGTGGTCCACGTCTTTAAAGTCTTCAAAACTGGCCATATCTTGCCTAATGGCTTGCCTAAAATCATAGGCCCTTTCGCTCCGAACTTGTTCATTTAACCTGCTGAGAAATTTCTTTACAGCGGCGGCATCCTCAGGCGTAAAAAGACTTTCTTTTGCCGGCACGGGATCGAACAACCTGTCAAGATACTTGATTGTTTCCGTCGGCAATTTCGAGGGGGCACCGCCTTTTGCAAGCCAATCTTTTGCATTTCCCGGCCCATAGTTATAAAAAACGGTCGCAAGCCGCTCATCGCCGCCAGCCATATCAAGCATTTTTTTAAGATATCCCATACCGCCAGCGACATTTTGAGTGGGATCAAAGGGATTGGTAACGCCCATTTCCCGCGAGGTAATATCCCTTAATTGAAATATACCCTTTGCGCCCGCCCTTGACACGGCATTAGAATCACCGCGTGATTCAATCCAGGCAACCCCTTTCGCGAATTCCACAAACCTATCGTCGTACCCATTCTCCTTGGCTTCTTCTTCAATTAACACCTCAACCCCTTCCGGCAAATTTGGGTGTGTTTTAATGGTATCTTTACCCTCGCCAAATCCATAGGCCGCCGTTTTATGCGCGTTAGCCATATCGCCGCTATTTCCCAGCACTTCAACGCGCTGGCGCAAAGTCCCAGATATTAACCGCTTATTTTGTTCACTTATATATTCTTCCGCATAGCCGGCACTACGCATTTGCTCCGTATTGATATTTACAAGGGAGCCTAGACCTTCCGTAACATCCGTCATATCGCCGGATAGGACGCGATCGTGTTGTTGCTGTTTCGCGGCTTCTTTAACTTGGTTTTGCCAGTTGGTATATTGCGTATATTGATGATTCTGAAGTTGAGTCGCAACCCTTGTATCAAATTCCTGAATTCTAGCCTCGGCCATATGCCTAGCAAGTGGGGTTATATTTTTACCACGCTCCCTATCATAGTCCTCCATATGCTTGGCATATATTTCATGGCCGTTAAAACCATTTTGTCCCAAGCGACGCAGAAGCCCCGGATTATCCTCGTTCGGGCTATATAGCAAACCTTGAGCCGTTGCCTGCCTGTCCGTTAAATACTCTATCGCTTGAGCGCGTGAAAGGCCGACATAAAATTTTTCCGCTACCTTGCCTAAATCTCCTAGGCCCTTGCCAACATTTGCCAATGCTTCATTTTCAAGCCTTGCGCCCTCAAGAAGGGTCCGTGATGCGGCGGATAAACCACGCGCGGCGGCATCACTATACCGGCCGGTTTTTGTTCCAGGCGTATAGGGAAATTCCTCCCGTAAGTGCTGAATGCGTGGGCTTTTACTACGAATGACTTGGCTTTGAAGGGTCGTCATCTGATGAAGCCTCTATTTGTTCTCTATATTTTTTAAGCCGTTTTACGAAATATTCCGGCACCGGCAACCCAAAATACTGTAAATGCGCTAAACACGATAAAGCCTCATTTACGCCAAGGTATGCTATAAGTAAGTTAACCAATGAAACGTTAAACGGGAATGCATTAGTTAATACCATATCGGCTTGAACAAAGATTGCGATGGAGGCCCAATAGGCCACAAATTTATATGCGCCGGCGCGAATTTTATCTCCCCGTAAAGTGCAAGACCGCCATGCGCGAAAAAAGCCAAGGAAAAAATCGGCAATGAAGAGGTAGAGCAACGCAACCACGGCGGTTTCAGGATACCCCACGCTTGTTAGAATAAACGAACACGCGAGGGCTAGGAGGGCCTTAATGCCGCACTCACATGCTAGTTCGTTGTAGAGGCTGGTAAAGAACGCCGTCATTTCTTCCTTGGCTTTTATAGGTTAATTAGTCGCCTGATACTGCGGCTTGCCCTTGTCAATAAGCAGGTCCGTATTATCCTGGTAGCTGCCGGTCAAATCTTCGCGGACAATCGCGGCGAAAACGGAGCCAGTGCTGGTGAGGTTACTACCTTCTGTGAACTCCAACTTCATCCACGGCTTGGTTACGCCGCGTGGGATAAACCGCCAGGCAACCGTGCCGCCGGGCCTTACGGGGCCTTTAACCTCCATGGAGCCGGCTTCTTCGCCTTCGTCTGTCGGCTTTTCCTTGCCGTCCGCCATTTTCAAGGTGAAGGTAAGGCTTTCCCCCTCTTGCAGCCCACCCGACAAACAAATATGAATCGGAATCGGGCCGACCTGGCCGGGGTTCAGAAAACCGGTCAGCGGAATCCAGTCGGATTTGCCGGCTTCGGTCTGGCCGCCACCGGTTGCGTTGTCTTTCGTCGCGCCGTCAAGGAATACCAAATTGCTATCGATAATCATTTCAGTACCTTATGTGTTTATGGGTTAGTCAACTTTCGGTTCGTCGTTTTTGATTATGTCACACTGCCGAATGGGAATCGAATGAACGTATGGAATGCTTTTTGAATTAAAGAACTCCCCGTAATGCAGATGCACGTTCTTGGTATCCGACGCCTGCACTTCCAGCGCGGTCATGACCTCTTCGTTGCAGTACAGAATTGTGCGGTTGCGGTACTGGTTCGGAATAAGGTTCTTCGCCTGAATGACGAGCTTTCTGAAGTCGATATAGTCGGAGTTCAGCTGTGCGCCGGTTGAGCTGTCACTGCCCGCAATCACGCGGTCTTCATAGAGCTTGTCCACAGGGATATTGCAGATGCGCACCACCGCGCGCCAGTCGCGAACGGCAAGGCCGACGTTCCAGCTCCAGAGGTCGCCGAAGACTTCAAACTTCCGCGCATCCGAGTCGGTTGTCACATACATGCCAAGGTCGGTGTGCTTGAGGCCGCCGATGGACTCTTTCGGGAAAATACCGTGCACGGTATCCGGCCCCCAGGCCACAAGGTACATGGAGGTGTTGGTGTCGTCGCTCCCGCCGGCATCAATGACATGCGGGTTGCCGGTGTCATTATAGCGGGTTGCAAAGCCGTCGAATTCGTCGGCAAGGGTGTTATGGTCACCGTAGAACATCAGCTCGGCGGTTTTTTGCCGCAGGGCTTCCATAAAGGCCTTGCCTTCCTGTAGGCGGTAGGCGTTGAAAGTCGCGCCGTAGAGTTCCTTTTCTTTGACGTCCAATTCCATCCTGGCTTCCAGCATGCCGATGCCTTCCACGACACGGCTGTACTGCGAGCGCGAAAGCGGGGTGCCGCGATACAGACGCCTAAAGTAGACATCAGGAAGTCCTGTACGGACGCGGGTCTCGTGGCCCTTAATAGAGTTGGCCTCACGGAAAGGAATGTCGCTGAGGATGTCATTGACTTGGTTCATCAACTCAATGGTCGTGGTATCTATCTTCATCGACCTATAAAATTCCTGAAGTTCGGCAAGGGTGCCAACTCCACCTGGTTCGTAAGCCATGTTATTTCTCCTGTTTTGCTTTATTACTATATTGTTATTGCATTAAAGTTACAGCCGCTCTCTCGCGCGCTAGATCATAATGCAATGTTTTTGCTCAAACGCCGCAAGGGCTTATTTTGTATTTGGTTCTTCTAAATCATCCGGTTCATCCGGTTCTTCTGGCTCATCCCCTTCGCCATTATTATCTTCCGGCTCATCCGGCTCACTTGGTTCTTCAGATTCTTGCGTTTCTGGATTCATACAACAAACGCATCCCGAATCATAACAACACCAATTGTTGCAACCGGTTATCCCATCCCAATCGTATATTGTGCCGTAAACAATTGCACAAGCATTAGACGAGTTTAGATGAATCCCAGGACAGGCTCCGCAGTTGCCGCATATGCAAACCGTGCCGCAAAAGATAAGGCAGCCGCCGGAAGCATAAATCGCGCCGCCGCAAGTAGTTGCGCAGTTGCCAAAAAAGTTGCTGTCACAAATAATCGTGCATGAGCCGCCTTCGGCGAATAGTCCGCCGCCGTATTGCCCGCAGTTGCCGCAAATAGTTGTATTAATAATATAAACATTCCCATTGCAATGGGCCATAATGCCGCCGGCGTATCCAGAGGCGCGGTTATTTGTAATGACATCACAACAAAATACGCCGGTAGCGCCATTACAAATCGTAGCCGCGCCGCCACAGCCTGTAGCGCAGTTGCCGTCGATGTGGGAATTACTGATAGTGACGCATGCTTGGTTGTCCGCATAAACGCCGCCGCCGTGACAGGCGCAGTTGCAATAAATACATGAATTACCAACGGTTACACATGTGCCGCTACCGCAAGCATAAATGCCGCCGCCGCAATGACAGGAACAGTTACACTCAAAAACAGAATCATTAGCCGTCAGGCAACCGCAGGTCACGCGAACCGCCCCGCCGGACAGGGAGGTGTTACATCCGCCGGTAACGCAAACGTGGGAAACGCTACACGAGGTGTTTGAAGACAGGGCTATTGCCGCGCCGGAACAGTTTTGATACACTGTCCAGCTATCGCCGCCCCACAATACGGGAATATATTCTTCACTGCCAATCATATTTCTTGCCCCGCAGGCTTGATATGTTCCGCAGGATAGCTTATATTCATTTCAAACTCCTGTTGTTGGTGTCCCTTTGGTTTCCCCCGTCGGTGTTTGCCCCCCTTCACCGGCGGGGGTTTTCGGCTTAAGCGCCGGCCTGCCGGAGACTTCCGCCTCTTTTAAAAACAAATTGTTACACAGCCGTTACAGCCGTTACAGCCGTTGCCACGATTGGTGTCGATTGTACCGCCAGCCACTCCACAACCCATAGTGGGGCCTGTTCCTCCGCAGCGACCTATGC
>Ga0192244_10707_pt1 | contig 11263 bp, 10 predicted proteins | sample Koala_Koa27_L3_FD_131234 | JGI IMG/M metagenome (GOLD analysis project Ga0192244, IMG submission 131234) | Enriched cells from koala feces incubated with labeled cellulose particles, San Francisco Zoo, California, United States - Koala_Koa2-7_L3 ... | reverse complement strand
GCAATCTTGCAGGCATGATAGCTTCTTACTACACGATGATAAGCATCAAAGAATGCCCATATTTGCATTTATATGGAGTGAAAATGCAGAAAAATGCAGGGGCTATGGAAATGTGGTATATATGCAGATAATGGGGCATTGTGCTATGAATCAGAATGTTATGATAATGAAAAAGTAAATCAATAGTGAGACCGTGATGGTAACTACTCTCACTCTGTTTTTGCCACCATCACTAAATAGCCTCTCATAATGAGCAAGTTATCCCCATAGTGAGACCGTGAGGGTGGAATTCGTTTAAAAACTATATTAGTTTTTGCATTTCATGAGCTTTCATGTAACAAAAGTAAGTATTTTCTTTTGGGTACCTATTAAAAGCTTTGAGTTGCAAATCCGGAGAGTGTGGAAAACAAGACCAATGTTTTCTTTCAAATAAATTCTCTACTTCTACATTGGGATTATTCAAAAAAGATATTACCTTTGTGGTGTCTAACTTTTTTCCACAGAAGCAGTGAACCTGCTTCTATTTCAGTAGCGGGCATTTTTATGCCTGCTGCTGATACATGATACGCGGTTCCGTACCCCCGCGGGGAGTATTAATGTACCCCCAACGCTTCTGTGGAGATGTTAGACAGCGGGTTAGGGCGGAACCGTTTTCTTTTTCTCCCTACTTTATACTTAATACTATGTGTACAGAACAAGAAGAACATTTCGTGGCCAATTCTACGGAAATCATAGAGCAGGTATCCGAACATTTTACAACAGAAGAAATGGAACAACTGAAATCCTTTTTCGACAAGCAGACTGAGATGGTGGTGACCTCTTTTGGCGAGAAAGTAGAAGATGTGAATGATCCGGATAGTTATCTGCTCTCGAAATTGAAAGGTATAAAAAGATTATTCACAAAATTGCAATTCCCATGGGATGAGCATATCCCATTCTTATATCAATCTTTTGCCCAATATGTTGCCGGGATAGAAGACAGTAGCGCACGGAAACGAGCATTGCAACAAAGTTCAGAGATTATGGCCGTCGTTTTCTTTCTGTTCCTGAACCGGCCTTTTATTGATAGAACAAGCAATCTTTATGACAAACAAATCCAGATATTAAAAAAGTGGATAAAGGAAAATAAGGCTTTCAAAGACGTATAAAAATGGTATCTTTGCAAAGAGCATATATTGCACGGGTAGAATGATTTTTCTGGCATAAACAGAATTCAATTTGCATTGTTGCTTAAATACAATATGCTGTTTTAAAGATAATCTGACTATATAAAACAAAAAAAACGAATGATATGAAAAAAGCATTATTCCTTGACATTGATGGCGTGCTGCAGCCTTGTGGAGAGCAGGAACGATTCCGGCACATGAATGAAATTCCGGACATTTGTGCCCATCTGAACGAGACGATAGATACCGATTTTGATTACGAGGCTTACGCGAATTATTCCTATTCCAACAAATGTGATATTGGAGCCGTATATTTTGACTGGGACAAAGATGCAGTAGAGCGTCTGCGCCGCATTCTTGATGCGACAGGTGCTCGCATCGTCCTTTCGTCCGACTGGCGCGAGGGAGGGATGGGGCGCATGAGAGGATTCCTGGCCATTTATGGCTTGGATAAATATTTGGAAGATGCGACTTTCTGCATTCTGGATTCCGAAAGACACAACCTTAATGATTATACTGCTCTTAATAAAAAGATTGAAGACTGGCGGAATATCAGCCAACAGATTGACAAAAGAATGCGTGAACTATATCCGGGAGATCCGAATAGATGGTTTGATTTCGTTGATTCCCGTACCTCGGAGATTCGTGAATATTTGGACCGTCATCCGGAGATTACTTCCTTTATTGCCTTGGACGATAGAAACCTGACAAGGGGCTTGGATGGTCATTTTATTCAAACAAAGAATCGTATTTTAGAAGAATATGTAGAGCCTGCCATTGAAATTCTGAACCGTGAAGACGGGCCTTTCTTCTTCGATGAAAGCATACATACTCCGGAATTGGAGGAATGGAGGAGAAAGTATATCAAATAAGAAAATAGTTGAAAGGAATGGTTCTTCTTTTCTTGTATAGACATTGAGTATTAGAGCTCTTACTGCTTTTGTAATGCTATTGTTTGGATGAAAGAAGAACTGTTCCTAAAAGGATTATCATGTCAAACTAATCAAGTCAAAAAACATTAGGCGTGTGTTAAGATGTGCATCTGCGTTAAACCCTGTATATTCAGCTTCTTGCGCTTCGGAAGAAAAAAGGTATTTAAAGCCGTTTTTCTCATAATAGCTGAGTGGCACTTTCTCATTGTAGGCATCTACAATTAAGAAACGGCATCCGGTCTTGTTACCGGCATCAATAAACCATGATTTGATGAATGTCATCAAGTCTGTGCCTATACCCCGATGTTTGTATTCCTTGTTAATACCTAATCGGCCTATCAGAACTGCGGGATAACGGCGCATTTGTTTGGAATGAGGTATTTCTTTTTGGACTTTCTTTTCACGACTATTAGGCAGCATATCCACTCGAATACTGTCATTGGAAACGGTAAAGGCGCAAACAATGATACGTGGGTCTTCATCTAAACGAAAACAATAACTTTTCCCTAATAATTGTTGGCTATAAAGTGGGGCGTCATGCTAAAAGAATCATCCAAGTCGTCATTTTCACATGAAAATGAATGGCTTTCATTGATTGTGTCTACATCTAAAATACTAAAAGTGCACTTTTCAAATAGAAAGCTCATGGTTATATCATCTTGGCTTTCTTTAATACAGAACGGGCTTCGCGAATATGCTTGCTGAAGTCAATCTTTCCTCTATTCTGGAAAGCTTTATCTGCTTCTTTGGCGAAGCGTTCAGTTTCTTTCCCTTTTAATGTTGGAATTGATTTAATTTCTATTGCCATTGCTGTATCTCTTAATTATTTAATTATGATGCAAAGGTAGTGTAATTATGGGGTTCAACAAACTTATTTTTCTTTTTTTTATAGTTCATGATGTATTACAAGTAAAAGGGTGCAGAAAATAAATTCTCCGCACCCTTTTCTACAATATGATATAATATAAAGGAATGGTCTTATTTATACAATACCTTGAGCCATCATAGCTTTGGCAACCTTCATGAAACCTGCTACGTTAGCACCTTTCACATAGTTCACGTAACCATCGGCTTCTGTACCATATTGTACGCAAGCCTGATGAATGTTCTTCATGATGTTCTTTAACTTTTCGTCTACTTCTTCTGGCTGGCACCGGTCAACTGCGCCTGTGCCTGTGCCAAACTAGCCTTTGCCGAAAGCAACTGGTCTACCGCACTCTGATATTCAAAGTCGCTGATGATTTTTTTTGTCATACAGGTTTTTCTTCTGCTGTTCGTTCAGTGTCAATGTGTTGACATTCGATTTAGCCATTTCCACCGCTGCCTTAGCCTGACGTTCTGCCGCCGCATACTGTGTAGGATCAATCTGGAACAATGCTTGTCCTTTTTTTACCGTTGCACCTTCGTCCACACAAAGCTTCACGATGAAACCCGATACCTGAGGACGCACTTCGATATCCTGAATACCCTTGATGGTAGCTGGATAAGAAGTAGATTGCTGACTGGCTGTGGACTGTACCGCCACTACCGTGAACTCATCATCTCCCAGCTTCATACCGCCCTGACCGCCTCCACAGCTGGTGAGCATAGCTATTGCCGCCGAAAACATAGCCAAGCGACCCAATGAAAAACATTTCATTCCGTTTACTGTCATCTTCATAACTAATATTATTGAACTTTACTACTTATTTTGTCGATTCTATCGAGGTTTTTAGAAAACTTTTAGACCCCATTCAGTTTTTACAGCCGCAAAAGTAGTCATTTTTTTCTCATTTGTTTGCTTAGTATCTGAGCTTTAACTATAAATAATGTGCGTACACGTAGGAGCTTCCCCGATATAAAATTAAAAATCATCAATCCGACATCATTTTATAGCATACAGGCTTCAATTTATAATTTTATTTGTATTTTTGCCAGCAATTTAAAACATTATACTAAATAACAAGAGAAAAGATTATGGTCAAAATTACCAAAGAAGCTGCCTTGCTATATCACTCACAAGGCAAGCCCGGAAAGATTGAAGTTGTACCGACAAAACCGTACAGCACGCAGACAGACCTCTCACTCGCCTACTCGCCCGGAGTAGCCGAACCCTGTCTGGAAATAGAAAAAGACCCGCAAACTGCTTATGATTATACAGCGAAAGGCAACTTGGTAGCCGTTATTTCCAATGGTACCGCCGTATTGGGACTGGGCGACATAGGCGCCCTTAGCGGAAAACCTGTAATGGAAGGTAAGGGACTGTTATTCAAGATCTATGCAGGTATTGATGTATTCGATATTGAAGTCAACGAAAAAGATCCGGAGAAGTTTATTCAGGCAGTAAAAGCCATTGCCCCCACCTTCGGAGGTATCAACCTGGAAGATATAAAAGCGCCCGAATGCTTTGAAATAGAGCAACGCCTGAAAGCCGAACTGGATATCCCGGTAATGCACGATGACCAGCACGGCACGGCGATCATTTCTTCTGCCGGACTGCTGAATGCTTTGGAAGTAGCAGGCAAAAAGATAGAGGAAGTAAAAATTGTAGTAAATGGTGCCGGAGCCTCAGCCATATCTTGTACCAAATTATACGTATCACTGGGTGCACGTAAAGAAAACATCCTGATGGTGGACAGCAAGGGAGTAATCACCAGCGACCGTCCCAACCTGACCGAAACCAAGCAATTCTTCGCAACAGACCGTCGCGACGTACATACACTGGAAGAAGCCATCAAGGGTGCAGATATATTCCTCGGCTTGTCTAAGGGTAACGTACTGACACAGGACATGGTTCGCAGCATGGCGGCCCATCCCATTGTGTTCGCACTGGCCAACCCCACTCCCGAAATCTCTTACGAAGACGCAATGGCATCCCGCCCCGACGTACTGATGGCTACCGGACGCTCGGACTATCCTAATCAGATTAACAATGTAATCGGTTTCCCCTACATCTTCCGTGGAGCCTTGGACACTCAGGCCAAAGCCATCAACGAAGAAATGAAACTGGCAGCAGTTCATGCCATCGCCGACTTGGCAAAACAACCGGTTCCCGATGTAGTGAATGAGGCATATCATGTAAATAACTTCACCTTTGGTCCCGAATATTTCATTCCGAAACCGGTTGATCCGCGCTTGATAACCGAAGTATCCATGGCAGTAGCCAAAGCAGCAATGGATTCAGGTGTAGCCCGCAAGCACATCACCGACTGGGAAGCATACAAAACCCGCCTGCGCGAGTTGATGGGACAGGAAAGCAAGCTCACCCGCCAACTGTATGAAACCGCCCGCCGCGATCCGCAACGTGTGGTATTTGCCGAAGGCATCCACCCCACTATGCTGAAAGCTGCCGTGGAAGCGAAAGCGGAAGGTATCTGCCATCCTATCTTATTAGGCAATGACGAACGCATAGAAAAACTGGCAAAAGAACTTGACCTGAGCTTGGAAGGCATTGAGATCATCAACTTGCGCCACGACCGCGAATCAGAACGCCGCGAGCGTTACGCCTGCATCCTGGCAGAAAAACGTGCCCGCCAAGGCGCTAACTTCCAGGAAGCAAATGATAAGATGTTTGAGCGCAATTACTTTGGCATGATGATGGTGGAAACCGGAGAAGCGGATGCATTCATTACCGGTCTGTACACCAAGTATTCCAATACCATCAAGGTAGCCAAAGAAGTAATCGGCATCCAACCGGAGTACAACCACTTTGGGACGATGCACATCCTAAACTCTAAAAAGGGTACTTACTTTGTTGCCGATACATTGATTAACCGCCATCCAGACGCTGATACATTGACGGATATTGCCAAATTGTCAAAGAAGACCGTCGAGTTTTTCAACCACACTCCGGTAATGGCTATGCTTTCTTATTCTAACTTCGGTTCGGATACAGCCGGAAGCCCCGCAAAGGTGCACACGGCAGTAGAGCATATGCAGAAAGAATATCCGGAATTGGCCATAGATGGCGAAATGCAAGTAAACTTTGCATTGAACACCAAGCTGCGTGACGAGAAATACCCGTTCACACGCCTGAAAGGAAAGGAAGTAAATACATTGGTATTCCCCAACCTGAGTTCGGCCAATGCTACTTACCAACTGATTCAGTCAATGAGTAATGAGACAGAGGTAATCGGCCCGATTCAGATGGGACTGAATAAGCCTATCCACTTTACGGACTGTGAAGCTTCTGTGCGCGATATCGTAAATATCACTGCCGTGGCAGTAATTGACGCTATTGTAGAGAAGAAAAAGAAAGGAAAATAAAACATATCATTCACTGTAGGGGCGGATTGAATCCGCCCGAATACATCATTCTAAGTGTTATCGGGCAGATTCAATCTGCCCCTACAGCAAAATGATAACGAAAATCATTTTTAATGCCACTCCATTAAATTACCCCTGACTATAAATTAAAATACTAAACCATGAGTAAACGCCCATTATCCCTCCCGCAAATCGTCATCTTAGCCCTCCTTTGGGTTGCTATTTGTTATATCATCCTCACCGGAACCGAACATATTGATGGACCTTTAATCCTTTCCATTATCATTTCGGGAGTTTTAGTCTTTATTCCATTACTAAAATATTTAAAGAACAGAGGAAAATAACCTTTTATTCGCTTTCCTACTTACATTTTGTACAATCTGATATTTTTTAGCGCATTTTCTTTATAATTTGTTGCACAATTCAATTCTTATCTATATTTTTGCATCGTCAAAACAACAACAAAAAGAATTAATCAACAATCACATAAAAAAAGAAATAGATTATGAATGCAGCTAAGGTATTAGAAGATCTGAAAAGAAGATTCCCCAACGAATCTGAATATCATCAGGCAGTAGAAGAGGTACTTGGTACTATTGAAGAAGAATACAACAAGCACCCCGAATTCGATAAGGCTAATTTGATTGAACGTTTGTGTATCCCCGACCGCGTATATCAATTCCGTGTAACCTGGATGGACGATAAAGGTAATATCCAGACCAACATGGGTTACCGCGTACAACATAACAATGCCATCGGCCCGTACAAAGGCGGTATTCGTTTCCACTCTTCTGTAAACCTGGGAATTTTGAAGTTCCTTGCTTTCGAACAGACATTCAAGAACTCACTGACTACCCTCCCGATGGGTGGTGGCAAAGGTGGTTCAGACTTCTCTCCCCGTGGCAAGTCCAATGCCGAAGTAATGCGTTTCTGTCAGGCTTTCATGCTGGAATTGTGGCGTCACATTGGTCCCGAGACAGATGTACCGGCAGGTGACATCGGTGTAGGTGGCCGTGAAGTAGGTTTCATGTTCGGTATGTACAAGAAACTTTCTCATGAATTCTCCGGCGTATTGACCGGTAAAGGCCGCGAATTCGGTGGTTCACTGATTCGTCCCGAAGCTACAGGTTATGGTAACATTTACTTCCTGATGGAAATGCTGAAAACCAAGGGCACTGACTTGAAAGGCAAAACTTGCTTGGTATCAGGTTCGGGTAACGTAGCACAGTACACCGTAGAAAAAGTAATCGAACTGGGTGGTAAAGTAGTTACCATGTCAGACTCAGACGGCTACATCTATGATCCGGACGGTATCGACCGCGAAAAACTGGACTTCATCATGGAACTGAAGAATCTGTATCGTGGACGTATCCGCGAATATGCAGAGAAATATGGTTGCAAGTATGTAGCCGGCGCTCGTCCTTGGGGTGAAAAGGCAGACATTGCATTGCCTTCCGCTACTCAGAACGAATTGAACGGAGACGAAGCTAAGACATTGGTTGCCAATGGCGTAATGGCAGTAAGCGAAGGTGCAAACATGCCTTCTACCCCTGAAGCCATCCGCGTATTCCAAGATGCTAAGATTCTGTATGCTCCGGGTAAAGCAGCCAATGCAGGTGGTGTATCAGTATCCGGATTGGAAATGACTCAAAACTCTATCAAACTAGGCTGGAGCGCAGAAGAAGTAGACGAAAAGTTAAAGAACATCATGAAGAACATTCATCAGGCTTGCGTACAATATGGTACAGAAGCCGATGGTTACGTGAACTATGTGAAAGGTGCTAACGTAGCAGGTTTCATGAAGGTTGCCAAAGCTATGATGGCTCAAGGTATTGTATAAATAAGACCATTCCTTTATATTATATCATATTGTAGAAAAGGGTGCGGAGAATTTATTTTCTGCACCCTTTTACTTGTAATACATCATGAACTATAAAAAAAAGAAAAATAAGTTTGTTGAACCCCATAATTACACTACCTTTGCATCATAATTAAATAATTAAGAGATACAGCAATGGCAATAGAAATTAAATCAATTCCAACATTAAAAGGGAAAGAAACTGAACGCTTCGCCAAAGAAGCAGATAAAGCTTTCCAGAATAGAGGAAAGATTGACTTCAGCAAGCATATTCGCGAAGCCCGTTCTGTATTAAAGAAAGCCAAGATGATATAACCATGAGCTTTCTATTTGAAAAGTGCACTTTTAGTATTTTAGATGTAGACACAATCAATGAAAGCCATTCATTTTCATGTGAAAATGACGACTTGGATGATTCTTTTAGCATGACGCCCCACTTTATAGCCAACAATTATTAGGGAAAAGTTATTGTTTTCGTTTAGATGAAGACCCACGTATCATTGTTTGCGCCTTTACCGTTTCCAATGACAGTATTCGAGTGGATATGCTGCCTAATAGTCGTGAAAAGAAAGTCCAAAAAGAAATACCTCATTCCAAACAAATGCGCCGTTATCCCGCAGTTCTGATAGGCCGATTAGGTATTAACAAGGAATACAAACATCGGGGTATAGGCACAGACTTGATGACATTCATCAAATCATGGTTTATTGATGCCGGTAACAAGACCGGATGCCGTTTCTTAATTGTAGATGCCTACAATGAGAAAGTGCCACTCAGCTATTATGAGAAAAACGGCTTTAAATACCTTTTTTCTTCCGAAGCGCAAGAAGCTGAATATACAGGGTTTAACGCAGATGCACATCTTAACACACGCCTAATGTTTTTTGACTTGATTAGTTTGACATGATAATCCTTTTAGGAACAGTTCTTCTTTCATCCAAACAATAGCATTACAAAAGCAGTAAGAGCTCTAATACTCAATGTCTATACAAGAAAAGAAGAACCATTCCTTTCAACTATTTTCTTATTTGATATACTTTCTCCTCCATTCCTCCAATTCCGGAGTATGTATGCTTTCATCGAAGAAGAAAGGCCCGTCTTCACGGTTCAGAATTTCAATGGCAGGCTCTACATATTCTTCTAAAATACGATTCTTTGTTTGAATAAAATGACCATCCAAGCCCCTTGTCAGGTTTCTATCGTCCAAGGCAATAAAGGAAGTAATCTCCGGATGACGGTCCAAATATTCACGAATCTCCGAGGTACGGGAATCAACGAAATCAAACCATCTATTCGGATCTCCCGGATATAGTTCACGCATTCTTTTGTCAATCTGTTGGCTGATATTCCGCCAGTCTTCAATCTTTTTATTAAGAGCAGTATAATCATTAAGGTTGTGTCTTTCGGAATCCAGAATGCAGAAAGTCGCATCTTCCAAATATTTATCCAAGCCATAAATGGCCAGGAATCCTCTCATGCGCCCCATCCCTCCCTCGCGCCAGTCGGACGAAAGGACGATGCGAGCACCTGTCGCATCAAGAATGCGGCGCAGACGCTCTACTGCATCTTTGTCCCAGTCAAAATATACGGCTCCAATATCACATTTGTTGGAATAGGAATAATTCGCGTAAGCCTCGTAATCAAAATCGGTATCTATCGTCTCGTTCAGATGGGCACAAATGTCCGGAATTTCATTCATGTGCCGGAATCGTTCCTGCTCTCCACAAGGCTGCAGCACGCCATCAATGTCAAGGAATAATGCTTTTTTCATATCATTCGTTTTTTTTGTTTTATATAGTCAGATTATCTTTAAAACAGCATATTGTATTTAAGCAACAATGCAAATTGAATTCTGTTTATGCCAGAAAAATCATTCTACCCGTGCAATATATGCTCTTTGCAAAGATACCATTTTTATACGTCTTTGAAAGCCTTATTTTCCTTTATCCACTTTTTTAATATCTGGATTTGTTTGTCATAAAGATTGCTTGTTCTATCAATAAAAGGCCGGTTCAGGAACAGAAAGAAAACGACGGCCATAATCTCTGAACTTTGTTGCAATGCTCGTTTCCGTGCGCTACTGTCTTCTATCCCGGCAACATATTGGGCAAAAGATTGATATAAGAATGGGATATGCTCATCCCATGGGAATTGCAATTTTGTGAATAATCTTTTTATACCTTTCAATTTCGAGAGCAGATAACTATCCGGATCATTCACATCTTCTACTTTCTCGCCAAAAGAGGTCACCACCATCTCAGTCTGCTTGTCGAAAAAGGATTTCAGTTGTTCCATTTCTTCTGTTGTAAAATGTTCGGATACCTGCTCTATGATTTCCGTAGAATTGGCCACGAAATGTTCTTCTTGTTCTGTACACATAGTATTAAGTATAAAGTAGGGAGAAAAAGAAAACGGTTCCGCCCTAACCCGCTGTCTAACATCTCCACAGAAGCGTTGGGGGTACATTAATACTCCCCGCGGGGGTACGGAACCGCGTATCATGTATCAGCAGCAGGCATAAAAATGCCCGCTACTGAAATAGAAGCAGGTTCACTGCTTCTGTGGAAAAAAGTTAGACACCACAAAGGTAATATCTTTTTTGAATAATCCCAATGTAGAAGTAGAGAATTTATTTGAAAGAAAACATTGGTCTTGTTTTCCACACTCTCCGGATTTGCAACTCAAAGCTTTTAATAGGTACCCAAAAGAAAATACTTACTTTTGTTACATGAAAGCTCATGAAATGCAAAAACTAATATAGTTTTTAAACGAATTCCACCCTCACGGTCTCACTATGGGGATAACTTGCTCATTATGAGAGGCTATTTAGTGATGGTGGCAAAAACAGAGTGAGAGTAGTTACCATCACGGTCTCACTATTGATTTACTTTTTCATTATCATAACATTCTGATTCATAGCACAATGCCCCATTATCTGCATATATACCACATTTCCATAGCCCCTGCATTTTTCTGCATTTTCACTCCATATAAATGCAAATATGGGCATTCTTTGATGCTTATCATCGTGTAGTAAGAAGCTATCATGCCTGCAAGATTGC
>Ga0192244_10704_pt1 | contig 11360 bp, 6 predicted proteins | sample Koala_Koa27_L3_FD_131234 | JGI IMG/M metagenome (GOLD analysis project Ga0192244, IMG submission 131234) | Enriched cells from koala feces incubated with labeled cellulose particles, San Francisco Zoo, California, United States - Koala_Koa2-7_L3 ... | reverse complement strand
AGCTGATAATCAAATATCTATTTGTATGAAAAATCTTCCGACCAGGACTGATCACAGATCCCCTTCGACACAAATTCAAGGCCATTGGTCATAAATGATCCCTAATGGAAGTCCAAAATGATTGGAAATCCAAAACCCGTGAGAATGAACGATCCCCAAGAGGGATCCAGCAGTAGCCCAGGGATGAGCCAAAGGCGATTCCCTGGGAAGAAACCACCCCAGGACAACCCCAGTCATGTTCGGAAGATTTGGCGAAGAGTGATTAGCGAAGAGCGATTGGCAAAAGGCGATTGTCGAAGGGTGATCTTTGTCTCTTAAGTCCCACAGGGACGGCACATAATAGCCTGGGATGCAAGTCCCAGGTCAGGTATCAGTAGTCACTGGAGTGCTGTAAGTACGACACTGCATATACAAACCTATTGTTTACATCAGAGGGGGTGTACCTACAGCACACCCCTGGGGGATTTCTCTACCTGGGACTTGCGTCCCAGGCTACTATGTGCCGTCCCTGCGGGACTTAAGGAAAAGCAGCCCTATGAAACCTTTACAAGGTTACCACAGGAATCTCTTTACCCAGGGTGTCGCTTCGCTCGACCCTGGGCTGTTGATGGATCCCCTTGGGGGATAGAGACTTACAATTGGCAACTTTACTTTTTCTTTTTTATAGTTTAGGTTTTACAAGCCTTGCGGGAGGGGATTGTAATCGTTAGACCGGGAACTCAAACCCTTCCGCCTACTCCTGTTTCGGGGGCCTTACGGGGAACCGGGATTGTCCGCGGAGGGAGTGGTGGAGTTCCGCACGGGGAGTTAGAAAAGTCCGCAGGGCGGGATGCGGTTTTCCCTATGGGCGGCACTGTCCCGCTCTGCGGAAAACGACAGGCGGATATAGGGAAAATAATGGATTTATCTATTAAGAGATAAATAAACTCAATATGATTTTTAAATTATTCTGATTAACTTTGCGTGTCTTACACCGGACACCTATTCAGCGGGATTTGTTCCGGTTTTAATAACGAAATCTATATGGCGAAAAAAAATAGCACCACGAAGCAGACGAATAAAGGGGGAGAGAAGATGAAAATGGTGAAGATGTTCTTTACGAACGAGCGTACCCGTTTTATTTCAGGATTGACTATTTCCATTATTACACTCTATATCGCCCTGGCACTGATCTCTTTCTTCTTTACCGGAGGAGTGGATCAAAGTAAAATTGAGAATGTCCCTTTAGGGGAACTGGTTCATAGCAGAAACGCAGTGGCTAACTGGACCGGTGTACGGGGTGCTTACCTTTCGGATCTCCTGATGAACCGGTGGTTCGGGATCTCTTCTTTTATGATCCTTTTCTTTTTGGGATCTGTAGGGGCCAAACTGATGAACCTGAAAAGAGTAAACCTGTTGAAACGTTTCCTTTTTTCGGCTTCCATGCTGATCTGGGGATCCTTGTTTTTTGCCTTTACATTCATTCATAGTTATGAAGACACCTTCATTTACCTGGGAGGAGAACATGGGTATTACCTCTCGGAAATGCTGATCAACAATATTGGTAGTCCGGGAATGATCCTGCTTTTAGCCGGCACTTTCCTGATCATCGCGATCTTCTCTTCTCCCAAAACGATCCCTTTTCTTCAAAACCTGTTAGGGTTCGGTTGGCTCAAACGGAAGAGTAAACCGGAGCAGCCGCCCATGGAAGAGGAAGAAGAGGATGAGGATATCCATGGGAAAGAGGATCCGGACGAAAAAAAGGACGGAAACGGGGAGGAATACTTTGACACGGAAAAGGAGCTGGAAAAAGCAGAGATTCCGGATGAATATACTTCTGTGGTTTCCATGGGTGAAGATCTGTACGCAACTGCCAAAGAGAATGAAGGCTTTGAAATAACAATTCCGGTTGAAGAAGAAACATATCACACACCTGAGGTGTTAGAAAGAAAAAAAGAAGAGGCTGAAACGGAAGAGACGGTCTTTACGGTAGAGGTACCCCAGGGAGATGATGAACTCTTTGACGGTTCAGCGATGGGAGATTACGATCCGAAATTGGACCTTTCCAGCTTCCGGAATCCATCCATTGACCTCCTGCAGAAATATGACACAGGAGACCATCAGGTAGATATGGAGGAACAGACAGCGAACCAGAAGCGGATCAAACAAACGTTAGAGAACTTTGGGATTGGGATCGCCTCGATCAAAGCGACTGTAGGACCGACCATTACCCTGTATGAAGTCGTGCCGGATGTGGGAGTCCGTATCTCGAAGATCCGGAATCTGGAAGATGACATTGCATTAAGCCTGTCTGCCTTAGGTATTCGTATCATTGCCCCCATGCCGGGAAAAGGCACGATCGGTATTGAAGTACCAAACAAAGATGCTCAGATAGTCTCCATGCAATCCGTGATTGGTTCCCGGAAATTCCAGGAATGTAAATACGATCTGCCGGTGGCATTAGGGAAAACGATCACCAACGAGATCTTTATGTTTGACCTGTGTAAGATGCCTCACCTGTTGGTAGCCGGAGCTACCGGACAAGGGAAATCCGTTGGTCTGAATGCGATCATTACTTCATTGCTTTATAAGAAGCATCCATCCGAACTTAAATTCGTTCTGGTAGATCCTAAAATGGTGGAATTCAGTATTTATTCAGATATTGAACGCCATTATCTGGCGATGCTTCCGGATGCGGACAAACCGATCATTACCGATTTCACGAAGGTGATCCAGACATTAAATTCGTTGTGTAAGGAGATGGATGACCGGTACGACCTGTTGATGAAAGCGCATACCCGGAATATTAAGGAATACAATGCGAAGTTTATCAGCCGCCGCCTGAATCCGGAAAAAGGACATAAGTTTATGCCTTATATTGTGGTGATCATTGATGAGTTCGGGGATCTGATTATGACGGCAGGCAAAGAGATTGAACTGCCGATCGCCCGTATTGCCCAGAAAGCGCGTGCGGTTGGTATACATATGATCATTGCGACCCAGCGTCCTTCGACCAATATCATCACGGGAACAATCAAGGCGAACTTCCCGGCACGTATGGCCTTCCGTGTTTCTTCCATGATTGACTCACGTACGATCTTAGATTCACCGGGAGCGAACCAGTTAATCGGCCGCGGAGACCTGTTATTCTCACAGGGGAGTGATATGATCCGGGTACAATGTGCATTCGTGGACACTCCGGAAGTAGAACAGGTGGCTTCCTATATTGGCAAACAGGCTGGTTATCCGACCGCCTTTCCGCTTCCTGAATATGTGGGAGAAGGTAGTGGAGACAATGCGCCGGGCGCCGTCGATCTGTCAGACCGGGATCCGTTGTTTGATGAAGCAGCCCGTCTGATCGTGATCCAGCAGCAAGGTTCCACTTCGTTGATCCAGCGAAAATTTGCGATCGGCTATAACCGTGCCGGACGTTTGATGGACCAGCTGGAAGCAGCAGGCATCGTGGGGCCCTTTGAAGGAAGTAAGGCCCGTCAGGTATTGATCCAGGATGAATACAGCCTGGAACAGTTATTAAATTCGTTGAAATAATTAGTTAGCTATGAGCACAGAACAAAAAGTAAAAGTTGTACGTGCAGTGGTTTGGATGGTGATCGTGGTACAGATCCTGTTTTTAGGATACACAGCGGCGAATGCCCAGAACCCTGCGGATATATTGGATAAAGCCGCCAGAACATACGAAAGCGCCAACGGAATGCAGGCAAACTTCACGCTGCACACCCGTTCACCCCAGCAGGGTTATGCCGAAAGTTTTGATGGAACGATCGATATGAAAGGGGATAAATTCACCTTAAAAACACCGGATATGCAGGTATGGTATGACGGCAAAACCATGTGGACTTACGTAGACCGTACGGAGGAGGTAAACATTACCACTCCTACCGGAGAAGAATTGCAGTTCACGAACCCGGCGATCCTGTTAGGTAGTTACAGAAGTGGTTTCACCCCTGTTTATAAAGGGGAAAGTACTTCTGCCAACAGTAAAGCGGCTTATGATATTGAACTCATCCCGAGGAAAAAAGGGGATGTTCAAAAGGTGGAGTTGCAGGTGGAAAAGATTTCCGGCCTACCCTCCAAAATCACCGTATCTATGAAAAATGAGGTGAGCAGTACGATCCATATCGGGCAGTTGAAAACCAATGTCAGCCAACCGGACAGCTATTTTGTATTTAATAAAGCAGACTTTCCGGGTGTAGAGATCGTGGATCTACGTTAAACAGGTTTGGATCAAGACTTAACTACTAATTTACATATAAAACAATATAATTATGAGCAATACAACAAATGAAAAAGTTCGTTGCCTGATCATCGGTTCCGGCCCTGCCGGATACACGGCGGCTATTTATGCTTCCCGGGCGAACCTGAACCCCGTACTTTATGAAGGGATGCAGCCGGGCGGACAGTTAACAACTACTACAGATATAGAAAACTTCCCGGGCTATCCGGAGGGGATCAGCGGATTTGAAATGATGGAAGACCTGAAAAAACAGGCGATGCGCTTTGGCGCTGACATTCGTCTGGGGATTGCCACAGCATCCGATCTCTCGCAGGCTCCCTATAAAATAACCATTGACGGAGAAAAAGTAATTGAAACAGAAACATTGATCATTTCAACCGGTGCGACTGCTAAATATCTGGGTCTGCCAGATGAACAGAAATACGCGGGTATGGGTGTTTCCGCCTGTGCTACCTGTGATGGTTTCTTTTACCGGAAAAAGACCGTAGCGGTAGTGGGTGGTGGTGACACAGCCTGTGAAGAGGCTTTGTATCTGGCTTCTTTAGCTTCTTTGGTCTACCTGATTGTCCGGAAACCTTTCCTCCGTGCTTCCAAAGTGATGCAGGAACGGGTGATGAGAACACCGAATATCAAAGTGATGTTTGAGCATAACACGATTGGCCTGTTTGGAGAGAATGGAGTGGAAGGAGCCCACTTAGTTTACCGGATGGGAGAAGAAGATGAAGAAAAAGTGGATATAGCCATTGATGGTTTCTTCCTTGCCATCGGACATACACCCAACTCCGGTATTTTCAAAGAATGGATTGAAACGGATGAAACGGGCTACATCAAAACCGTACCGGGCACTCCACGTACCAACGTACCGGGTGTATTTGCGGCGGGAGATGTGGCAGACCCTCACTACCGTCAGGCGATCACCGCCGCAGGAACCGGTTGTATGGCCGCCATTGAAGCAGAAAGATATTTACTCGAAAAAGGCATTTAATCTTTAGTAAGGTATTTAATCTTTAGTTCTGAAAGAACGGCATTCATTAGCCTGGGACGCAAGTCCCAGGTCTTAGGTATACAATAAATGGAGTGCTGTAGGCACGTCACAACCTATCCGGACCGGGCATTCATAGGATGGGGTGTACCTACAGCACACCCTAAGGTAGTTTATTCCGGACCTGGAACTCGCATCCCAGGCTAATGAATGCCATTCCTTCGGAACTATAAAAATATAGACCATCTAATATACATTCCATGAAACAAAAAACGTCTGTTCTTTTTTTATTCTGCCTGCTGCTCGCTTTTTCCTTACAGGCGCAGGGGCAAGCACAGATCATTGCACACAGGGGATATTGGCAAACGGAAGGTTCCGCACAGAATTCGATCCGTGCCTTAGAATTGGCGGACGAGATCCGCGTATATGGTTCGGAGTTTGATGTGCACCTGACAGCGGATAATGTGGCTGTTATTTTCCACGATGATACGATCCAGGGGATCGCAATCCAATCCGCAACTTATGATGAAATCAAGGACCTTACGCTCGCGAATGGGGAAAAACTACCTACCTTACAGGAATATCTGGAAAAAGGGAAAACGCTTACGCACACCCGGCTTATTTTTGAATTAAAACCCCACCAGACACCGGAACGGAACCAGGAGGCTGCCCGGACGGTGGTGGAGATAGTGGACCGGATGGGCCTGAAAGACCGGACGGAATATATCACATTTGATATGGATGCCGGAAAAGAATTTATTCGTGTGGCACCGGAAGCAGCAGTTGCTTATCTGAGGGGAGATGTGGCTCCGGCGGAACTGAAAGCATTAGGCTACACAGGGTTGGACTACCACTACAATGTCATGCTGGAACATCCGGAATGGTTTGAAGAGGCCAGAGAAGCCGGTTTAACGATTAACGTCTGGACGGTCAATGATCCGGAGATCATCCGGCAGATGGTTATGTCAGGCGTGGACTACATTACCACGGACATTCCGGAAGAAGCAGCGGCGATTGCCACCCATCCTGTGACTACCATTGAAAATATATAACATGCGGCTCTCCTTCCTTTTGTTATTGACGATTCTATCCTGTCAGGTTTCCCTCGCCTCGCCTCCTCCCAAACATGAGATCCGGGGAGTGTGGATCACGACCATTTACGGTCTGGACTGGCCTACCCGTCCGGCAACGACGGAAGCCGGCTGGGAACAACAAAAGAAAGAACTGGAAGATATATTAGATAAACTAAAAAAGGCGAATTTCAACACGGTCTTTTTACAGGTGCGTTTGCGGGGAGATGTGATCTATCCTTCCTCTATTGAACCTGTCAACGCGGTGTTTTCCGGAAAAGCGGGGGTCAGACCGGGATATGATCCGCTTGCCTTTGCGATTGAAGCATGTCATAAACGAGGATTAGAATGCCATGCCTGGTTTGTGACATTTCCTTTAGGTACGGACCGGAGTGTGAGGCTTCAGGGAAATTCCTCTGTTGTCAAACGCAGGCCGGAACTTTGTAAACGTCATAACGGGGAGTGGTACTTAGATCCCGGTGCTTCCGGTACGGCAGACTACCTGCTGTCTTTGGTGAAAGAACTGGTGGCGGGTTACGATATTGACGGCATCCACCTGGATTATATCCGTTATCCGGAACAGGCTTCCCGTTTTCCGGATAAAAGCCTGCATAACAAATATGGAAAAAACAAGAAGCTGGCGGATTGGCGGCGGGAAAATATCAATCAGTTAGTGTACCGCCTATATGATGCGGTCAAAGAAGAAAAGCCCTGGGTACAGGTGAGTAGTGCTCCGTTGGGAAAGTACAGCCGCATCGAAAAAGTACCCCATGCAGGATGGACAGCCTATGAAAGCGTATACCAGGATCCACAGCAATGGATAAAGGATGGGAAACACGACATGGTGGCTCCGATGATGTATTACCAGCATGATAATTTTTTCCCGTTTGTGGATGATTGGGTGGATAACAGTAACGGACGACTGATCGTGCCCGGTTTAGGAGCCTACCGGATGCTAAACAAAGAAGGAGACTGGAAATTAACCGACATTACGGAACAGATTGACTACAGCCGTTCCTATGGTGCTGCCGGTTGTGCGTTCTTCCGGAGTACACAGGTGACGGATAATATGAAAGGATTATACGAAAAATTAGTCGCAGACTATTATACCTATCCGGCCCTTCTTCCTCCGCTGCATTGGCTGAGTGATTCCATCCCTCCTGCTCCGGAGGAGATGTTAGTGGAAAAAGAAGGGGATCAACTGAAACTTTCCTGGAAAAAAACGGCAGAGGAAGCAAATCATACCTATACGATTTATTATGCTCCCACAGATTCAGTCCGTACAGATCTCCCCCAACACATCCTGGCAACCGGGATACGTGGCACAACATTTTATCTTCCGGTAGATACCACTACAGAAATGGGTTTGTCCTTCTGCATAACCACCAGTAACCGCTACCACATCGAAAGCCAACCCTCCCGGGAAACCTGTTATTACCTGACTCCGCATATTAAATAGATCTTTTTTATCATATAAGATCTATCTAAAATTAATATACTTATTAGATCAGCTTAATATACTTATTAGGTAAGATGAATATATATATTCTCTTTTTGTTAAGTTTTTGCCGAAGGAGATCTATTGCCAATCGTGACCGGAAAATTGTAACCCCAATTCCTTTGATGGTTATCGTCTATTTACCTTATCGCCTAAAAACCTTTGCGCCCCACTGTCCGGCAGGACTGTTAAATTCTCTTGTAAATATCTTATATGCTGACTATTCTACCCTGTAAGGGTACCAGTAACAGCCCAGGGCTGAGCGAAGCGAATCCCTGGGTAAGATTACGAAAACAATAACCCTGTAAGGGTTTCACTCTCTATCCATGAGTCAATAATACATATGCAACCCCCTACAGGGTTGAATCATACTACTTTACAACCCAGGGGCTCGCTTCGCTCAGCCCTGGGCTATTGCTGGTACCCTTGCAGGGTAGCATGTCAACATATAAAACTTTACAAGAGAATTTAACAGCCCTGCCCACTGTCCGGAGATCCTCATATCCCATGCAGTCGGATTACAAATCCGTGTTGGCCGGAAGATTTAATTGTCCCGGATGTGGCATATTCAAATCAAAACCAGGCATCGTCTAATCATGGTCGGAAGATTTTTGCGAAGGTGACCTTTGTCTCTTAAGTCCCGCAGGGACGGCACATAGTAGCCTGGGACGCAAGTCCCAGGTAGAGAAATCCCCACCCGGGGTGTGCTGTAGGTACACCCCATCTGATGGAAACCATAGGTTTGTGTATGCAGTGTCGTGCTTACAGCACTCCATTGACTACTGATACCTGACCTGGGACTTGCATCCCAGGCTACTATGTGCCGTCCCTGCGGGACTTAAGAGATAAACAATCAACCTTCGAAAATCACCGTTTGCAAAAATCTTCCGAACATGACTGGGTGTTACCCGGGGCTGAGTTAAGTAAGGCCTACGGCCTGTTGAAAATCTTCCGGCCAACCCGGATTACAATCGAAGACCGGCCTTAGCCAAATCCGCTTATTCGGGAACAGCCTCCCTGAGCCCTGTATGGTTGATGATCCCTTTATTAAGTCCTGCAAGGACGCTCCATATTAGCCTGGGACGCAAGTCCCAGGTCGCCTATTCCCCACCACTCGGGTGTGCTGTAGGTACACCCCGGTTTTATAGACAGGGGGGACCGTTCTGGTGACGTACTTTCAGCACTTCCTGTTTATTCTATTTAGACCTGGGATTTGCATCCCAGGCTAATATGGGGCGTCCTTGCAGGACTCAGAGAGGGCTGGTTAACCAGGATATGGCTCAGTCATGTTCGGAAGATTTTCTTCTACCCAGGGAATCGCCTTTGGCTCATCCCTGGGCTACGGATGGATCCCCCTTGGGGATCATTTATCCTGAATAATTTTGAATTTCCAGCACGGATCATGTATGGCCAATGGTTTTGAATTGCCGGTGGGAATAATCCATTACTTACAAATGGTAACCTATAGTTTTATAGTTGGATGTGAGGATTTGGTTTGAGGCCGTGTCTACTTATTTTTTATCTTTGTAGAAACACAAAGTATTAGTTCCTTTACATTGAAAATACGAATGAAAGAAATGAAAACAAGATCAGCGGCATTATGGACCACCGGATGTATGGCCGCCGGAAGTATTTTCTCCGGCTGTACCTCCGCGAAAAGCGCAGAGCAGGACATGGCAGACCGTCCGAATATCCTGTTTATCCTCTCCGACGACCACACCTCCAAAGCATGGGGGATCTATGACGGAATCCTGGAAGAATATGTAAAAAATGAGAACATCCGCCGGCTGGCGCAGGAAGGATGTGTGCTGGACAACTGTTTCTGTACCAACTCCATCTCTGTTCCCAGCCGTGCAGCTATCCTGACAGGGGCTTATAGCCACCGGAATGGAGTTTACACCCTCAGTGATGCGCTTGATCCGGAAGCTGATCATATTGCCAAACGCTTACAGGCCGGAGGTTACCAGACCGCCCTGTTTGGCAAATGGCATCTGAAAAAACAACCCGCGGGATTTGATGAGTTCCTGGTGTTCCACGATCAGGGAGAGTATCACAATCCCATTATGAAAAGCGCTGCCAACTGGATCGATGATGACAAAGGCAGGCAGGGCGATACGATCCCCGGATTCTCTACAGACATTGTGACTTCCCAAACCATCGAATGGATCCGGAACCGGGATAAAGACCGTCCGTTTATGATGATGTGCCATTTCAAGGCCACTCATGAACCCTGGGATTTCCCGGAAAGACTGAAAGACCTCTACGAAGAGGTAGAGTTCCCCTATCCGGACAACCTGTTGGAATTTGGCCCTGAAAGCTCCGGCAGGAAATTTACCGGGCAACCGTTGGAGATCCTGGGTGGCCGCTGGGAAACCTCGTCTGAAAACAGGGACCGCTCCGGTGGATTCTTTTATCCGGAACTGCCTTTTTCCACCAAAGGATTGAACCAGGAAGAGAAACGGAAGAAAATATACCAGAAACTAATCAAAGACTACCTGCGATGCGGGGCCGCCATTGATGAGAACATCGGACGGCTTCTTGACTTCCTTGATCAGGAGAAACTCGCTGAAAACACGATTGTTATCTACGTCTCCGATCAGGGCTATTTCCTGGGAGACCATGGATTCTTCGATAAGCGGATGATGTACGAAGAGTCCCTGCGAATGCCCTTCGTGATCCGGTATCCGAGAGAGATCCCGGCCGGAAGCAGAAACCAGGATATCATCCTGAATATAGATTTTGCTGCCCTGCTGGCGGATTACGCAGGTGTGGAAACACCGGAACAATCCCAGGGAAGAAGTTTCCGCAGCAACCTGATGGGCCAATCTCCCGCAGACTGGCGGGAAGCGATGTACTACCGCTACTGGACCCAGCACACCAACCGCCCCGCCCATATCGGTATCCGTACCGGCCGCTATAAACTGATGTTCCTGTATGGAGATCCCCTCCATACAAAAGGCTCTGAAGACAAAACAACCCTACCGGCCTTTGAGTTCTATGATCTCCAGGCAGATCCCTATGAAAACAAGAACCTGTATAACGATCCCGCCTATGCAGCGATCATCCGGCAGATGAAAACCGATTTGTTACGGATCAAAGAAGAGACCGGAGACACTGACCCGGACACCCCCCCGCATGCACGAAATCCTCCAGGCTCATTTCTGAAAACTCCTTTTTTATTCCTGTAAGGAATTCAGCAAAAGCCCAGGGAATCGCCTATGGCTCATCCCTGGGTAGGATCCACCCATGGTAAACCCCATAATGGGTGCATCCAGCGTGGGAGAAAAATGAAACCTTTACAAGGTTACTATGGGGACTTATTTACCCAGGGTGTCGCTTCGCTTGACCCTGGGCTGTTGATGGATCCCCCTCTGGGGATCTAAACTTATAATCTGTTATTTTTTTCATTTTTATATAGTCGGTTTTTGGGCCGAAGGGGATTTGGCTAAGACCGATCTTCGATTGTAATCCGAACCTCTCCGGATATCAGGAGCGGTTCGGATTACAATCGTAGACCGGCCACAAGTCGCATCCCGCTGGGCCGGATAGAAAATAAGTAGACACGGACGTGATTTA
>Ga0192244_10703_pt1 | contig 11447 bp, 17 predicted proteins | sample Koala_Koa27_L3_FD_131234 | JGI IMG/M metagenome (GOLD analysis project Ga0192244, IMG submission 131234) | Enriched cells from koala feces incubated with labeled cellulose particles, San Francisco Zoo, California, United States - Koala_Koa2-7_L3 ... | reverse complement strand
TCAAGCACCGTGAGGCTTAAGGAGACAAAACAATGCGGAAAAAGACAAGTTTTTTTGACTTTTTGATGTTGTATGATGTTGCGGTTTCTTCCTGGCTCTCCGCCGCCCCCGACAAAGACCCGGGGGTGCCGTTTCATGGATGGGGGTTGTCTTTCGATGCGGCCGATTATATGCCAAATTTCCCAGGTGTAGACACGAAAAAAGCCTGGAAATGGCTGATAGACAGCACCAGGGTTTTTATCTTTTGCGAAATAGTACACAATATCTCCTATTTTGCTCAACACAAAGATTGTTTTTATGCTCTGGGCGACGACTACCCCCAGTTGAGTTTTATTGACCCCCTGTTGGAAGGAAGCCCTTTTGAAACAAGGGGAGATATATTTTTTAGCGGGAGGGTTAGGGACGGTAGCATAATTCCGATGGTGACACAGGCGAGCGATGAAATTAAGCGGCTCATGACCGGACGGCAAGGCAGCAAGCTGTATTTGCGGGATGACCCTGAAACAGAGCGTTTGCTGAATGAATTGCGGCGGGATTTTTTTGATACAGACATTTCTCTGGCCAAAGAGCTAGGTATTAGCAAGTCCACTTTTGAAGCGGTTTTTCGGAGCCAAAGCCGCGGGATGACGCTTAAAATGCGGAACAAAATACGGGAGATGGCGGAGCTTAAAGGTATTGACACACTGTAGCGTCTGAGCAGGGGAGATTGACATGATGGCAAACCGAATCAGAGAAGCTTGTACTGATACGGAAACTGGTGGTTTGTTAGGTGGAAAGGCTATATTAAACGGTACGTTGTATCATGGTGATTGCATAAAAATCATGAACAGTCTGGAAGCTGAGAGCGTGAAGGTTATAGTCACATCACCGCCGTACAACATGCGAAAAGGTTATGACAATCATGAAGACGCAATGGAACATGAGGATTATGTGCAATGGCAACGTGATTGTCTTACGGCGATGATGCGTGTTTTACGTCCTGACGGCGCCATATTCTACAATCACATGTGGCGCGTTCAAGGTGGCCTGTTGCAAGATCGTTATGACATTGTCAATGGTTTCCCTGTACGCCAGATTATTATCTGGCAGCGCAAAGGCGGAAGAAACTTCAACGAGGGATATTTCCTGCCAACGTATGAGGTGGTATATCTCATTTGCAAACCGGATTTTAAACTGGCTTCAAAGGCAAATGCCATTGGGGATGTATGGAAAATTCCGCAGAAACAGAAAAACGAACACCCTGCGCCATTTCCAGTTGAATTTGCCAGACGTTGTATTGAATCAGTAGACACTGGCGTTGTCCTTGACCCATTTATTGGAAGTGGGACAACAGCTATTGCAGCAGAAATTACTGGCCGTCCATGGATTGGTATAGATAATTCAGAAAAATACTGCGAAATGACTCAAAAACGACTCACTGAGCTGGAGCAGCGCGAGGGGGTTCGTCATGTTGTTTATTGGCCTTTTCTTCCTTGGCTTTTCCCCTCTGCAAAGCCCAGCGTCGTCTGAGCTTTTGAGCCCAGCGGCGTCTGAGCTTAACCCTAACGGCCCGTATTTCGAGGGGGTTCATCATGTTTAAACGTACCTGCAGGCTTGGGTTGATTTTTTTTCTTGGCCTTTTCTTCCTTGGCTTTTCCCCTCTGCAAAGCCCAGCGGCGTCTGAGCTTTTGAGCCCCGCGGCGTCTGAGCTTAACCCTAACGGCCCGTATTTCGAGGGCCCTCTATACTTCGGCTTTTCGGATTTTTCGGCGAACGGGGCGACAATAGAAGACAAACTCGTTTCCGCCATTCTTGGTGAAGTTGTAATCGCCCGCGCCGCCGGTTTAACGCGCGATGATAAAGATTGGCCCGCGGCAGCGGTCTATGTCGCGGCCTATTCGTTCACGAGCAAAAAACTCGCTGACGCGCTCATTTATGCGGCCCAAAAGGGCTGTGAAGTCACGGTCGTCATGGACAAAAAACAAAGCCAAGAAAAAACCTCCGGTAGGATCGCTTCTTACTTGGCTTTAAACGGCGTCGCGGTGTACCTTGACGCATCTCACAACGCCATGCATTCGAAGTACATCCTTTGTCTATCCCAGGACGCGGTCTACACGGGATCGTACAATTTTACAGAGAACGCCAAGAAAAACGCTGAGAATATCGTGGGTCTTGTAGGAAATCCCTTCCTGGTTATGATGTATTTGCGGGACTTTATGGGGCATGTCGAGCATTCGGTGCCCCTGAACGTCACGGGAGCTTAACGCTCAAACGGCTCAAACGCCGCTGGGCTTTCTTTCCCTTGGCTAAAAATTTCCCGAAGGGCTTGACAATGTCCGGCGTTGGAGTTAAATGATACTCAAACGCGCCTGCCGCGGGCATAAGACCATCTTTTGCAGCAGGCATAGGAGATATGGAGGATTGACATGTCTAAAACAGTCCATGAAATTCGAATGGAAAAGTTGCGGGATTGGGAAATTCAGGAAGAGATCAATAGGCGCGAGTCTAAGAAAGCGTGGTGGCGTTGCGGCATTTCTCTAGGGGCGTTGCTCCTGTCCTACCCCCTGTTCAAGTGGAACCTGGGAGAAACCCTGGAATGCCTGTTGATAATCTTCTTCGCGGTTTGCGGGTTCGTTTTTCTTTTTAGCGTTGGGATTATCTTGCAGCTTGAAAAAGAGCAGAAAGCCCTCCAGGCCAAGTGGGATCTGTTGACCGAGCTGGACAGGCGCGATGTGTAAATATCTCTACTGGGACAAAGGCCATCGCTCTTTTGGCGACAACATCCCCGGCTATGCCCAAGGCGCGTATTTCCCGGGAGATGAGCCTGGTTGGAAGTGTTGGTTGACACGTGATGTGTGTCCGGCTGAATCTGTCGAAGACGAAGAAGATTGTCCTGCCGGATGAAGATATGGAAAGATTGCAAGCCTACAAGTTCCAACTCCGCCCCAAAGTAGGGCAGGAAAGCCTCATGCGGCGCTTTGCCGGATGTTGTCGCTTTGTTTGGAACAAGGCGCTTGTACTGGAGAAGCAAACCTATGAAGCGGATGGAAAACGCCTTTGTTACTATGCGCTCGCTGGAAAATTGAAAGACTGGAAAAAGGAGGAAGAGACGGCCTTTCTTTCAGAAGCCCCCTCTCAGATATTGCAACAGGCATTAAAAGACCTTGACAGAGCCTACAAAAATTTCTTTGCGTTTCGTGCGGGATTTCCGCGCTTCAAGAAGAAGGGGGTTCACAATGCCTTTCGCTATCCGCAGGGTTTCAAGTTGGATGAGGGCAACGGTCGCATATTTCTTCCCAAAATCGGCTGGGTACGCTATCGCAACAGCCGCCGCGTGGAAGGAACGCCAAAACAGGTAACAGTCTCTCTTTCTGCTGGGAAATGGTATGTTTCCGTCCAAACGGAACGGGAAGAGCCGAATCCAGTTCACCCTTCGCAAAGCACCGTCGGCATTGACATGGGGGTCGCTCGTTTTGCGACGTTCTCAGACGGAAATTACGTCAAGTCCCCGCATAGCTTTCGTAAGTATGAAAAGAAACTGGCGGTGCTGCAACGCAAGCTATCCAAACGCACGAAATTTTCTTCAAACTGGCAAAAGCTAAGGGAACGTATCCAGCGCCTGCATCGCAAAATAGCGGCTGTACGCAACGATTTTCTGCACAAGACAACCACGACAGTCTGCAAAAACCACGCTGTTGTCGTGATTGAAGATTTGAAAGTGCGGAATATGTCACGTTCAGCGTCGGGCACGATGGATGCGCCGGGAAGAAACGTGCGCGCCAAAGCCGGATTGAACAAGTCTATACTGGATCAGGGCTGGTTCGAGTTTCGACGGCAACTTGCCTATAAGCTGACATGGCTTGGCGGAACACTCTTTGTCGTCCCACCGCAACACACCAGCCAGACGTGCAGCCATTGCGGTTGTGTGGACAGACAAAACAGACCGATGCAGGCAAAATTCAAGTGTGTCGCCTGCGGGTTTGAACTTAATGCCGACCATAATGCGGCATTGAATATTTTAGCGGCAGGGCATGCCGTGTTAGCCTGTGGAGCGGGAAGGGCTTGGGCGCCCGCGATGAAGCAGGAACCCGCCTATGGTGCGGCGTAAGCCGTTCCCGATAGGAATCCCCCGACTTTAGGCGGGGGAGGATGTCAAACGCCCCATTTTTCAAAGCTTTTTCAATACATATCCGGCGGAGGAGATGGTCAAAATCGCGACGGCATATTGTTTCTACAAACAAGCCAACTCAGAAAATGTGCGGGATACAATCTATGCGGCCGCCGTTCCCCTTATCCGCGACATAAGACAGCGGGGAGAGGCGTGGCGGCTTCCGGAAGCATGGGGTGGAACCATCGACATTTAAATGCCCGCAGTAGGCAAAGGGAAAGGATCATGAAAAGTAATCAAGTTACGACTCGCATGTCCAGGGAACACATTGAAATAATTGCCAAGCTTGCCCGCGCCTCTCACATGACGCCCGCCGCCATGCTGCGCCGGCTCGTGTTGGAGAGATTGGAAGCTCTGGGCCTTATCCAAATACCGGAAGGGGAGCCAAATGAAAATTAACGAACCCATGCGCCAGTTCTTGATTGATCGCGCCCAGACGCTGTATTATGAAGCGCGGCAATTCCCTAAAACGCGGCGCGTTGCCGAGAATTGGATTTGCCAGGCTCTTCGCCTCGCAAGGCGGGCAGGGGATATGGAGTTGTATAGGCAAATTGCGCATTCAGAATCCCTCTACGGCACGAAAATGAAAAAAATGACCTACCATAGCCAAGGGAAGAAAAACGGAGCTTAGAATGGATTCTCGTGCGTTTCTAGATGCCGCCCGGGCTGTGTTGATGGATAGCCAATGGATAGCCAAAGGAAGAATAGGCAGCGACGCGCTCTTTACCGCAATTGAGGCAAGACTCGGAGTGGAGAAATTGCCGCGAAGGGCGTGGGCGAAGCACCTTTCTTCCCTTGGCTTAAAACCGGCTAGATGGAACAAAGGAAAAATCAGGGGCTGGCAGCTGTTTGATGTCACCCCTGAGCTTGATGTCACCCCCAAGTTTGATGTCACCCCTGAGTTTGATGTCACCCCTGAGTTTGATGTCACCCCTGAGCTTGATGTCACCCCTGAGTTTGATGTCACCCCAAAATCTGAGCCTCCTGCAGGACGCCCAAAATGCCGCGTTCGTCTTCCCAACCCTGAGGCGGCGGGGTACACGACAAAGGAAGCCCTTCTTGAGGCTGTCGAAAAATACCCGCACCTTCGGCCGTGTCCAAAGAAGAATTGGTGGTGGCTGGAGTGGAAGTATTGTGAAAAATGCGATTGGAGACTGCCTGTGTCTGCGGCGGGCTAAAAGCCCTTGCGGCATCTGAGCAATTTGAGCTATGAAGATAATCGTTGACACCCGCGAGCAGGCCCCTTTTTCTTTCCTTGGCTTCCCCGATGTTCAAACTGTCCAGGGAAGCCTGTGGGTGGGAGACTACAGCCTGGTGGGGCTTGAATTGGAGGTTAGCTGCGAGCGGAAAAGTCTTGAAGACCTCGTAGGCTGTCTCACCAAAGGCCGCGAACGCTTTGAAAAAGAACTCATGCGTTCTACCTATCTCCGCTCTTTCGCCGTGGTCGTCGAGCAAGAAGCGGGCTGGATTCAGGAAGGCCTCTACCGTTCACGCATTGACCCCAAGGCTGCCTGGGCTTCTATCCTGGCTTTTTCATCCAGGTATAAGATTCCTTTCTGGTTTTGTCGCGACCGCGCGGAGGCCGAGAAAACCACGTATGACCTGCTCCGGCATTATCTTAACCGGCGGCTTGACACGTACAAAAAACTGGCACTAGTTCAAAGCCCGGAATATAAAGGAGAGAACTTGTGAATACAGAGGGGCTCAAACATGACGCGGAAAAATTGCGGCTTGACTTAATCCCGCCGGAAGCTATACGCGCGCTGGGCGAAGTATTAACCTATGGTGCAAATAAATACGATGATAGAAACTGGGAACTGGGAATTTCCGAAGACCGCCTATACGCGGCTCTGCAAAGGCACCTTCTCGCTTGGCGCGAAGGAAAAGCCAAGGATGAGGAGAGCGGTCTTTCTTCCTTGGCTCATGCTTTGTGCAATCTTGCGATGCTGGTGACATTTGAGCGGCGAAGTGCGCGTGCCGACCGCGAATTGCTCTATGCGATCGCCTCCGGCAAGAGTTCTTTGGACTAACCATACCAGCCCTCGAGGCGCCTGAGCGATATGCAATTTCACACCATTCTCATTAACGGAAACCGCGAATGGGGTATAACGAGCCGCGAGCTCGCGCAATTCCTTGGGCGGCGACATAGTAAGATACTGCGCGATATTCGCGTCTTTCTCGGTAGGAAAAGCCTTTCCTACGGCGTTTTTAATTTTGAAGGAAAAACGTACCGGAAGAACGGCCAATGGCCGGAATATGTTTTAACAAAAAGAGCGACGGAAGAATTTTTGTCACAAAGAAGGGTGGGAAAATGTTTAACAAAATTACACTTATAGGCCGACTCGGCCGCGACCCTGAGACTAGAACGACTCCGGCTGGGATCGTCGTGAATTTTTCCTTGGCTACCGATGAAACGTGGCTGGATAGCCAGGGACAAAAACAAACGCGTACCGAATGGCACCGCGTTGTCGTCTGGGGCAAGCAGGCGGAGCTTTGTGCGAAGTACCTTGCGAAGGGCCGCCTCGTTTTTGTTGAAGGCAGTTTGCAGACGCGAAAATACCAGGATAGCCAGGGGCAGGAACGCTCAGTAACGGAGGTTAAGGCGCAACGCGTGCTGTTTTTGGACAGGACTGCTGCTCAGACGCAGACGCAACAAGGCTCAGGCCTGCCGCAGGCATCGCCGGCTCGGACGCCGCTGGACTCAAGCCCGCCACAAGCGGAGTTCCCCACGGATATGAGCGGAATGGATGATTTACCGTTTTAGTTGAGGGGAAAGCCATGGGAAAGAAACCCGTCGGCTTCTTGCGTGTTGCCGGAGTTGCCCGCGACTCTATTGTTGATGGTCCGGGCGTTCGCCTGACGATTTTTGTGCAGGGATGCAACATTAAGTGTCCGCGCTGTCATAACCCTAAGACCTGGGATTTTAACGGCGGCTACGTAATTTCCGTCGCCGACATCTTGAGCATGTATCGTCCGCAATATCAGGGACTTACCCTTAGCGGCGGTGAGCCGTTCGACCAGGATGAGGAACAAACCGCCGCCCTTCTTTCCTTGGCTTCTTCTATTCACGCCCGCGGCGGCGGCGTCTGGGCATATAGCGGCCACTATCTCGAGTTCTTGCAGGCGAAAAACCATCCGCTACTGGAGGCTATTGACGCCCTTGTGGATGGCAACTTCGAATACAAATTGCGGGATTATACTTTAAGATTTAGGTGTTCTTCCAATCAGCGAATCTGGATTAAAAACCCCGAAGGTAAATGGAAAAATGATTGAAAAACTTTATAACCTTATTTTCGAGAACCCCGACGCCAGGCGTGAAAATGCGAATGTCAATGCCGACACGCAAAATGGCGCTTTGTTTCTCCTTGGCACCGAAGCCGGTAAGGCCTTGGCCCTTCAAAAACTTCTTCCCGCCGATATGGCTGATGCGCATACGTCCGGCGACATCCATATCCATGACCTGCCCTTTTACGGCATATCGTTCAATTGCATTCAGCATGACTTGCGCAAATTGTTTTCCAAGATTTTTAAAATCGATACCTGTTCAATTCGCCCGCCGCAATCCGTAGAAAGCATGGGCGCGCTTTTGGCAATTGTGCTTCAGACGGCTCAGGGCGAATCTTTTGGCGGCCAGGGCGTGCCGGATTACGATTTTGTGATGGCGGAGGGAGTTCGCAAGACGTTTCGGCGAGAGTTTGAGCTAGAGCTTAACCGGCTTCCCTTGGCTTCTGATATCCAGGAGCTGCGAAATAAGGCGTGGGACGCGGCGTGGCGAAATACTGAACGCAGAACCTTTCAGGCCGCCGAAGCCCTTGTTCACAACCTAAACAGCCTTCGCGCACGCGCTGGCGGGCAACTAACCTTTTCTAATCTTAACTACGGCCTCGACACGTCCGCCGAAGGCCGTATGGCGACACGCTGTCTTTTAAAGACGACGATGGAAGGGTTGGGAGATAGGGCTACCCCGATTTTCCCAGTCCAGATGTTTCTTGTCAAAGAAGGGGTTAACTATAACCCAGGCGACCCGAACTATGACCTTTTCCAGCTGGCCATGGAGTGCTCGGCGAAACGCATGTGGCCGAATTTTATTTTCCTTGATGCGCCGTTCAATAAAGACAAAGAAGTTCGTATGTTTGGTTGCCGCACCCGCGTTGTCGCCAATATCTTTGACCCCGCTAAAGAGATTGCGCCTGGCCGCGGCAATCTGTTTTTTACAACGATTAACCTGCCGCGCCTTGGCCTTAAGGCAACCAGCGGCGGTGCAACGTTAGGCCACGGCGATATACCGCTATTTTTTGACCTGCTTGATGACGTAATGGACCTTGGTATCCGCCAGCTGCATCACCGCTTTAACATTCTGGCCCACAAAAAGGTCCGGAATTTTCCATTCCTATTTGGCGAGGGGATTTGGCTCGGATCGGAAACGCTCGACCCCGACGACGAGATTGGTGACGTCTGGAAACACGGGACTCTTTCCCTTGGCTTTATTGGCCTTGCGGAAACCTTGGTCGCGTTGATTGGCAAACATCACGGCGAATCAGATGAGGCGCAAAAGCTGGGTCTTGAAATAGTGGGCTATATGCGCAAGCGGCTGGATTTGGAAGCCTGCCGCAGGCAGATGAATTTTACGCTTCTGGCGACGCCGGCAGAGGGGTGTTGCCAGAGACTCGTCAATCTCGACCAGGCTCGTTACGGCGCGCTCCCCGGCGTGACGGATAAAGAATACTATTCCAACTCTTTCCACGTCCCCGTGGATTTTACAATCTCCGCTTTTGATAAAATTGCCCTAGAGGCTCCGTATCATGCCTTAACCAATGCGGGGCATATCACATACGTCGAGCTTGACGGTGACCCGAGCAAAAATCTTGTGGCCTTTGAAAGCATTGTCCGCGCTATGCATGACGCTGGCATTGGCTATGGCGCGATTAACCATCCGCTGGACTTTGACCCGGTATGCGGCTTTTCGGGGGTCATTGATAATGAGTGTCCTAAATGTGGCCGCGAGGCGGACGAAAAAGTGCAACGTCTGAGGAGGATCGTCGGTTATCTAGCCCCCGTGAATAGGTGGAACGCCGGAAAACTCGCGGAGCTCAAAGACAGAAAGCTGCATTGCCCGCGGCAGGCAAGCCAAGAAAAAAATATCGCTCCCGAGTTGACAACTTAAAAGCGGTGTGCTAAACAGTCCTTGTGTGTGACGGCACGAGACAAGATAGTAATGCGGGAAACCGCTAACTGTAGAGCCCGTCCAGGTGTCCGTCACCACCTGGGCGGGTTCTTTCATTAGGAGAAAAACATGAGTGAGACGAAAAACGGCCTTCAAATTTTCGAGAATGAAAGGTTCGGCAAGGTGCGTGTGGTGATGCGCGACGGAGAGCCGTGGTTCGTGGCCAAGGATGTGTGTGATTGTTTGGAGATTGGGAACTCAAGGGAGGCCATTTCGCGGTTGGACGAGGACGAAAAGAATACCGTCAGTTTAAATGACGGAACCCCCGGGAACCCCAACATCATTAATCCTGATGTTGGTGGGCGTGGCACTCTCATCATATCTGAAGAGGGTAGTAATCCGTTTGCTACCCTTGGCGGAACACAACAGCTGCTTTGCCCGCGGCAGGCAAGCCAAGAAAAAAACAAAAAACGTCTCTGCGAAGGTTGACATCCCAGGTGAAACCTGCTAGATAGCTCTTGTGTGTGACGGCGCGAGACAAGATAGTAATGCGGGAAACCGCTAGCTATAAAGAGCCCGTTCAGGTGTCCGTCACCACCTGAGCGGGTTCTTTCATTTTAAGCCTTACGGCGTTTAAGCGGGAGAAAGATATGAGTGAGACGAAACAGCCTTCGCGGCGTCTGAGCGATGGCCTTCAAATCTTCGAGAATGAAAGGTTCGGCAAGGTGCGTGTGGTGATGCGCGACGGAGAGCCGTGGTTCGTAGCCAAGGACGTGTGTGATTGTTTGGAACTTGGGAACTCAAGAGAGGCCATTTCGCGGCTGGACGAGGACGAAAAGGGTGTCATTTCAAATGACACCCCTGGTGGAACACAGGATATGTCAATTATTTCCGAAGCCGGGCTGTATTCTCTTGTCCTTGGCTCCCGCAAGCCAGAGGCCAGAGGGTTCAAACGCTGGATTACCCATGACGTCCTCCCGGACCTCCGCAAGCACGGCGTAGTCGGATCAAACGATGCCATTATCACGCGCATCATGACTGACCACAAGTTTGTCGCCGACATAGTGGCAACCCTCCACACCTTGGCCGAAAAGGCTCAAGCGGCCGAACGCAAAGTCGCAATCCTTTCCCATGTCAACAAAACATACACGGCGACCGAAATGGCCAAAGAGCTGGGGTTTCCGTCCGCGATTGTCTTCAACAAGTTTTTGGCCGGGGAAAAGGTCCAGTTTAAGGTCAACGGCACGTGGGAGCTCTACTCCGACTATGCCGGCCTCGGACTCGTCGAAATCAAGCAAGAGGTTTTGGACAACGGGCACGTCATTTATCACCGGCGTTGGACGCAGCTCGGCCGTGAATGGTTGCTTGAGCGGTATGGTGACAATCGTAGGCTTCCATCTCGGTTGACCGCGTAAGACATGGATACTATCCGGACTCTCAATGATTTCAATAAGTTAAGGGTCGTGAAATGATCGCCGAAACCGTAACCGCCGCCGTTCTTCTCTTTGGCTATCTTAACACCGATGGTGAGTTTGTTCGCCTGCCGGAATATGGCTCGGTGTATTTCTCTACCAGGTGGGAGTGCGAAGACGCCATCCGGCATGAAGCGGTGATAGAGACATGGCGGGAAGAAATTGGAGATGGCTTTGTTTTGTTTTGCGCGCCGGTGAAGAATCCTGCGGAGCGTAAACGATGAAAATCCGCGCTAGCTCTTTGCCGGACCTGCTTGATTGTGCCGCCAGATGGGAGGCAAAACACATTAAAAAACTCCGCCTCCCCACTTCAGGCAAGGCGCAACTCGGCACGGCGGTGCATGCGGGCACGGCGGCCTTTGATTCTTCTATCTTGGCTAACAATCCGGTCACCGTGGATGATGCCGCCGGTGAAGTCGTAGACGCCATCTGGAAGCCAAGGGAAGAAGTGGTTTGGGGTGACGACCTCGGGCAACGCGAGGCCGAGGATATTGCCCTGGACCTACATCGCAAATATTGCCGGAATATCGCCCCGGGGCAGGAATACGTTGCCGTTGAGCAAACATGCGACGTTCTGGAGATAAAGGACCTCGGCGTCACGCTCACGGGCACAACGGATCGCGTACGCAAAACCCCCGACGGCCTTGGTATTGTTGATCTTAAA
>Ga0192244_10700_pt1 | contig 11523 bp, 10 predicted proteins | sample Koala_Koa27_L3_FD_131234 | JGI IMG/M metagenome (GOLD analysis project Ga0192244, IMG submission 131234) | Enriched cells from koala feces incubated with labeled cellulose particles, San Francisco Zoo, California, United States - Koala_Koa2-7_L3 ... | reverse complement strand
CTGTATCTGAACGCCTTCGGGTTTGAAAGAGCAGGGAAATTCCTGACGGCTCAGACGTATCTGGTGACGAGCTTTATCGCGCTGGCCTGTTATACGCTGTGCAAGTGCTACTCGTTCTATACAGGCGCCAACGGGATTGAGAGTGTGATTCCGTTAGGCACGCCGGGAGCGATCCTAAGCAGCGGACTGATCTTTGTCTTAAATATCTGCGTCGGCGTGGTCGTCGCCGGGACGATGTATACCTTTTATGTCATGTTCCGGAAAGGGGGCTATTGATATGAGTGTGAATATTCCCAATCTTATAGATAATTATCAGGAAGCGGTGGCGATGATCCTGTTCGTCATCGGTTTTACCAACCTGCTTTTGCAGCCGAATATGATCAAAAAGATCATTGGACTTAATATTATGGATACGGCGGTGTACCTGTTCCTGGCCCTGAAAGGCTATATTGAAGGGCGGGATGCGCCGATCATCACTGATGGTGTCACAGAAGCGGAGAATTACATCAACCCGATCCCCAGCGGCCTGGTGCTGACCGGCATCGTGGTCTCTGTGTCTGTGACGGCGCTGATGCTGGCACTGACGGTTCGGTTGTACCGCCGGTATCACACGTTGAATCTGGATGAGATTTCTACCATGTTGAAGAAGGAGGGCTTGTAATGGCATTCGTGCAGAATTTTCCATTTATCTGCATATTGCTGACGCTGTTTTCCGGCCCTCTGTGCGCGATCCTGAAACGCAGAGGCGCAAAATGGGTCAATACGGCCGTGCTTTTGGCGGCACTTGTGATGTCCGTTGCCGTGCTGGTGTTTACGGCTTCCCATGGGGATTCCTATGTCTATCAGATGGGACATTTTTCGGCGCCCTGGGGCAATGAGATCCGGGTAGGTGTGCTGGAGTCCCTGATGGCGGTCTTCTTCTGCGTGATCATGCTGCTGTGTGAATGGGGCGGAAGATGGGAGCTGGAAGGCGAGATCGAGGAGAGTAAGCAGAATCTGTACTACTGCCTGATCGGTCTTTTGATGTCCTCTCTGTTGGCGCTGATCTATACGAACGATATCTTTACGGCGTATGTGTTTGTGGAGATCAATACCATTTCCGCCTGCGGGCTCATTATGATCCGGCAGACGGGCCGGACCATCGAGGCTTCCATGCGGTACATGATCATGAGCCTGTTAGGTTCCGGCATGCTGCTCCTTGGTATCTGCTTCCTGTACGATCTGACCGGACACCTGCTGATGAGCAACATTCAGGAGCAGGTGGCGGTGCTGGCCCAGTCGGAAGAAGCCAGGATTCCGCTTTTGATCACGATCACGCTGATCGCGGTCGGCCTGGCAATCAAGAGCGCCCTGTGGCCGTTCCACGCATGGCTGCCGGATGCATACGGATATTCGACGGTATCGTCTTCGGCGATCCTGTCGTCCCTGGTATCCAAGGGCTATATATTCCTTTTGATCAAGATCTTCTACCGGGTCATTGGGTTTGATGTGATCCGGCAGAGTGAAGTGATTAATGTCCTGTTCATCTGCGGTGTGCTGGGGATGATCATGGGCTCAGTAAGTGCGATCAGGGAGAGTGACGTAAGGCGGATGATCGCCTATTCATCGGTGGCGCAGATCGGATATATATTCATGGGCATCGGCCTGGGGACGACGGCCGGCATTGTGGCCAGCCTGTTCCACATTTTAAGTCATGCGGCGACGAAGGCACTGCTCTTCATCTCGGTGGCGTCGCTGACCGATGTTTCCCATGACAACCGGGATTTCTTCAGCCTGACCGGCGCCGGTTTCCGAAACCGACTCGGAGGTGTGGCGTTTACGGTGGGCTCGCTTTCCATGGTGGGATTCCCGTTGTTTGCCGGGTTTATCTCGAAGATCCTGTTCGCGCAGGCAGCCTATGAGACGTCGCTGAAAATGCTGCCGGCGTTGATCGCGTTGGCGATCAGTACGATCCTGAACGCCGTTTACTTTATGAAGACTGTGATAAGGTTATACACACCGGCCAAGAGGGCCGGGATCGAGGTAGATACAAAGACCATGAAGATGATTCAGCAGCCGACGAAAGCCTTTGCGATGATCGCACTTATCGCGGTGAATCTGTTCCTTGGTCTGTTTTCGGAACCGATTGTAAATTTGATCACTGAAGGTTTAAACATGTTTGCCTGATTTGGAGATTTATAAGGAGGATAAAAAATGGGTGCAATGATTTTAATACCGATATTTTTGCCGGTGCTGGCAGGGACGTTCCTGCTGCTTCCGATCGCGAAGCCTTCGTTCGGCAATGATGAGATAGAGAGTACAATGCGGCCGATGCATTGGTTTACGATTGCTGTCCTTATTTTGTCCGCTGGTTTTGCAATGTACTGGTCCTGGAGCGGAGAGAACAGTTTCACATTACTTGAACTGATGAAAGGCATTCCGATCTACTTCCATGTGGATAATGTGGCACGGCTGTTTGTCTCACTGATCAGTGTTGTGTGGGTGTTGGTGGCATCTATGCCTTCGTCTACATGAAACATGAAGGGAGACAGCGTCAGTTCTTCGGCTTCTACCTGATCGTCTTCGGGGTTCTGATGGCGCTTTCCCTCTCCGGCAACCTGGTCACCATGTATCTGTGCTATGAGCTGATGACGATCACCTCCATGCCGATGGTTCTGCACAGCCGCAGCCATGAGTCTATCATGGCGGCGCTGAAGTACTTATTCTACTCCATGTGCGGGGCTTACTGCGGCCTGTTTGGTATCTTTGTATTATATGAATATTCCGACACCCTCACGTTTATGGAGGGGGGTGTCTTAAATCCGACGCTGTCCTCGGGACAGACGACGCTGATCCTGGCGGCGGTCTTCGTCATGCTGATCGGATTTGGCGCGAAGGCCGGTATGTTCCCCTTACACGCCTGGCTGCCTGCGGCGCATCCGGTCGCTCCGGCACCGGCCAGTGCAGTCATGTCCGGGATCATTGCCAAGGCCGGCGTGCTGGCAATTATCCGGGTGGTGTACTACATCGTAGGAGCGGATTTCATCCGGGGAACCTGGGTGCAGTATGGATGGATGACGCTGGCGCTTCTGACGATCTTCATGGGGTCGATGCTGGCGTTCCGGGAGAAAGTGTTCAAGAAACGGCTGGCTTACTCCACGGTAAGTCAGGTCTCCTATGTGCTGTTCGGTCTGGCTGTCTTAGATCCGGCGGGCATGGAAGGAGCGCTTCTGCATGTTGTATTCCATGCGCTCATCAAGTCTGCCCTCTTCCTGGTGGCCGGCGCGATCATCTTTAAGACCGGAGAGACCAATGTAGATCAGTTGGAAGGCATCGGCAAGAAGATGCCCAAACTTATGTGGTGCTATACGTTCGCGGCACTGGCTCTGGTGGGAATTCCGCCTTTCTGCGGATTCATCAGCAAGTGGTATCTGGCCGAGGGCGCACTCACGGCCGACATCGGTGTATTTTCCTGGCTGGGCCCGATCATCCTGCTGGTATCGGCGCTGCTCACCGCAGGCTATCTGATCACCATCGTGACCAACGGATTCTTCCCGAAGATCAAGAAGTCCGATAAGAAGGAAGAAGAACTGGAAGATAAAGAGAAGCCGGAAGCGCTGGAGGAGAAAGAAGAAGAGAAAGAAGAGACAGCGGTAGAGGCGCAGGAAAAAGAAGTTCCTGCCACGGATACAAAGAAGACGGACGCGCCGCTCGGCATGCTCATTCCGATCGGGATTCTGTCTGCTTTGACACTGATCCTGGGCATTTTCCCGGGACAGTTGATTTCGTTTGTGAGTGAGATCGCAGCTTCTGTTTTGTAGAGAGGGGGAGAAAGTTTGAGTCCCGTAATTTTACCGGTCCTGGTTCTGCTCCCGATCCTGGGCAGCCTGCTGATCCCGGTATTACCTTTTAAAGAAAGAAATCAGCGGATGGTCTTTGTAGAGGCTCTGGTGCTCTTAAATACCATTTTGGCAATTTATACGCTGTTTCATGCGCCGCAGGAGGGGATTACCCTTTTCAGGCTGACCAGCAACTTATCCATCAGCCTGAAACTGGACGCCTTCGGCAGTGTATTTATGGCACTCATCAGTCTGCTTTGGCCGCTGGCGACGCTGTATGCGATCGAATATATGAAGCATGAGGAACATGAAAATGTCTTCTTCATGTTCTATACCATGACGTATGGGGTTGCCATGGGCATTGCCCTGTCGGAGGATGTGGTCGCCATGTACTGCTTCTATGAAGCGCTGACGCTGGTGACGCTGCCGTTAGTGATGCATACCCTGACCCGGGAGGCCGTGCTGGCCAGCCGAAGCTACCTGTACTATTCCCTGGGCGGTGCCGCTTTCGCGTTTATCGGGGGTGATCTTTATCCTGATCTACGGGACTTCGCCGAATTTCGTGGCCGGCGGGTGCCTGGATCTGGTCAAGATCGGAGATAACACGAATTTGCTGCTGATGGTCTATGTACTGTGTTTCTGCGGATTCAGTGTGAAGTCCGCCATGTTCCCGTTCTCCGGCTGGCTGCCGAAAGCCAGTGTGGCGCCGACGCCGGTGACCGCTCTCTTGCATGCGGTGGCCGTGGTCAATGCCGGTGCCTTTGCGATCATGCGGGTGACTTACTATAACTTTGGTACGGAATTTCTGCGTGGATCCTGGGCGCAGACGGTGGTGCTGGTCCCGGTGATCTTCACCATTGTCTACGGGTGCAGCCGGGCGCTAAAGGAGACGCATTTCAAGCGAAGACTGGCCTGGTCTACCACCAGCAACCTGTCTTATATTCTGTTCGGGGCCGCGCTCATGTCCCCGACCGGCTTAGTGGGGGCACTGTGTCATATGGTGTGCCACAGCGTGATGAAGATCTGCGCGTTCTTAAGTGCAGGGTCTGTGATCTATAAGAGCGGCCGGGAATATGTTTTTCAGCTAAACGGCCTGGGCCGAAAGATGCCACGGGTGTTCGTGATCTTTACCATCGCGGGACTGGCGCTGATGGGCGTGCCGGGCCTGTGCAGCTTTATCAGTAAGTGGAATCTGGTGAAAGCGGCGATGGCGTCCACGAATCCACTGGCGATCGCCGGGATTGTGGCATTGTTGATCTCTGCACTTCTGACGGCCATCTATATGCTGACGATCGTTGTGCAGGCCTTCTTCCCGTCGAAGGAAGTCGACCTGAAGAGTACCGAGGAAGCGGAAGGCGCTTCCAAGAAGATCGTGCCCTATGATGAAGTGACGGATCCCAACTGGCTGATGCTGGTTCCGTTAGCTATATTTGCAGTTGCGATTATTGTGTTAGGGTTGTTCCCCCAGCCGATGATCAATTTCTTCCAGGAGATTGCGAAAGATATTTACTAAATCTAAGGAGGCTTAAGAAAGACAAATGAATAGTATGCTTGCCGTTCTGGTATTGTATCCGTTTGCCGGCGGCCTCCTGACTTGGGCGGTCGGAGGACCGAACCGAAACGAATCGATCCCGTTTTTGAAAAAATATTTTACCCGTTCCGGACTTGCGGCTTCCTTCTTCGCAGTGACGGAATTCCTGATGATGTCCACCATGTTTGTGGCCTGTTTTACCCGTGCGGCTGCGGGAGAGGCAATCACCTTTACGATTCCGGGCATCTGCGGATTTGGTCTCAACTTCACACTGGAAGGTTTCCGTCTGATCTATGGGATGGTGGCCGCGATCATGTGGATGATGGCGACGCTGATGGCGCAGCAGTATTTTAAAGGCCATCACAATACGGCCCGGTTCTATACGTTCCTGCTCTTAACCCAGGGCGCCACCATGGGGGTATTCTTATCGTCGGATTTCTATACCCTGTTTATCTTCTTTGAGATCATGTCCTTTACCTCCTACGAGTGGGTGGCCCAGGAAGAAAATCTGCCGGCCCTGCGCGCGGCAGACACCTATCTGGGTGTAGCGGTGATCGGTGGTCTGGTGATGCTGATGGGCATCTTCGGGCTCTACCATGAGTTAGGCACGCTGGCATTTTCCGAACTGCCGGCAGCGGCGGCCGCGTACACGAATAAACCGGTGCTGTTCGCATTGGGAGCCTGCATGCTGGTAGGTTTTGGCGCCAAAGCCGGAGCGTTCCCCTTACATATCTGGCTGCCCAAGGCCCATCCGGTGGCCCCGGCGCCGGCCAGTGCCCTGCTCTCCGGTATCCTGACCAAGACCGGCGTGTTCGGGGTATTACTGGTGACCTGCGACATGTTCATGCAGAATTGGAATTGGGGCGTACTGCTGCTCGTGATCGGTGCATTGACCATGTTCGGGGGCGCACTGCTGGCCGTCTTCTCCATCGACCTCAAACGAACTTTAGCCTGTTCCTCCATGTCCCAGATCGGGTTTATCCTGATCGGAGCCGGCATGCTCTGCCTGCTGGGGGAGGAAAATATGCTGGCGGCCCACGGCACGGTTCTGCACATGGTGAACCATTCCATGATCAAGCTGGTACTCTTCATGGCAGCCGGCGTTATCTATATGAATGCACATGCATTGGATTTAAACGAGATTCGAGGGTACGGCAGGAAAAAGCCGTTACTGAAGGTTATTTTCTTTGTGGGAGCTGCCGCCATCGCCGGCATCCCGATGTTCTCCGGCTACATCAGCAAAACACTGCTGCACGAGAGCATCCTGGAGTACGGAGGCGGTATAGCGTTCCGCGGCCTGGAGTATCTCTTCCTGTTTTCCGGCGGCATGACCGTGGGGTATATGACCAAACTGTTCGTGGCCATCTTTGTGGAGAAAAACAGGAGTGAAGAAAAGCAGGCAGCCTATGACGCACAGACCCATTACATGAATCCCGTGACCACCTTCGCACTGGCTGGCAGCGCACTGGTATTGTTTGTCTGGGGATTATTCCCTCACAGCATTATGGACCGCGCGGCAGAACTGTCCCAGGGATTCCTAAAAGTGACCGAATTCGGCGAGGTGATCCACTACTTCAGCTGGTCCAACCTTTCCGGAGCCCTGATCTCCATTTCCATCGGCGTACTGGTGTACCTGTTTATCCGGCTGGCACTTATGAGAGATCATAAATACATCAACGCATGGCCGGCCTGGCTGGATCTGGAGAACCTGATCTACCGGCCGCTGTTGCTGCATATTTTACCGGCCTTCTTCGGATTCTTCTGCTGGATTCTGGACAACCTGACCGATGTGGTAGAGAAGATCGCAGTCACCGTAGGCGCCTTCTTCGCCCGCATCTTCGATACAGTGGTAGACCTGTCCGTGGTGGGCTTAAGAAAGACCGCCTACAAAGACAGCCCCTTGCCACAGGAAAAGAAAGAAGGCAACTGGTTCACCGATATGATCGGAAGTATCGGCAACGCCTTCCAGTCCCTCGCCAATCATACCTGGCGCAGAAGACATCCAAAAGAAGTCGATTACCAGCACCGAATGGCACTTTGGTATGACATGATGACAGAAAACTCCATGGTGATCGCCCGGAGCCTGTCCTTCGGACTGCTGCTGGTCATGATCGGGCTGATGCTGACCCTGATCTACATCCTTTGGCCAAGATAACGGGGACGGGGTATTTCTAGAAAAACTCCGTCCCAAACGAAGCGGACGGTGTCCCTTTTTGAAGGAACCCCGTCCCTTTTTTAATTTCCGCCTATTTTGTGCCCTTCAGTGGGACCTATTGCGTCGGAATACGTAAAGTAAAAAGCAGAAAGAACAAATAAAGACGCATATAATACAAACAAGGATACAAACTAGAGAAATGGAAATTCTGATAGAAAAAAATATCCCTGCCCGGGAGATATGATCGTGCAGGGAAACATGATAAATGTGTCCGAAAAATCCGCACTGTTCAAAAAGGGACACCCTTGGTCAAATTAGATAATATGAAGTGACCTCACATTTGTACAAACGTGGATTTACCTGATATACTTAGTTTGTAGCAAAAAAACTTAGTAACAGGGATTACCGCATACAAAGGAGGCCACTATGTATAGAATAATCAAAATTGGGCTGGATGTCCATAGTAAAACTTACACAATTTGTGCAATGGAGCCGTTAATCGGTCAGGAAGACCGGATTTTAGCGAAACTTGAGGTATCTGCAGATTATAAAAACATTATCCTATTCATTAACGATCTGAAACTTAAACTTGGCACGGATAATGAATATGACATTGAATGTGGTTATGAGGCTGGATGCCTGGGGTATTCTTTATATAACCAGTTAACAAGCTGCAACGTGAAATGCACCATACTGGCACCGACCACTATGTTGACACCACAAGGCATCCGAGTTAAGACGGACGCACGGGATGCACATATGATTGCGCAGTGCCTGTCATACGGCGGGTACCGTCCTGTTTATATACCGACAGAAGAAGATAATGATGTCAGGGAATATCTTCGGATGCGGGATGACCATAAGACTTCCTTAAAAAAGATCAAACAACAGATCAATGCCTTTTGTTTAAGGTATGGCCATTATTATGAGGGAACGAAGTGGACAGTCACACATATATCCTGGCTCCGGAAGTTAGATCTGTCACCGTTGTGCCGAGAGACGCTGGATGAATACATGGCTTCTTATGATGAGCAAACGGCAAAGATCGAACGTTTTGACAAACGGATCGAAGAGATTGCCGAAGAAAGCAAGTATCAGGAAAAAGTTAAGAAACTGGGATGTCTGCTCGGCATAAAGACACATACAGCCTTATCCTTAATTGTTGAGACCGGGGATTTCAATCGATTCAGGAAAGGAAATACATATGCAGCATATCTTGGGCTGGCTCCGGGAGAAAGGACCAGCGGGGAACATGTAAACCGTACGGGTATCACAAAAGCAGGGAACACACATCTGAGACGTTTACTGATAGAGGCAGCCCGGGGGATCTGTAAAGGAGCGGTTGGACATAAATCAAAAGAACTGCGATCAAGACAAGAGGGGAACCCGGCGGATGTCATAGCCTATGCAGACAAGGCGAACACACGGCTGCGCAGCCGGTACTACCGATACATCAGGCATGGTAAGAACAAGCACGTAGCAGTTGCAGCAACAGCCCGCGAGTTAGCCTGCTTTGTATGGGGAATGATGACAGATAACATAGACATTGCAGCATAAGAAAACTGTTCTGTCTGTCTGTAGTCAAGGGCAGGCCGCCAAAGGCGGTGCCGGGCACCCCTGACAACAGACTTTCAGAACAGTGAAAGACATAAATAAGTGGAAACAGCAAAAGAGCTGTTTCCACAGCCACAAGTAAACTCAGCAGCCTGACAGTATCTGCAAGGGGCTGTGATCACTTTAAGGTTCGAGTTATCTGCGACGTCCCCATGTGGCACGATGGATCGTGATCCACGAAGTTAGATAGCAGAGCTCACGGCGGACCATTAGCCTGTTGGTAACCAATCCACGAATAACAGAGTGGCCACATGCCGGGAACTGTTAAATCAGAGCCCTTTACAGATGCTGTCAGAGAAAATGTGATAAGTCAAGAGAGTTTTTAAGGAGTACCTCTTGACAAAGGTCACTTCATAACGGGGACAGGGTAGTTTCAATTTGGGACGGAGTATTTTTAAAAATACCCCGTCCCAAATTTGAAATACTTGCAAAATGAGTGCCCTTGTGGTAAGATAATCTTCGGTCGTTTGAAAACGTTTTTAGATTTTCGTATGGGATGTGCCGATGTGGCTCAATTGGCAGAGCAGCTGATTTGTAATCAGCAGGTTATCGGTTCGAGTCCGATCATCGGCTTTTTGGACCTTTAGCTCAGCTGGTTAGAGCAATCGGCTCATAACCGATCGGTCCGGGGTTCGAGTCCCTGAAGGTCCACTTGATCATAAGAATAAGGCCCGGTGGCTCAGCTGGTTAGAGCGCCGCCCTGTCACGGCGGAGGTCGAGAGTTCGAATCTCTTCCGGGTCGTTTGTATCGTTTAAGCGATACAGTACCCGTGCCGCAGTGGCGGAACTGGCAGACGCACAGGACTTAAAATCCTGCGGGACTAATCTCTCGTACCGGTTCGATTCCGGTCTGCGGCATAAAGTGCTTCAATCCATTGTAAATAGGAGGATTGGAGCACTTTTCTATTTTGCAAGTAGTAAAGATTTTGAAATTATGCTATGATGTATCTGATGATAGTGATTGAAAATGGGGGGGGGCACCAGTGATGGGAAATATACAAACAGCTATTGAAAGGCTGGTCCCGAGTCTCCAGAAGATATTTGGAAGCTCATTAAAAAGTGTAATTTTATATGGCTCTGTTGCTCGCGGCACGCAAACAGATGAATCTGATGTAGATGTAGCAGTAATAGTCAAGGATTATACCGAAGAAATGCATGATCAGATGATTAACCTGACAGTTGATCTTGATTTGGATTATGGATGTGTGTTATCTGTTCTCTTAATTGAGAAGGAACAATTTGAAGAGTGGGGCGATATCCTGCCATTCTATGTGAATATGAAGAAGGAAGGACAGGTACTATGGAACGCAGCGTAACTGAGTTGTCTCAGTATCGTTATGATTGTTGCCTGGAGGCATTGGAAGATGCAAAGTTAATGTTTTCATCTGGCAGATATAAGAATTCTTTAAATCGTTCTTACTATTCCATTTTTTATGGCATTCGCGCCGTTAATGTGCTTGATGGATTTGACAGTAGTAAACATAGCGGTGTGATTGCACATTTTAATCAACAATATGTAAAGACAGGGATTTTTCCGAGAGAGGCGTCCAAAATCATTAAACTTGCTTCTGAAAAAAGGGAAGAAGCTGATTATCTGGACTTTTTCGTTGCGTCGAAGGAGGATGCTGAGCCGATGATTGAAAAGGCCGAGAAATTTCAAAAATGGATTGAACAATATTTGACAGATAAAAAGATTATAGACTAATTTTTTATTGGGTTCTGTCTTCACTGAGCAAAAGTGACTGTTAAAACATAAATTCATTTGGTTATAAAATGGTTACACTGTATAGGAAGAGGCCGCGAGCTCTCCTTTCATCCGTGTTTCCGCTTTGCTGATCTTGTTCGATTCCGGTCTGCGGCATAAAGTGCTTCAACTCTTATCAAAGAGATTGAGGCACTTTTTATAATATAAGATTCTTTTTATTTGCAGGCTTGTATGTTTCCACCTGTTTCTGAGGTGCAAAGATGTTTTGAGTATAAGAAGTTGATAATTAAAGGTATTAATGGAAATGGCGGGCAATGATGCCTGCCATTTTTACTTTCAAATGACAGAACACGAAAAAAAAGTGACATAATAGGTTAAACTTTATTTTTTAATTCTACATTCGTATATAATATTATAGGGGTAGTTTGATTAAGAAATCAGGTGTAAATATATGTATGAAATTGCTGTTGTGGAGGACAATAAGGCGGAAGCATTCAAATTGCAACAGTATTTGAAACAATTTTCAGTGGAGAACGAGCTTGAGCTGAATTGTACAGTCTTTGAAAATGGAAGAGCGTTTGAGGAAGCTTTCCATTATCAGTTTGATATTGTTTTTATGGATATTGATCTGCCAGGGGTCAGCGGCATGGATACGGCTAAGTGGCTGCGGGAAAGAGATAGCGTGATAACCTTGATTTTT
>Ga0192244_10698_pt1 | contig 11559 bp, 14 predicted proteins | sample Koala_Koa27_L3_FD_131234 | JGI IMG/M metagenome (GOLD analysis project Ga0192244, IMG submission 131234) | Enriched cells from koala feces incubated with labeled cellulose particles, San Francisco Zoo, California, United States - Koala_Koa2-7_L3 ... | reverse complement strand
GGTCATGTAGGTCATGTTCTCTACCCCGTTGATGGCCTCTTCCAAAGGGGCGATCACACTGTTCTGCAAGGTTTCCGCGCTGGCTCCCGGGTAGGAGGTCGTTACCATCACTGTGGGCGGAGCAATGTCGGGATACTGTTCTACGGGCAGGGTAGAAAGTCCGATCACTCCTCCCAGAACGATCACAATGGAGATGACCGCCGACAGTACAGGGCGGTCGATAAAATATTTTAATGTCATGCTTGTTTCTTTTTTACAGTTGGGATAGGGTTACAATCCGGCAGATCGGGTCTGGATCGCCACGCCGTCGCGGATCAGTCCTACGCCTTCGGACACGATCACGTCTCCTTCACTGAGCCCCGACTCTACGATATATTCCTGTCTGTTGCTCAGTGGAGTTACTTCCACCGGAGTACGTCTGGGAGTTTCTCCTTCCACCTTGTATACATACTTTTTATCCTGTATCTCCGTGGTCGCGATCTGTGGGATCACTAAGCAGTTTTCCTGTTTGCGGGCAATCACTACATTGCCCGATCCGCCGCTATGCAGCAAACGTCCCTGGTTGGGAAATACCGCGCGCAGGGATACACTTCCTGTGGTGGGGTCTATCACTCCGCTGATGGATTCGACACGTCCCGGATGGCTGTAGCCGGAGCCGTCGCTCAACAGGAGTTGCACATCCGGCATGGAGCGCAGGGCTTCGTCTACGGATCCGTAGCTGCGGGTCAGAGAAAGCAGCTGGTTCTCTGTCATGGAGAAATAGACATACATTTCCGAATTGTCCGAGACCGTGGTCAGGGGTTTGGGCAGGGAAGCGCTTACCAGCGCGCCTACGCGATAAGGCAGTGTGCCTACTACTCCGTCGGAGGGACTGGTCACTACGGTATACGAGAGGTTGTTGCGTGCCGTCACCTCCTGGGCTTCGGCCTGGGCCTGTTGTGCCTTGGCGGTGAGCAGCTGGTTTTCTGCTGTCGAGAGGTCGAACTGGGATACCACATTGCGGTTGAACAGCTCTTTTTTGCTGTCATAGGTCAGCTGAGCTGTAGACACAGCGGCCCGGGCCGCTTCCACATTGGCCTGTGCCTGTTACAAAGCAGCCTGGTAGGGTACCTGGTCTATGATAAAGAGTGTTTGTCCTTTCTTTACTTTTTCCCCTTCTTTCACACGCACTTCAGAGATAAATCCGCTCACCTGTGGCAGAATATCGATGTCTTGCCGCCCGCGGATGGTTGCGGGATAGTGCTGGAAGAGTTCGCGCTCCGTACGGCTCACCCGCAGGGTGGCGTATTCGGCTACAGGCTGAGGGGCCTGTTCAGATTTGCATCCGGCAAGTATGACTAAGCATACCCACATACATGTCGCTTTTACTGTTGATTTTTTCATTTTTTCTTTTTAACTGTATACATTTGCGGCTGCAAAGGTACTTTCTGAGGAGTGGCTGTTCTTTTTCAGAATGAGACTGATGTTGTTCATTTTCGGAAAAGGATGCTGATTAATTAACATTTTACACGTATTTTTGTATCCAAAACAGAAATGAATGGATGTTTTTTTGGATGATTCGCAGGAAGCTTTTCGGGTGGGAGAGTCCGATCTGGGAATGTTCCTGAACCGGCCCTTCCGGTTGCGGTGGGGACTGGTTTTTCTATGTCTGGGCGGCAGGGCTATGGTCTCTGTCGGAGTGATGAGTTATGGAGTGAAGTTGCATACGAAAGTAACCTTGCTGCCGGGTATGATCTTTACGTTGCAGGAGGCAAGCGACGATTTCAGAGGGATCTTTGTGGCTTTCTCGCATCAGCTGACGGATGAGATCCATTTCGGACTGGAGCCCTCTTTCTCCCGCTTCCTGCGCGACAATCCCACGTTTGATATGCCCGACGATAAGGTGAAGATCCTGTCGGGTACATTCATGTTGCTGAACGCTATGTATCAGGACCGGGAGAATTGTTTTCGCTACGAGACAGCACGCAACCTGTTGCAGTGTATATTCTGGAATACCTACAATAAGACGCACCGCCATTTCGAACACATGAACAGCCATGCTACCCAGCACTATGTAGAGATGTTCCGCCGTTTTCTTTCATTGGTCCATATACATTCGCGGGAGCAGCGTGAGGTGGCTTTCTATGCGGATAAACTTTGCATCTCTCCCCGCTATCTGTCGTTTATCACCAAACAGATCACACAGACCAAATCTGCCAAGGACATGATCAATGAACATATCATTCTGGACATCAAGGTACTTCTGCAATCGACCCGGCTCTCTATACAAGAGATCGCTCACCTGCTCAATTTTCCCGATCAGTCTTACCTGGGCAGATATTTCAAAAGATATACCGGGAAGTCGCCTTCCGGATACAGGGGAAGGATGTGATCTGTGATTTACGATTTACTGAACCAACGGTCAGCGAAGCTAATTACGATGTACGATTTGTGTGATCAGGTAGGGAACAAAGACTTATTAACATTATTTATTTCTTTTGTAGGGTCTGACAGGAGGTATATGGTGCGAAATTTCTATTTTTGTGGGTCTGAGATTGCCTCAGACACAGCAAACAGTCTTTTTCATGTATCTATACCCCCACACTTAACACATTGCTACACATGTCGGAAACACACATCTCATCTGCCGCCTTCGCGGATACAAAGCCACATTATCATATCCTGGACGGATTGCGTGGAATAGCTGCCATCACAGTAGTTTGTTTTCATTTGTTCGAAGCTTTCGCGACCAGCCATCTGGACCAGGTCATCAACCACGGCTACCTGGCTGTGGATTTTTTCTTTATATTATCCGGTTTTGTGGTAGGATACGTGTATGACGACCGTTGGAACACCCTGAAAACGGGAGATTTTATCAAACGCAGGATCATACATCTCCAACCCATGGTTGTGATGGGAGCTCTCATCGGAGGAGGGATGTTTTATTTCCAGGGATGCCCGGTATGGGATGTGACACAGGTAACGGTGGCCGCGCTTTTAGTCGCTACTCTGCTGAATGCCCTGCTGATACCCGTTCCGACGGGATCGGAAGTCAGGGGATTGGGAGAAATGTATCCGTTGAACGGACCGAGCTGGTCGTTGTTTTTTGAGTACATCGGGAATCTGCTGTACGTACTGTTCCTCCGCAAACTTTCTACCCGGGTACTGGCGGTATGGGTAGCCATAGCAGGGTGCGGATTGGCCGCGTTTGCCACATTTGGTCCTTACGGAGATATTTGCGCGGGATATTCACTGACAGGAACCGAAGTTACCGGCGGCTCCCTGCGTCTGCTCTTCTCTTTTTCGGCAGGTCTGCTCTTGTCCCGCGTCTTTAAGCCTGTGCGTGTCAGAGGGGCTTTCTGGTGGTGTAGTCTGTCCGTGATCGTGCTGTTGTCTGTTCCGCGTATCGGAGGTGCCGCGCATCTCTGGATGAATGGTTTGTACGAGACCCTATGTTTCGCTGTCTGTTTCCCGCTTATCGTTTTTTTAGGCGCTTCGGGCAAAACCACAGATAAGTATACCGTTCGCGTATGCAAGTTCCTGGGAGATATTTCTTATCCCCTGTACATGGTGCATTATCCTTTCATTTATCTGTACTATGCCTGGGTGAAGAACGAAGAACTTACCTTCGGCCAGTCTCTGCCCGGAGCCATAGCCTTAGTGACAGGTAGTATCCTGCTGGCCTATGCCTGTCTGAAATGGTACGACGAACCGGTCCGCAGCTACCTGACCCAAAGATTTCTGCGCAAAGAGAAGGTGAACGGGTAAGTGAACGGCTGCTGTGGCGTATGCTGGCTCTGCCTGTGGGCAGAGGGTTCCTGACCGGACCCTCTGTACGCGTGGCAGGGAGTTACGCTTTCTCTTCTGTGATCACTTTTCGTGTCACCTCTACATTGTTGCGTATGGCGTTGGAGTAGGGGCACAACTGGTGCGCGGCCTCTGCCAGTTCTTCTGCCTGCTGCCGGTCCATGCCGGGAAGCCTGATCTCCAGTTCTACCGCCAGCTGGAACCCTTCGTTCTCATTCTTCCGGAACATACTGACCCTGGCAGTCACATCCGGTTCGATGCGTATGCGTCGGAGCAGTGCCACGTGGTGGAGCGCGCTTCCGAAACAGGCGGAATACCCGGCCGCGAATAATTGTTCGGGATTGGTATAAGCGCCTCCCGGTCCGCCCATTTCCCGGGGAAGGCGTATTTCAAGATCCAATACTCCGTCGGAAGACTTTACATGTCCTGTCCTGCCACCTACGGTGCGGACTACTGCTGTATAAGTTGTTTTCATTTTTCTGTCAGATCAGATGTGTATACTTTCAGGGTAACGTTTTTGCGGCCCCGGATGTTTACGCGTACCGGGGAAACAAAGAAAAACTGAGATTGTTGTTTGTAAGGAAAGGCCGTTTGTGAAATAAACGGACAAACTTGTTGACCTCCGGAATTGTTATCTCCTGGAAGGAGCCGGACCGGTTCCGTAGGATGGGTAGCGTCGGGAGTCAGACATAAAAACAGGAATATATGAAAGGATTACAGATAGCAGGCTTGTGCATCGGACTTTGCCTGTGTAGTGACGGGTATGCACAGCAGTCGCGGGAGCACGCGGCAGAGAACCTACCTGCCGATTCGGTAGCGCGGAGCCGCAGGCGGCCTCTCTCTCCGACGCAGCAGGCAGCCGGGGCGGCCATCACCAGCCGGTTTCCTACTACCCGCCTGGTGGATGTACAATACAATTACCTGACACCTGCCGACCATCGCTGGAAACTGTACAAACAACCTTATGAGAAGGGGAAATTAGATACACAGAACCGGGTGATGGTGGCGCTGAATATTCCGTTTTACTGGAAGCACAACTGGGTACTCAGCAGTTCGCTGCGCTACAACTACGCTGCGATAAATTTCGGAGATGTGCAGATGCAGTCCGCGGAATATCCTCAGCGATATCATGGAGGGGCTTTTCATTCGCACCTCTGGCAGGCCGCGTTCAATGTGACCTATTTTTCTAAATTGTGGGGCAAAACGGCGATATACAACGCGACCCTCCATACGCAAGGCTCCAATAAAGGACTGGAACAGGTAGACGCGTTTCTGCTGGCGGGTATGATCCTGAAAAGTACCAAACGTACTACCCTGACGGTGGGTGTGGCCGGATTCATCGGGCCTACGGTACGTATTCCGGTAGTGCCGGTATTTACCATGGACCATCAGTTTACCTCCACTGTCTCCTTTTCCACGGTATTGCCGCAGTTCCTCTATTTCCGCAAGACGTTCGGCACTACCAGCAGGCTTTCACTGGGTTCGGAATTTGAAGTAAGCAACTATTATATCTATCCGGAAGGAGTGGATAAAACCTATCTGCTTCAGAAGTACGAACTGAAAAGCGGGATCATGTACGAGTATTATCTGTTCAAGCACATTATCCTGACCTGCAAGACGGGGTTGGTCTACACGTTCGGTACTGACCTGCAACCTGCCAACCGGAGTTCCAAACATAAAATACTCACGGGCAGAAAAGACCTGAACGGGTATTTCAATGTCGGGTTTTCTTACAGTCTGTTCTAAGAGATTGCCCGGATTTTGCCCGTTTCTTTGTTCAGTTTTATTTTTAGTCAGGTTTTTCTGTTTTTCATGCGCTAACCAACGGTCAACGAAGCTGATAGCGAGCTGTGCAGAGCCGCGAATTGCGTCTGAAAACAGGAAAAGATGGCAAATCACGCTCAGCGAATCTGAAAAGAATACAAAAGAAAAAGCAAAAATACCTGTCATAGAATGAGTGGTGCAACCAACGGTCGACGAAGTCAACGTCCTACCAGTTACTAAAACTAAAAAGTATATGCCTTCAGTAAATATCAGAGAGGGTAGTCGCTTTTTTATCTTTCTTTTTATACATTTGCCTATCATGAAAACATACGAAAAAGATGAAAAAGTTTGCACTTGGGTTTTGTCTGATCTTTCTGTGTAACCTGTTTGCTCAGGAGCCTCCACAGTCCGGGCCACGTGTCTTGTATATCGGCGATTCTATCACCGATGGCAACTGGGGGGGCGGGGGTGCTCTATCCTCTGCCCAGCGCAATCACTGGGATCAGAATCATCTGTTTGGCAGTGGGTATATGTATCTTTGTGCTGCCTACTATATGGGCTCCTTTCCCGAACGCCATTATCAATTCTACAACCGGGGTATCAGTGGCCATACGTTGGCCGATCTGGCTGCGCGCTGGCAGGAAGATGTGATGGATCTGTCTCCGGACATTCTCTCTGTATTGGTGGGAGTGAATGATGTGGAATATGGTATCAACGATCCGGAAAGAGAGTTCGACCCCGTGGAGTGGGAGCGGCTATACAGGGAACTATTGGATCGTACACGCGCGCGGTTTCCGGAGGTGAAATTAGTGATTGGCGCTCCTTTCGCGGCAGGAAATGTACGCAAAGAAAATAAAGAGGAGGCTGCCAGGTACGATGTCCTGATCCGGCTTTGCGCGGAGATCGCAAAGAGGATCGCCGGGGATTATCAGGCTGTATTTCTGCCTTATCATGAAATGTATGATGAATTGTCTGATGTATTGTATCCCACTGTTCCGGTCACATACTGGCTCTGGGACGGAGTGCATCCTACGGCCGCTGCTCACCAACGAATGGCTGAACTGTGGATAAAGAATGTGGATACATGGATGAAATAGATTACAGAGAGGGGTGTGATAAAGTAACGCTCACTTGTCTGGTTTGTATGAAGAGATCTGTATGAGAAGAGATTTTTATAAGGTTCTTATAAGAAGAAGTTGTTATAAAAAGAGGTCCTTATAAAAAGTATGGCTCTTCTGTGTTTTAGCTTCAGATCCGGTTATATAGGATACGATGTATCTGTAGTGCGGAAGGCACGTTGGATTTCAGCCTGGGGTAAGGGAGCGTAGGGTACCGGAGTGATTGCCCCCGGGTATAACTACTTTCTTTCGATCGTACCTGCGGCACTCACTTTCATGCGCGGTTCGTACCCCAGGGCAAGTGCAGTGAAGCCGTAGCGGTAGCAAAAGCGAAACAAACGCTGCCCCGGGTTAGAATCGGTCGTGCCTACAGCACTACAGATACATTGTACACAAGACAGATTATAAACAGGTATTTTATAAACTGGTGCTTCATCAACTGGTGCTTTATAAACAGGTACTTCATCAACTGGTACTTTATAAACTGGTACTTCATCAACTGGTACTTTATCAACTGGTACTTTATCAACTGGTACTTTATAAACAGGACAAATTTTAAATAGGGCAGATCGTAAACAGGCAACTCGTAAACAAGATATATCGTACATACTATCCATGGTGTTTTTGATACATCTTTGGCCAGTCGGTTGGTCTGATTTGTCCAGTGAGTCGCCACTGTTTTGCCACCCCATTGGCAAGATTTTGCCAGCGTGTTGGCAACACCTTGCCAATGAGGTGGCAATATCTTGCCAACAGGGTGGCAATTCTTTGCCAATACTTTGCCGGCGCGTTGGCAAAATATAGATCATTCCAGTGTACTCCACATCAGCTGCTAACTCCATAAAGGAACTTTTTCTTAGTACTTGGCAGGATTTTTCTTGTTTCTTTAGTTAGGCTTGTTTTTAGTCGGATTTTTCTGTTTTTCATGCGATAACCAACGGTCAACAAAGCTGATAGCGAGCTATGTAGAGACGCATATTTGCGTCTGAAAACAGGAAAAGATGGCAACTCACGATCAGCGGATCTGAAAAGAATACAAAAGAAAGAGCAAAAATACCTCTGATAATTTATTTGTGGAACCAACGGCCGACGAAGTCAACACCCTAACAGTGACTAACAGAATACGCTGTAAAAAGTAACTCCATCCCACACAAGAGCCCTGGAAAAGAAAAACACCGGAAACCCATCCACAAAGAACAGCATAGAAAAAAGCTATTTCCCTGACGGGTGGTATACGCCAAAAGTTTTTTGTATATCTCCCGGCGTACCCATCATTGGCAGATAATCTCTCTTTTTGTTTTCCTATTTTCTATATAGTTGCTTATTAATCATTGATTTGTATAGATCAGGCTCCGTTGTGCTGTAGAGAGGCGACATGCTGTGTATCTGTAAACGTAATCCCCAAAATGAGTATCTATAACTTTGTCTGCGGAGAACGGGCTGACCTGTAGAGACGCACGGCGTGCGTCTCCGCGGCGCAGGTCCAACAAAAAGGGATTCCGTATGGTATATGCATACTATATTGGATATGCCTCTCACCTGGTATCTGTATTCCCATTCGGTATGTAGAGACGCACGCCGTGCGTCTCTACAAGTTGCCGGAACAGTAGATACCATTCATTATGAACTTCTGCTTATCTGTTTATCTGTCAGTCTGTTCAGGACTTTTCTACTCCGGTAGGCAGATGATCTCTCCGTTTTCCAGTTCATAGGCAATTCCTGCTTTCCTGCCTTTTTTCTCAGCGGCAGACTGATCTTCGGAAGGAGTATACTGATGTATCTGATTGCCCTCTTTGGTAATGATCTCCATGTTTTCTTTTCCCGGATTCTTGACCAGGGTATAGTCTTCCTGGGTGAATACCTCAGTCAGGTTCATGTGCATCACCATAGCTACCATCAGGGCAACGGCAAATACCATAGCTACATCAAAGAGGTTGACGATCACGCTCAGCGGATCACTCTCTTCTCCCCGGCTGAAAGAGGCTTTACGGCGGTTACGCGTTCTCATGTCCGGTAGTCTGATGGGTCAGTACACGAGACACATACTCTAAGTTGTTCCTGTCTTTGGTATACCAGCGTTGTTTGAATGGCTGGGTGATCAGTCCGGCCAAGCTCACCACCCATCCGATCACCGTGGTAGCAAACACCACCTGCATGTTGCCGATGCATTCCGGTAACACCTGCCCGGACCCGCATACAGATCCGGGAGCCGGGAGCATAAGCAACCGCGCGTTGTTTTTCCGGAGAGAATATGATTGATTATCAGATTATTGATCTTGTTTGTGGCTGTCTGTGGCCTTTCTTTATGAACAGATCGCTAAAATTAGGTAGCTGTCTGTTATTGTCCTGTGTGTGTTGTACCCGGACTACGGAACGTGATTTCCGGCAAAGAGGGTTTTCCGTCTTTTTATCTTAATTTGTTACGCTGATAGTACGAAGCTACATACATCCTGAACCCTGCCAGGCCGATGGCTACCAGGATCAGTCCGGCTATGTAGGAGGCGGTATAGTTGGCTATATCCGCAATCTGTCCGCCTACCAGTACCCCTATTCCGATGCCCAGATCCCAGGAGATGTAGTAAGTGGAGTTGGCGGTTCCCCGCTGGTTGTGGTGTGCCAGATTGATAAACATGGCCTGGAAGGCCGGGCATACATATCCATAAGCAATACCCAGCAGCAGTGCCGAAAGATAGAAAAACAGAGCGGTCTTTAGGAAGATGAACAGCGTGTAGCTTCCCAGCATGATCAGTATCCCTATCCATACTGCTTTCGTGAGTTGGCCCCGGTTCATCAACGGAGCAGCTGTCAGGCGTGAAAGTACCAGTCCGAGAGCCATGATGATAAAGAAAAAGCCGGTACCGCTTCCCAGGCCCACCTCTTCGGTGCCATAGATAGCGACATACGTGGTGAGTATGCCGTAGCTGAACGACAGCAGGGTCAGTAGCCACGCGCAGGGCAGGCCCTTTACCAGAAAAAAGCGGTCGAAAGAGAGGGCTTCCCGTTTCACAGGCTGGCGTCCGGGCGTGCGGATCATCAGTACACAGCATATACCTGCCACACCCGTCAGGAAAGAGGTCAGGAAGATATACTGATAATTCCCGAACCTATCATACAGATAAAGCGCTCCCATAGGCCCGATGGCCATGGCTATGTTGGTAGAGAGCGCGTAATATCCGATCCCTTCGTTGCGCCGGGAAGCGGGCATGACATCTACCGCCACGGTCGAGTTGGAGATAGTGACCAGTCCGAAAGCCATTCCGTGAAGTGCCCGCAACACAGAGAAACAGAGCACGGTAGCCGCCAGCATATAACCGCAGAAAAAGGCGACAAACACCGTATAGCAACAGACAAGCAGCAATTTTCGGGGCAGACTGTCTACCAGGTAACCCGCGAAGGGGCGTATCAGCAGGGCAGTGATGGTATACGAAGAGAGAATGATGCCCACCAGTGATTTCCCGGCATGGAACTCATCAGCAAGGTACATAGGCAGTACCGGCAGCAACAGGTAAAAAGCAAAGAACATCAGAAAACTGCTCAGAAAAGACCATAGATAGGCTGAGGTAATCAGTTTTTCCCGGACAGGCGCCGGAAATGCTTCGGTAGGTGTAGTCTGATCCATGGAGTTTGTTTCTCTTGTTTTTCGGGGAGCAAAGTTAATGCGCAGGCATACCAGATGGTTTATCCCGGAAGATCAATTATCTTTGTCTGTGAAAGTCAGAAAACCCTGTATTATGATGAAAACGAGAATTGCGGAAGCCTATAGCGCGGACAGTCCCGTCTATTATATCTGTTACGACCGTCCTACGTTTAAAGAGATTCACGAACTGTGTCACAAGCTAATGTATATCCTGGAAGGACGGATCCGGATGCAAACTTCACGTGTTCAGGTCGCCTCCCGTTCAGGCGAATATATGTTTGTAGGGAAAGGCGATTTTTCCCGCATACGCACTTATCCTTCCGCGGGCGGACAGTTCCGGATGATCTGTTTCAACATCACCGACAAAGACGTAAAGAGTTATCTGCAATACAACCTGTGTCCTTCGGTAGCGGAACATTCGCCTGTAGTACTCAGGAAGCTGGAAAACCGGAAGTGGCTGGATCTTCTCTTCTCTCCGGTGGTGCAGAGCATCCGGCATCAGTGTGTGCCCGGACAGCGGTGGATGTGGATGAAGGTGCAGGAAGCCATCCATATACTGACACTGACAGACAAAGAACTCTCTTCCTTTGTCCTGCGCTTCGGAACGTATCCTCAGAAAGATCTCAGGGAGTATATGGAACAGAATTATATGTTCAACGCTCCTTTGCGTAAATTCGCGGAGTATTCAGGGCGCAGTCTTTCTACCTTCCGCCGGGAGTTTCTACAGGTTTTCGGTACTACCCCGGCAAAGTGGCTGATGGACAAACGGCTTTCCGCGGCCTATCGGAAGATCAGTGAAGAACGCCTGAAACCCTCTGCTGTGTATTGGGAACTGGGTTTTGAGACACAAGCTCATTTTTCCCGCTGTTTCAAACAGAAATATGGCTGTAGTCCCGGGAAGTTAACAGAGACACAAGAAATGCCGCAACCGGATCGCGGGCGATAACCTCTGGTTGCCAGATGGTAAAGGGGATGTGTTTGGGTGGCAGATCTTTGAAGTTGGCCGCTTCGCGCGGGTGGTCCGTGAAGCTGGCCGATACAAACACCACCTGCGACTGCGACTAATCTGCATCGTCGCGCCGGAGGTGTTTCCGCGTATTCTCGTTGTACTCCAGTATGAAATCCGACTTGTATGGAAGCATCAGACTCCGGTAAGTGAATCCCTGGTCCACTACACTCGCGTCGCGGTCTCTTTTGCATCCGATACTAATAAACGCTTTGGACCGTGGGGCAAAACACAGGGTATCGATCCGT
>Ga0192244_10692_pt1 | contig 11675 bp, 9 predicted proteins | sample Koala_Koa27_L3_FD_131234 | JGI IMG/M metagenome (GOLD analysis project Ga0192244, IMG submission 131234) | Enriched cells from koala feces incubated with labeled cellulose particles, San Francisco Zoo, California, United States - Koala_Koa2-7_L3 ... | reverse complement strand
TGTCAGCGGGCAGTTAGATGCGGAGGCGTTTGCCCAGGCGTTCCGGAATGTCTATACGTTCGGGCCGACCTTCCGGGCGGAGGATTCCAACACGACCCGCCATGCGGCGGAATTCTGGATGATTGAGCCGGAGATTGCCTTTGCGGACCTGGAGGACGACATGGATCTGGCGGAATCGATGTTAAAATTTGTCATCGATTATGTAATGGAGCAGGCGCCGGAGGAGATGGATTTCTTCAATTCCTATGTGGATAAAGGGCTGCTTAAAAGGCTCCATAATGTGACGGATTCCAGTTTTGTCCGGATTCCGTATTCGAAAGCCATTGAATTGCTGGAGAAAAATAACGATCATTTCGAATATAAAGTATCCTGGGGAACCGATCTGCAGACGGAGCATGAACGGTATCTCACCGAGGAAGTCTATAAAAGCCCGGTCTTTGTCACGGATTATCCCAAGGAGATCAAAGCGTTCTATATGAAGATGAACGACGATGGAAAGACGGTCGCGGCCGTGGATTTACTGGTGCCCGGGATCGGGGAGATCATCGGCGGGAGTCAGAGAGAAGACGATTATGACAAACTGCTTGCACGGATGCAGGAGCTTAACATGAACGTGGAAGACTATAAATTTTATCTGGACCTGCGGAAATACGGATCCACCCGTCATGCCGGCTTCGGTCTGGGCTTTGAGCGGCTGATCATGTATCTTACCGGCATGGGGAATATCCGGGACGTGATTCCGTTCCCCCGCACGGCCGGGAACTGTGAACTGTAGGACAAAGGAGGAGGAATCCTTATGAACATTCTGGTTGTGGATGACGAGAAAGAGATTGCGGATGTCATCGAGCTGTATCTCCAGAACGATCAGTATACTGTGTACAAGTTCTATACAGGGGAAGAGGCATTGGAGTGTATCAAGACGACGAAGATCGACCTGGCGATCCTGGACATTCTGCTGCCGGATATCGACGGATTCGAGATCCTGAAACAGATTCGGGAATCGTATACGTTCCCGGTGATTATGCTGACGGCGAAGACCGAGGATATCGACAAGATCACCGGGCTGACGCTGGGAGCGGACGATTACATTCCCAAGCCTTTTAATCCGATGGAGCTGGTGGCCCGGGTGAAGGCCCAGTTAAGAAGGTATATCCAGTACAATGAAGGGCCGGCCAAAGAGGAGGGCGATGAGGTGATAGACTTCGGCGGACTGTTTTTAGACCGCACGTCCCATGAATGTATCTATAATGAGAAACCGCTGACGTTAACGCCCATTGAATTTGATATCCTCTGGCTGTTGTGTGAGAACCGGGGGAAGGTGATCAGTTCGCAGGAACTGTTCGAGAAAGTATGGCACGAAAAGTATTACAAAAACAGTAACAATACCGTCATGGTCCACATTCGCCATCTTCGGGAGAAAATGGGCGGATCGTCCGGCAATTCTGATTTTATCAAGACAGTATGGGGAGTAGGTTATAAGGTTGAAGCATAATTATCGAAAGTTAAAATTCACAATTCTGTTACAGACGCTGCTTGTATTCGTTGTTACGATTCTGGTCGGCGGCGGCGTCCTGTATTTTGTGGTCAACCGGGTCGCCAGCGGCAGTTTTGCCGAGTGGTTCGTGGATGTACTTATGTCCTTCGGGCTTGCGGAGGAACGGGCGATCAGTCTGTACTGGTCCCTGATCGGGAATAACAAACTCTTCTTTTTGATCGTCGGGTTTGTGCTTCTGTTTGCGCTGTTCTTCTATGTGTCGCTCTCCCAGATGACCCGATATCTGGATCAGGTGGGGGACGGGATTGAGAATATTGTCTCGGATTCGGATGAACCCATCCATCTGGTCACCGAACTAAAGCCGCTGGAAATCCGATTAAATGAGATCAAAGCGACGCTCAGACGGCAGGAAATGGAGGCCGAGGAAGAGGAGCAGAAGAAAAATGACCTGGTTGTCTTTCTGGCCCATGATCTGAAGACGCCGCTGACGTCGATCGTGGCCTATCTGACGATGCTGGACGGCTACCCGGAAATGGAGGAAGAAGAGCGGCAGAAATATGTACAGATCGCGTTGGATAAGTCTGTCCGTCTCGGCGAGCTGATCAATGAATTCTTTGATATTACCCGATACAATCTGCAGGATATTGAACTGAACTGTGTGGATGTTGACCTGACGCTGCTGCTGGAGCAGCTGGTGGATGAGTTCTACGGCATCTTAAAAGAGCACCAGTTAAACTGTGAAGTGGATGCGCCGGAGAGCCTGGAGATCAACGGGGATCCGGATCGGCTGGCCCGGGTCTTCGATAATATTTTGCGGAATGCCATCGCCTACTGCCATGAGGGCACAACGATCACGATCACGGCGAGGGAGCAGCGGGGCAGCGTGGAGATCATTTTCAGTGATGAGGGGGATAAGATCCCCGGGGAAATGCTGCAGACCATCTTTGAGAAATTTTACCGGGTGGACAATTCCCGTTCCAGTGACACCGGAGGCGCAGGGCTTGGCCTGGCGATCGCCAAAGAGATCGTGGAACTTCATCATGGCACGATCCAGGCCCGCAGTGATGATATGAAGACGCAGTTTATCGTCACGCTTCCGGCGAAGGAAGGACAGGAAGAGGAGATCGAAGAAGGAGTGAAAGATGAGGTTCATACACACCGCAGACTTGCATTTAGGGGCAAGTCCGGAACTAAAAAACGCGCTTCAAGAAAAGCGGACAAAGGAGATCTGGAGCAGCCTGGAGCGGTTAACGAGACGATGCAGGGATGAAAAGATCGATCTGCTTTTGATCGCCGGAGATTTGTTTCACCGGCAGCCGCTTCTTCGGGATTTAAAAGAGGTGGATTACCTGTTTTCCCAGATGCCGGATACGGACGTGGTCATGATTGCGGGCAATCATGACTATATTCGGAAGGATTCTTACTACCGGACCTTTTCCTGGTCAGAGAATGTCCATATGCTTAAGGAGGATACCCTGACCTGTGTGGAATTCCCGGCCTACGATACCGCGGTCTACGGATGCAGTTACCATGCGCGGGAGCGGACGGATAAGCCGTATGAGAACATGTATGCCAGACATCGACAGCCCTATGAGATTCTTTTGCTTCACGGCGGAGATGACAAGCATATGCCGATCAAAAAGGAAGAGATTATGGATCTGGGCTATGACTATGTGGCACTGGGGCATATCCATAAGCCGCAGGAGCTGGTTCCGGGCATGATGGCATTTCCCGGCGCGCCGGAGGCCATTGATAAAAATGATACCGGTGCACACGGGTTTATAGAAGGAGAGATTACGGCCAAAGGATGCCGGACCCGCTTCGTACCATTTTCCGCGCGGGAGTACAGAGACATTGAAATCAGCGTGGATAAGGATACGACCATTTATGAGTTAAAGGAAAAGATCGGGGAAGAGATAAAAACACAGGGAGAGCAGCACCTGTACAAAATTACACTGACCGGGTTTGCCGACCCGGATCTTTTGATCGATCCGGCGGATTTTGATGAACTGGGAAATATTGTGGAGCTGACCGATGAGACGGCTCCCATTTATCATTTTGAACAAATTTATCAGCAGAACAAGAGCAACATCCTGGGCGGCTTTATCGAGTCTTTTGCGGGATGCAGCGAGGGAAGCGTCGAATATGAGGCGCTCCTTTGCGGCGTAAAAGCGTTGATGGATACAAGAAGGAAGTAAGATGAAATTAAGGGAGATCATCCTGAAGAATTTCGGGAAGTTTACGGATAAAACCATTGATTTTGATGATGGGATCAATGTCTTATACGGGGAGAATGAGTCGGGGAAATCCACGATCCACACGTTTATCCGCAGCATGCTCTTCGGAATGGACCGGGGCCGGGGCAGAGCCTCTTTAAATGATACCTATAGTCAGTATGAGCCCTGGGATAACCCGAATTACTACGCAGGCATTCTGAAATTTGAAAGCGGCGGGAAACAATTTACCATTCAGCGGAATTTCGATAAATATTCGAAAAGTGCCGAGCTTTACTGTGAGACCGACGGGGAGGAACTTTCCGTCGAGGACGGGGATCTTTCGGCCATTTTAGGGGGCTTAAGTGAGGATGTATATGCCAATACGGTTTCCATCGGGCAGATGCGGGTGGAGCCTTCGGAGAAGCTCTCGGATTCATTAAAAAATTTTGCAGCCAATTACTATGCCAGCGGGGACGCGGATCTGAATCTGGCGGCGGCTTTTGCGAAGCTAAAAGAGAGGAAGAAGGCACTGGAAAAGGAAATCAGCGCAGGCAGGAAAAAGAAAGAGGAAAGAAAAAATGCGCTGGAACAGGAGGCTTCCTATATCTGGCAGGATGTCCACCGGCTTCAGGGAGAGATGGAGGACGAAGAAGAAGCGATTGCCAAGGCCCAGGAGGAAGAGAAGAACAAGGCGCCGGAAAAGAAGCGCTTTCACTGGCGGGTCCAGCCGGTGGTGATGCTTACCTTTATCGTACTGATCGTGCTGTGTTTCATTGTGCTGCCGCGGCCCTGGGGCTATCTGGTGACGCTCGTGGTGGCGCTGCTGTGCGGGATCTATGTGTGGAATCGTTTTAAAGTTGCAGGAGAAAACGAGGAGGCTGCTTCCGGGGAAGCACGGGAAGAACCCGAGTCACTACAGAGGCGGATCTGGGACAGAGATCGGACAAAAGAAGAATGGCAGGAAAAATCCGTTCAGTACAACAATCTGAAGGAGCAGATAAAGGAGCTGGAAGAAACGGAGGATGACTTCCGGGAACAGGAGGAAGAAATTTCTGCTATCACCCTGGCACAGGAACATTTGCAGGTACTCTCCGATCAGATGCAGGAGCAGATGAAGCAGGTCATGAACGGCCGGGTATCGGAAATTGTGGAGGAACTGACCAACGGGAAATATACCCACCTGCAGATGGAAGATGATTATTCCATCCGCCTGTGGCAGAACGACCGGTTGATCCCGGCCGACAGATTAAGCCGGGGCACGATTGAGCAGATTTATTTTGCCTTCCGGATGGCCAGCGCGGAGATGATGCAGCCGGAAGAGTGCCCGGTGCTGCTGGATGATACGTTTGTCTACTATGACGATGAACGGCTGGCGTCCACCTTGCGGTGGCTTAGCCAAAATAAAAAACAAGTGCTGCTTTTCACCTGTCAGAGACGGGAAAAAGAAGCACTTGATCAAATGCAGATTCCTTATTGTGAGAAGAGCTTTTAATCCAGCTCTTCTCTTTTTAATTCTTCTCCGCGTTTGTAGCGTTCGACCGCATCCTGAATACGTTCGCTGGGGTCCAGGATGCTGCTGATGGAACCGTCGTGGTTTAACGTGTCGATCATCAGTGCGATATATTTACTCATATCGCAGCTCAGATAGTACGGCCGTTTCAGCAGTTCCGGCGGCTGATAGATCAGATTGGTGGTCAGGATCGCGTCGAAGACGCCTTCCTCGTAGGCCTTGTCAAATTTCTCCAGGCCGTTGGTGAAAAGACCAAACGTGGCGGCGGCAAAGATCCGGTTCGCCTTGCGGGCCCGAAGCTGCCGGGCCACATCCAGGATGCTGTCGCCGGAGGAGATCATATCATCAATGATGATCACGTCTTTTCCTTCTACATCCGATCCCAGGAACTCGTGGGTCACGATCGGGTTGCGGCCATTGACCAGCCGGCCGTAATCCCGGCGCTTGTAGAACATGCCCATGTCCAGATTCAGTACGTTGGCCAGATAGACGGCCCGCTCCGCGGCACCTTCATCCGGGCTGATGGCCATCGTGTGGGCGCTGTCGATCTGCAGGTCGTTATAATTCTGCAAAAGCTCTTTGACGAACTGATACGTGGTCCGTACCGTCTCGAACCCGTTTAACGGGATCGCGTTCTGAACCCGGGAGTCGTGGGCATCGAAGGTGATGATGTTGTCCACGCCCATCCGCACCAGTTCCTGCAGCGCCAGTGCGCTGTCTAAGGATTCCCGGCCGTTTCTCTTGTGCTGACGGCTCTCATACAGGAACGGCATGATCACATTGAGCCGGCGGGCTTTGCCGCCCACTGCGGAAATGATCCGTTTCAGATTCTGGAAGTGGTCGTCCGGGGACATATGGTTCTCATGCCCGTTTAAAGTATAGGTCAGGTTGTAGTTGCACACATCCACGATCACGTACAGATCCATGCCCCGTACGGATTCATCGAGAATGCCCTTGGCCTCACCGGTACCGAACCGGGGGACCTTTGCGTCCACCAGGTAAGAGTCCCGTTCGTATCCATTAAATACAAGTTCATCTTTGAAGTCTGCCCCGTCCTCATGCCGCCACTGGACCAGATAGTCGTTGATCAGATCGCCCATCTCCGTGCAGCCGTCTAAAGCGATGATGCCCAAAGCTCCGACGGGGACATTGTTTAAGACACGTTCGTTACGGCGTACCATGCTTTGTACCTCCCAGATTTTGTAATTTTTTTTGAATGCGGATGTCGTCTCCGAATAAATGCAGTACCGTATAACAACTGCTGATTCGGGAGAAAATTCTCGCCGAATAAGTTTCCTCAAACTTTTTCAATGTAAGATTGGTAGAGATTACTGTGGATTTTTTCCGCAGAATCCGTTCATTTAAGCAATTAAAAAGCTGCGACGTGGTGAAGAAATTGGGGACTTCTGTCCCCAGATCATCAATGATCAAAAGGTCGCAGTCATAAATATGTTCAAAGGTATCGTCACTTTGTTTGCCGCCTTTGCCGTAGGCGTTTTTGGAAAAGCAGTCAAACAGGTTGGCTGCGGAAAAATAGATCACCGAGTAGGATGCATCGATCAGTTCTTTGGCGATGCAGTGGGAGAGGAACGTCTTACCGACGCCGGTATCCCCGTACAGCATCAGGTTGCGGAACTCGGTGTCGAAAGTATCGACAAAATCGTGGCATACAGCAAGCGCCGTCTCCATGGCCTGTCTGGACGTGCGGCCGTCTTCCGGATCTACATAGTTGAAAGAATAGTAATCTTTGGAGAATGTGGAAAAATTTTCCTCCTCCAGAAGGGATGGCAGATTGGACTGCGTATAGAGCAGGTCCACGATCGCCTTCTTAAAACAGTGGCACTTTTCTGTACCGATGTATCCGGTATCCCTGCAATCCGGACAGGTATAGTGCTCTTCCAGATAATCCGCCGGGTAGCCTGCTTTTACGAGAAGATCCTGTTTTTTCATGGACAGGTCGTCAATTTTTTCCTTTAAGCCCGCTGTAGCGTCCGTTTCCCCGGCTAACAGCCGCCGGCCGCTTTCTATACTATATGAAGAAATGGCATCATCCAATTCTTTCAGTTCCGGAATATGAGCATAGGCTGAATCATAATGCTCGCGCAGTACGCGATCATCCTCTAACTGTCTCTGCTCATAAGTACGCATCAGTTGATCGTACTGGGAATTGGATAGTGCCATTACAAGTTGTCTCCTTATAAAATATAGAAAGTGGTTTACTGTTCAACGAGCCTGCGTTCCAGGTCGTTGATATTATAGGAGCGGTTATCGAAATTATTGAATTTATTGCGGGGTGCAGTCTTATTCGGATTCTTTTTGCGCTCTTTCTCCTGTCGATAGGCATCATCGGCGGCAGCCACGTCTTCCATGGTGTGGACATCGTTTTCGGCCCAGTTTTTCAGGATCGAGTCGGTATATTCAAAATTAGGCTGGTGGATCGTGTTCATGGTGCGGTTAATGGCCTCCAGAATGAGCTCCAGGTCAAAGCCATACTCTTTACTCCACTTTTGAATGTATTCCATCTCGGAAGCCGTTGGTCCCCGGCCTTTAATTCCATAAGCGTTCAGTACGCTGTAGTATGTGCGGTTGTAGGAAAAGGTGCTGGCTTTGGCCTCCTCCACGGTCGTGATATGCTGATCGACCCAGGAGAGAGCCACACTGCGGATATAGTGCATGCTCTTGTGTCCGTTATCCACACAGTACTCGATCAGGTATTCAATGAGTTCTGCGGACATTCCCAGCGTATCAAAGAAATAAGTGATCTCATCCACATCTGTGACAGAAAGGGTTTTCCCCAGATACTGTTCGGCCACAAAGAGAAGCTCCTGAAATTCTTTCTGGCTTTTATACTGCTGTAGATTGGGGACGTCGCTGTTAGCTGTCCCCAGAACAGATGTCTCCTCCTCGTCGGAGGCAGGCGCTTCGGAAGCGCTCTTAGATTCGCTGCTGGTCTCGTAGTCCAGCAGGCCCTGTTTTTTCCAGTAATTCAATGCGCGGATCACGTCTTTTTCCGTGTCGTCCAGTAAATCCGCGATTTTGGAGACCGTCAGTGTGCCGGAAGGCTCGCCCAGATGGCGCAGTAAGAGCAGATATACCTTGACGTATTCGCCGTTTGCTTTCGGCATATATTGATCAATAAATTCATTTTCAAGCACGGTTGTATCACTCTGTGCGTGATTCGTCAGGGTCAGTTTCTTCATGATGGCTTCCAGCTTTCCTCAGTTTTTACTCATACATTATAGCACCCGCATGCCGGGCAGCAAAAGTAATTTTTCGAGTGATTTTCGAGTTTTTTGTGGATAAAAAACGGTGGGAAATGTGGATAACCATCCTAGGTGAGCAGAGAGTCTCCGATGTTCACCACGTCTCCGGCTCCCATAGTTATCAACAGGTCTCCTTCTTTACAATTTTTTCTGCAAAAATCAGCAATTTCATCAAACGTCGGGAAGTAGTATGCGTCCGTGCCGTTCTCCCGGATTTTCTGTGCCAGGAGCTCGGAAGACACCCCCAGTGTGTCGGTCTCCCGGGCGGCATAGATGTCCGCCAGGATCATATGATCCACGCCGGAGAGGACGTCGACGAACTCCGGGAATAAGGCCTTGGTCCGGGTGTAGGTATGGGGCTGAAAGATGCACCAGATTTCCCGGTGAGGATAGTTTTCTGCGGTTTTTAATGTGGCGCGGATCTCCGTCGGATGATGCGCGTAGTCATCGATCACCGTGACGCCGTTAAAGGTCCCCTTGTATTCGAATCTGCGGTCGGTGCCGCAGAAAGATTTTAACCCTTCCTGGGCCGTATCTGCCGGAATGCCCAGGACATCGGCGGCGGCCAGGGCAGCCAGCGCGTTGCTGACATTGTGATCTCCGCTGACGGATAAGGTGATCCGGGCGACAAAAGTGCCGTCTTTGATAAAATCAAAAGAAGGCTCGCCCCGGCTTCCGTGGCTGATGTTGGTGGCAGCGTAGTTCATCGAGGTGTCCGGACCGTAGGTCAGCACACGGCAGGGCAGTCCGTCGGTGATCTCCCCCAGATCACTGATCTCCCCGTTGATGATGAGGGTGCCATCCTCCGGCAGCAGTTCAGCAAATTTACGGAAGGAATGCCGGATGTCCGCCAGGTCTTTAAAGAAGTCCAGGTGATCTTCGTCTATATTCAGGATCAGTCCGATCTTCGGGAAAAATTCCAGGAAACTATTCGTGTATTCGCAGGCCTCGGTGATGAAAATTTCAGATCCTCCGACGCGGATATTTCCATTAATGGCTTTTAAGACACCGCCCGCCGAAATGGTGGGGTCCAGATCCGCTGCCAGCACGATGTGGGAAAGCATGGACGTGGTCGTCGTTTTCCCGTGGGTGCCGGATACGGCGATGGGAAGTTCATAGTTGCGCATCAGCTGGCCCAGCAGCTGGGCCCGGCTTAACATAGGAAGTCCGGCCGATTTGGCGGCCTGGTATTCTTCGTTATCTTCATGGATGGCTGCCGTAAAGACAACCACATCAATGTCTTCGGTAATATTGGACGCCTTCTGTCCGTAGAGGATCCGGACGCCTTCCTCTTCCAGACGCTTTGTCTGGGCTGAGCTTCGGGTATCCGAACCGGAGATGGTAAAGCCGGCTTTCAGCAGGATCTCGGCCAGTCCGCTCATGCTGATCCCGCCGATTCCGATGAAATGTACATGTGATGGTTTATCAAAATCAATCTGATACATAAGCTGTCCTTCTGTTCGATAATAATTTTCTTCCTACTATTATATACATTTAGGAAAGAAAAACCAAGACTTAATTTTCGGCATAATCGCATAAAAAGAGCATAAGGAGAAGAATTCTTTTGTGAATTTTGTTCACATCATAGAAAATATATGTTATAATTCAAAATAATAACCTAAGGGAAGTCTGAGGGGGTGATTCTATGGTCAAGAAAGAGATGATCGCCATGCTTCTGGCAGGCGGACAGGGCAGCAGACTGGGCGCTTTGACCGCGAAGATGGCCAAGCCGGCGATCGCTTTCGGCGGGAAGTACCGGATTATAGATTTCACCTTAAGCAACTGTATCAATTCAGGCATTGATACCGTCGGAGTCCTGACACAGTATCAGCCGCTGCGGCTGAATACACATATCGGGATCGGCATCCCGTGGGATTTAGACCGGAATATCGGCGGCGTGACGATCCTGCCGCCGTATGAGAAGAGCGTGAACAGCGAATGGTATACGGGAACTGCGAACGCGGTTTATCAGAATCTGGAGTTCATGGAGAGCTACCATCCGGATTATGTATTGATTTTGTCCGGCGATCACGTCTATAAGATGGACTATGAAGTGATGCTGGAAAGCCATAAAGAGAATCATGCAGATGTTACGATCGCTACGATGCCGGTGACGATAGAAGAAGCGAAGCGGTTCGGCGTGGCGGTCACAGACGAGAACGGAGAGATACGGGAATTTCAGGAGAAGCCGGAAGAGCCAAAGAGCAACCTGGCTTCCATGGGGGTATATATCTTCAGCTGGGACGTCTTAAAAGAGGCGCTGGAGGCGCTGAAGGATGAACCGGACTGTGATTTCGGGAAACACATCATTCCCCATTGTCAGGAGAGAGGCGAGCGCCTGTTCGCCTATGAATTTGATGCGTACTGGAAGGATGTGGGCACACTTGGTTCCTACTGGGAAGCCAATATGGGCCTGATCGACATTGTTCCGGAATTTAATCTCTACGAGGAATTCTGGAAGATCTATACCAACAGCGGGATCATCCCGCCGCAGTATATAGCCGATGAGGCTACGATCGAGCGAAGCCTTATCGGAGACGGGACCGAAGTGTACGGGAACGTCAATGGTTCTGTCATAAGTTCCGGAGTGACCATAGGAAAAGGAAGTATCGTCCGGGATTCTATCATTATGCAGGATACGGTCATCGGCGAAGGCTGTGTGATCGATAAAGCAATCATTTCGGAAGGAGTGACGGTTGGAAATAATGTAACTCTTGGGATTGGGAATGAAGTGCCCAATAAACTGAAACCAGATGTCTATGCATACGGACTGGTGACCATTGGGGAAGATTCCACCATCCCGGATGGCGTGAAAGTCGGCAAGAACACCGCCATCCGTGGGAGGACCGAACCTGACGATTACCCGAACGGGCTTCTTGAAGGAGGCGAGACATTGATTAAGGCGGGTGAGCGTGTATGACGAAAGCGGTTGGAGTTGTGCTGGCAGGCGGCAATAACAGTCGGATGCATGAACTGACAGACAGACGCGCAGTGGCGGCCATGCCGGTGGCCGGCAGTTACAGAGCGATTGATTTTACGCTCAGCAACATGTCGAATTCGAACATCAAGAAGGTGGCTGTCCTGACGCAGTATAACGCCCGTTCCCTCAACGAACACTTAAATTCCTCCAAATGGTGGGATTTCGGAAGAAAACAGGGGGGCCTTTATGTTTTTACCCCGATCATTACTGC
>Ga0192244_10690_pt1 | contig 11711 bp, 9 predicted proteins | sample Koala_Koa27_L3_FD_131234 | JGI IMG/M metagenome (GOLD analysis project Ga0192244, IMG submission 131234) | Enriched cells from koala feces incubated with labeled cellulose particles, San Francisco Zoo, California, United States - Koala_Koa2-7_L3 ... | reverse complement strand
TGGAGATTCCCTATTAGGTATTCTGACGGGGAATTTACTGATAAGTGCAAGTTTGGTGTCAAGGTTGATATTGAACTTGAACCTATAACTCCTACATGTCCCGTGTGCGGCGATAACTGCACTTGTGGATGTGTTGAAGAGCAGATGATAGCAGGAGTGGGCTCTCCTACTTGCATGGCGTGTCATTGGAATGTAGGCCCATTTGATGGTGATGTCATTTGTTCGCATCCTGTAACTTTAACGGGAAAGTAGTATGATTTTGAATAAAGGAACAAATAAGATAGTCTTTATCACAGACACCCATATTACGACATCAGCTCCTTTCCGAGTAGGAGACCCTTTGCTTGATGTTATTAGTAAGTTGGATTACGTGATAGAGTTTGCAAACTCAAAGGATGCAGTTGTGGTTATCGGTGGTGATATCTTTGATAAGTCCACTGTTCCTTATGAGGCTTACACAGCAGTGTGCGAAACCCTTAGAAAGGCTAAATACACACCTTGGGCTATTAAGGGTAATCATGACCAACTCTTCCGTTGTGATGACAACGATAAAAAGACTACTCTCTATAATGCATTTAAGCTTGGAGTTCTTTGTGAGCTTAAAGAGCCTACGGATTTTGGGGAGTTCGTTTTAACTCCTGACAAGTCCCTTATAAACAGGGATAAGCCTCAAATCTTGGTTTACCATGGATTTCTGAATGTAAAGGATGGTAAGCACACAGTGTTTATTGACGACTTGGCAGGAGTAACCACTCCTACTCTTGTTCTCCTCGGTCACGATCATGTTGAATATGAGCCGGTGACTCTTGGAGCTTGCACGGTGTATCGTATAGGTTCCTTATTCAGGAATAGAAGGGTTGAGACTTCTGACAGGAATCCAAAGATGCTTTATGTGGAAGTTTCCGATGGTAAGTTTATTACAGAAATCTTAGAAGTTCCTGCTAAACCTGCAACCGAGATTTTTAGGGAAACTGTAGGAAAGTCTGATAAGGTTGAAGAATCTGACTATGTGGCTTTACTTTCGGAGCTTAAGAGAGTTAACGGAGAAGATGTAGATTTACTTTCGGTCGTTTCCAAGATAGCAGAAGCTCGTGTGTGTGAATACATTGAGAGTATGCTGAATGAATCAAAGATAAAGAATGTCCATTAAATAAACTTATTTTAGTATGAGTGAGAATGTAAACACCATGGAGGAGCTTGATGATAACCCTCTGGCAGCTCTTGCGGGAGTTGGAGTTGAGGATATCGAGAGTCTCAAAAAGACGACAGGTCTGAACTACGAAAACTACATTTCGATTCCCAAGTCGGAGGCTCTTCCGATTATGAGGGTTCTGGATTCTCTGTCAAAGATTGCATCGGATTCCTATGCAAAGAATCTTTGCATTTCGACAGAAGGCAAGTTTATCGTGTTCCGATACAACAATGCCCCTTATCTGTTCGAGTATCGAATCGAGAACAGGACAGGGCACAGCATTGAAGCAGTGTCTATACCCATCAATCACATTCGGAAACTCCTCAACAACGTCAATACCAACCTCATCTTCGTTCAGGAGGATGGTCAGATGAACGTTTGTCTGGGTGAGAATCTTCTGTTTGTGGAGACAATGCTGTTCGACAAGAAGTACTATGATTTTCAGTTCGAGGAGTGTTCAGAGGGTCTGGATTTGCCTTATATGAAGGACCACCTCCGTTCATTCTCAGCACTTCTGTCGGCGACGAACAATGCATCGGAGAAGAACCTTATTTGCAAGGATGGGGTGTCTTACTTCAATGCTGGAGCAATTCTCGGTAAAGCTAAGAGCTTCTTCGGGAATCATCAGGTAGTTATCTCCAAGATTGTACTTGACGCTGTTTCAGCATTGGTTGATGAAACGAAGTCCGGTATTCTTATGAATATCGATGGGTCTAAGATGACCTTGGAGTTTGCGGGACTTGCAAAGTGTGAGTTCCCTGTAACTACTGACCCCGCAACGTTTGGCACATTCCTGTCTCCGTTGTTTGTAGACTCATTCAAGTACGACAATTCAGTACTTGTGGTGAACGAATCTCTTCGCCAGCTTTTGCAGGTGATTAACGCTATGGACTACTTCACTTCGTTTGTGAAGATTGAGTTTAAGGAGAGCGAGTTTGTCCTGACAGCTCATCGCAAGGAAGGTGGTCCTATTGAGTACGTCTTCAAGTATTTGGAGGGTGCAGCGAATGCTTCTACAATCAATGTAGGTATTCCGATTCTCCTCGCGGTACTTAACAAGGCGAACAACAGTACAAAGTACTCAACATCCACAGGCAACCTTATAGTTGACCTCGGTACTGTTACTTTCTGTATTCGGTCAAATTCGTAGAATCTCGCTCATACTACGAAAGGGCTCCGTTGGACTTAGTTGTCTGACGGAGCTTATTTGTTATAACGTAGATGAATGTATCATACATTCAGGTAGGTTACACATAGTGTATGAAGTTACTTTTAGACTTAACGCAAGAAAAGATAAAATCTCTGGGTCTTCGCAAGCTTAGAGACTCTATAATACCTTATAAGAATTATACGCTTCTTAAAGAAGGTAGTTGTGGGCGTCTTATTCTGGTGGATTCAGTTAAACTTGCAGATGCCATGGGTAGCTCTAAAGACTATGAAGTCTTCGATAAAGACTTTCTTAAAACTCCGATGGGAGTGTTTAGGATTGTGTCTGAGACTGAAGACAGTTGGCTTGTTGAGGGTGATGAGGATGAACTTCAAACTATTCTGAAGCCGGAAGGTTGGGATACTCCTGAAAATAATGATGAAGAACCTCCTGAAGTTGAAGAGACTAAACAAAAAGAGGTCAAGCCTGCTTATCCTATGGGTGAGCTTATGCGACCAGACGATTATCGCCTAATGAATCCTCCTTACTATACTATGAATAAATTTGTATGGAGGAGGGCGATTGACCAAACTCCAACGAATCAATACGGTAAAGTAACTCCTGCAAGAGTTCTTGCCACTTACAGAAAAATCAAATACAACCGATAATGAAGAAAAGTCTTATTGCGGGTCTTTCCCGAATTGTTGACTCACAAGTCACGGATTCCAACAAGAGGTTGGACGAGTATGTTCTTGGCTCACTTCGCAAGAATGGTCTTGAAAGTATGGCCAACATCGAGGAGCACAAGGATGGTATCCGAGTATCTTTGCAAGGGTATCCCTTTGCTTACGTGGACATTTACCTTGATGGTGAAAAGGTGGTCGCTGACTATTCTCGTAATGCGCAGGAGGTGTATCCCGGAACTGTCAAGAGGTATGCTCAGTTCGCGGGAATACCGGAAGAGCAGGCTAAGGATGAAGTAGAGAAGTTCTACAAGTGGATGCACGTTCTGAAAGACCACACAGGCGGTTTGGTTGATGACATTCAGAAACTCAAAGTTTCTGATTCAGAAGAGGAGACTGAGGAAGTTAAGGACTTCCGGGTTTACGTCAAGAAGAGTGTTAAGGACAAGATTCAAAAGGCTCTCACGGAGTCTGAGTATGAATTTGAGGATGTCGGTGACTACTTTGTAGTGCACGGAGTGCGTGACTTCAAGAAGTTCAACGACTACCTGGTGTCCTACGATGTGGACTCCATGGATTTTCTGGTTGACGAAGAGGCATAGGTTATGGATTTGAGTAAGATATGCGATGCCGTAGACAAGGTCTACAAGTCGAACAGGGTTCAGGACTCTCGCCCAACTACCGATTTCATTTTCCCTGCGGATTCCTCCTCAGTGAATGACAATAAGGGCCATTTTTCCAATTCCGGATGCTGAGCATGGTAGGAATGCCATAGTTCGAGTAAATCAGTACTCTTCTTTGCCTAAGTGGTACTCAGGTGAGATGAATCTCAAACAGCTGGTTGAGCATGTTGTGAATGAGGTTCACAAGAAGTTCCCAAGTATCGAGGTTTCCAAGGATGCAAAGATTCCAAAGCCTGAACAGGTGAAGGATTCATTTACAGGTCCTGATTTAGTTGTTTACGTGGAACACAATCAGTTTGACAAAGCAAAGAAAGCTCTTTCTTACTACTATCCCAATATTAAGGAGGATTCTTTGCATGATGGTACAAAACTCATAATTCCGGGAGGAGACAAGAGTAAAGCAGATAAACTCCTTACCTCCGCTGGAATTTCCAGAATATACTACTCTATGGATTACAGGGTAGAAGATTCTATGGATGAGGAGTATTCAAAGTATGTTGAATATTTCTCCGGTGAGCATTCCTCCGAGGAGATTAAAGAGAAGATAAAGGAGTACCGCAGTAAGTTTGGAGACCGAACTATTGCAACTCCTGACCGTAAGGAGTTGGTGGCTTTTGCTGAGTATCAGGATGGAACCCCAGTTTATTCCTACAAGCAGAAGGCTTGGGAGAAGATTGAGGACTGTGGAGCTACAACGTCTTCTGATGTTGATGCAGAGATTCCGGGAAAGACTAACCCCGTGGACGATTCTCGTCAGGATGAGGAGATTTCTTACTCATGGGATGACTTTGAGAAGAAACTCATTGACTATGAAGAGTTGAAAGACCACAAGGTCGTTATAGAAGGCAGGCCCTATCTTGTGTCAGGTAAGGTTATAGCGGAGGAGAAGGTGGGAGATTCTGCTGACTACCGAATTGAGGATGACCGGGAGTACTCAAAGCAGCAACTCATCGACCGTCCACCTCTGTGGATTAAGGATAAGGACATTTGGGAGAAAGCAGTGGATAAAGCCACTCGTGGAGGCTCAAAAGACACAACGGTCGTTGTCCCTATCGTAATTTACAAGAGGATGGGAGGTACTAAAGCTTTGAACAAGAAAGAGAAGGAGGAGCGCGCAGCAGCTGACGAAAGAAGGATGCAGGCTGAAACTTCTTGGGAAGGAGTAGAGGATTCCATGTACGAGAAGATTAAAGTAGGAGACACTCTCCGGATTGTTCGTGGTGACCACGTCGGTAAGTTTGCAGAAGTGCTGGAGGTAAAGGAGGATGGTTCATACCGTCTTAAAAACCTTCAAACCGACGAAGAGTTTGAAGAGCCTGCCAATCTCTTCGGAGTTCGAGTAACTGTAACGGATTCGGGATACTCAGATTCAGAAGATGGGGTTTCTTTGAGGTCAGCTTTGGCGGCTATTCTTAAAGAGACTGACCCGAAAGTTCGTCAAAGAAGCATTCAGTCTAAGGTTCTTTCTTTCCTCAACGCCTATGGGATGGATGCTGAGATTGAATCTGATGGCAAGATTTGGCTCAACGATGACGACACCTCTGTTCGGGTTGATGAATCGACAGTGTCCATAAAGAAGGGTGGAGAATCCGAAACTGAGGATTACGCACTTTTGGAGGACATTGAAAAGTGGTACGGACGGATAAAGGAACTGTCGGGTTAGCAGGTAGATAGGTTGTAGGAGATTCAGCATTTCCTACAACCGTCTATTTGTTTATCTTTGAATAATTCCTTTATTTACTACAAATAATCAAATGTAGGAGCTTAAATAAGTAAATTATGAATAAGAATATTATTCGTCGCATTTGCGATAGTGTGGAAGACAAGCCTTGGAAGAAGATTCGCATTGTTCCAGCAGCTTCTGATAAATCGAGAGTTGGGATACTTCTCGAAGATATGGGTTACGAGATTGAGGACAAAGGCTCATATTTCGTGGTAAATATCCAGTACACAGAAGACACTGCAAAGACAATTCGGGACACTTTGGACAAGGCGTCCGTTGGTTACAGGCTTACCGAACAGTCTAAGGTGTCGGATGCTATGCAAGTGGAAGGCTTTGAACAGCTTCGAGAGACCGTGGGCGACACCGCTATTGTTGATGAACTTCAACAGTACATGTCGACTGACGACCTTGAAGAGTTTGTAGACCATCTTATGCGGGCGTTTGACATGGAATAGCTTAGTGTGGGTATAGACGCTTAAAGTTATGAGCTTCGATAGAGCAGATGATAGCTTGAGAGCCGCGGACATGTGGCTCGCATCCTATGATTTTCAGAACATGGATTATGGTTCTGAGGAATTGAATTCTTATGCAAAGACGCTTCCTACAAGTTTCTTCGCTTCTGCTCATTTGAACTCTCAGTTACGTCCAAGCTATACTAATTCTACGGATGTTAGATTTTCTTTTGACTACCCTAACTATGTAACATATACTATATGGTACTACGCTAAGGGTAGTGGCGGTTATTTCAAGGTCAAGCGGGGTTCTAAAGTACTTCCGGGTTGGTTTAGAACTGAAGAAGAACTTGCTAACCATTTGAAGTCCTTGTTTACCGACAGGATAGTTTCAAATCATCTGATTCCAGCTGTTGAGGCTTCTTATGAAAGGTCTAAGAAGACCAACGAAGACACTAAGGAGATGCAGAAGAGGATGTTTGAAGCCGACCCTCAAAACTGGCCTTCAGAAAAGAAAGTTCGAACGTATGCTGATTTGAAGGTGTATCTCTCAAACACAACAGACCAGTATTCAGACGACAACTCTGTTTATACTGCGTGGAGTGATAGGAGTAGGCTCTTTGAAGACTTGAAGAAAGTTATGTCTGAGGAAGAAATTCAATTAGCAGAAAGTAAAGTGTAGCCTTGTGTAGGACTATGTGGATATTAAATGCAGGATTTTTTGAAAATTTCCTGCATTTTCTTTGTTAATTAAATTTATTTTCCTATCTTTGTCATGTGGATATAACAACACTGCTATGGACAAGCATAAAGTGAACCAGCTCTTTGAAGAGTTTTGTGAAGCAGAGAGGTTGGCTAAGGAAGCTAAGAGGAGATATTTAGCCGCTAAAGCTGAGTTGGAAACTAATTCATTGAAAGCGTCCTTGAGTAGTAAGAAACTCTTTGTAAAGTTAAGAGGTAAGCTTCGAGAGGTTGAGTTTATTAGTAGTGTTGAGGGAGATTCGTTAAAGTGGAATGTTCTGAATCGAGAGACAGGTAGTAAGTACCAAGTTTGGTCGTGGGACGTTTTAGATGAGAATGGGAATCGAGTGAGTTCATTGAAATAAAACTCGTAATTGAGCAAGTGCGATGAGGGTCTGGCTTTAGAAGTACGTAATTCTCTCCCACTGTGTATTAGAACCCCGCAGGGGCGTATGTTAAGCAGTAAAACAAAGCAGCTCAATTTACTCAGCGCTGACTGGTTGCAGCACGACAAAATGAACAACAGCTGGATTGTCGTCCAGAAAGAGATGCGTGGCAACACAAATCGAGGATATTTCCGAAGACCGTGACATTTTGACAATGTTCACACGTATAAAAGAACGAGACAACACAGAGACAACTGTATAAACCGAGACACTTCTGGCGGTGCGAAAGCCTTAGCCACTCGTAAATCAGGAACCGTCAACCTATAGTTAGTAAAAACTAAAACAACTGAGAAGCTTGGCACTGTACTGAAATAGGTGTAACCACTCAATAAAGGAACGGTGTAGTGAGTAAGAGCACTTAAAATTCTTACCGGGTATCATGGCCTCTACACCGCACGTTAGACGGGAGGCCAAAATTAGTGGAGCAGTAACACTTAAAATACTTGCCGAGATGTTGCCCTCGTACACTTAGGTGTAGGCACAAGCTGAGTAGCTTATCAGGCAAAGCACGGCGTGAAATGTTGACCTTAGGGAATAGTACGAGTAGCGTTGGTTAGGGTGGTTCAAGTCCATCCCTCAGCTCTAAGTTCTGTTAAATACGGTGTTATTGAAGTAATATGTTGAAGACAGGTGGAAATTCCTCAATGCGTGCTCGCGCCTGTTGGAGTTTACGAAGTAATAACACGTATGGAGAGTTGTCCGAGCGGTTTATGGTGACAGTCTTGAAAACTGTTGTACGGTAACGTACCGGGGGTTCGAATCCCTCACTCTCCGCCGCCCCTCCGGCTGACAGGCTTAACTGTAAGTCGACTAAGGTTAAGTTGAGGCAGCAGTTGCTAAGTCTAATACCTAAAGACTTAACAATGAGAGGGTCCCATAGGGTAGTGATACCTTTGTTCTTTGAGTTATATGCCGGAAAAGGTTGCAGTTGTAGTAAAGAGTGTGCACGAATTCTATTATGCTGTTACCGTTAGGGCGTCCAGCCCTCCGGTGCCCATGTTGTAGTAGTTCAATTGTGAGAACGCCACAGGTTATTTCTTGTGGAAATGAGTAGTGTCCAACTCTCCTACAACTTATATAGGCTGGCCGAAGCCTATTTCGAAGAAACCTGCTAAGTACATGCAGAGGGGCTGTATACCGGGGGACTTTTAATCCTGCTTGTATAGAAGTCGAAGCTGATAGACAATAAAGTGCCTAACATCACATTCAGCGACCTGTTTTGCAGTAGTGCAAGGGACGGTGGTTCTCGAGACTCAGTGAGCCTTGCAGGAGTGAGGCAGGTGACTTAGTCGAATTCTGATGACTTACTATCAGAAGATTGGGTTATGGTGTAATGGTAACACACAAGACTTTGGTTCTTGTATTCAAGGTTCGAGCCCTTGTAGCCCAACTAAAGTCCTTGGCAGCTCGCCCGGCCGGCGTATGGGAGCATCAATAGGAGCGGAGGACTTTGTTACAGTCAGGTAAATGGCTTAGTGCGTTTGGTCTCCATAACAGCGCATCTACTTACAAGGCTTAAACCCAAAGTGCTTGTAGTAGGAAGAGTGGAGTAGATGGATGGTTACCCAATCCTACCAGTATCTCGAATGGCTCTCGCCCGGGACTGGCGACTATTAGCTCAGGGTTAGAAGTTAGTAGTTGAACGGCGGAGCCCATACTCTCGGTAGCTCAGTTGAATAGAGCAGGGCTTTCCTGAAGCAAAGGTCGGAGGTTTGAATCCTTCCCGAGGGACAGAGTGTTTAGATATCAGTTGCAAATATACCGCGAGGGGAGCTTGCTGTTCATGTGTAAAGACGTTTGCTGTAAGCATGACTAAACACTTATTTGGGCCTTTAGCTCAGTTGGTAAGAGCAGCGGACTCATAATCCGAAGGTCACTGGTTCAATCCCGGTAAGGCCCACATAGAATAGCATCTGATTAGTACTTAGGAGGAAGGTCGATGCCTAAGACGTGGCCCAGAGCTCTGCTATTCTATCTTTCGTTCTTTGATTTAAGGACACAATTTGGGGTTCCGAAGGGGTGTTACAGCTAAGCGGTATAAACGTTGTAAAGTGCTCGGATAGGATTATAGGCTCCGCAACATGCCACCCCAAGCAATGCAGTAGTTCAATAAGAAATTACTCTATTTACGTAGAGGTAGATGGTTACGATGAAAGGCGCCCTGCATCTGGAGAGTATAAACCTCTGCGACGATTCGTCGGGAGGCTCTCCTTTAAGCCGAAATAGCTCAGTTGGTAGAGCACTTGACCTGTAATCAAGTGGTCGTGGGTTCGAGTCCCTCTTTCGGCTCTATGCTCTTTGGAATTCGAGGTTTTACTTGATGTTTTCCATAACTTACAAGGTTTACTCGGGCGATAAGAGTAGAAAGGTGAATGACAGCTTAGGTGCTGTAAGCTATGCGAGGACAAGGCTAACGCTCGCTGAGTAGAGAAAGATTACAATTTAAGATGTGGAACAAATAAGAAGCCAAAGGTTTATACAGGAGTATGCTCGGTTGATGAAGTCGTCAGCTGAGTTTTTCAATAAGGATTCAGTCCTTATGCCGAGGGAGGATTACGAGAATGCAAAACTCCGCGTTCTTGTTGTGTTCCCGTCACCTGCTTCAACTAAAGCAGTGTCAATGACCGCAGCGGTACTTAATGATTATGTAATATCATCGTGTCCGGGAGTGTTCATTGACTTCGCTTATGTGCCTGAACAGGACGACCTTAAATATTACGATAAGGCTAACATGCCTTATGCAATAGGTAACGTCACTCATCTGGACGCATCGCACTTTGATATCGTAGGCTTCTCGATATCTATTCTCTTTGAAAGCATCAGTGTAGCGTGGATTATGAACTCGTTTACTCGGTGTGATAAGCCTCTTCCTTTGACTTGGTCAGAGCGAAAGGATATGAAGCTGAGTGAGGTTCCTGTGTTCTATGCAGGTGGAATTACATGCTCTGTGGCTGATATTCTTTTTGGAGAGCTTGGGGATGGTAGGCAGGCTTTTCTGGACTATCTCCATCTCGGAGAGTTTCATTGCTCCAAACTTCTCTTTGACCACTACCTTAAATCAAGGGAGATGGGAAGAACAGTTCAGGAGATGATTGACTCTTTCTGGAAAGAGGTAGATTTCAATGACTGGTTGTATCAGCCGCAGGCTTACCAAGTGGAGTTTAACGATAAGAACCAAATCGTTAAGAATGTTAAGATAAATCCGAATGCTCCGGATATGTGTAAGCCCTATTACCCGGATGAGATGCCTAAGGAAATGGGAGCAGCACGCGGTATCGTCATGGGTAATGGAGTAAATGCAGGACTTGGTCAGATTCTTGCAGCTAACGGATGCTCGAGGTCTGGTTTCTGCAACTTCTCTGTTGCAGGTAACACAATGCTTGGTACCGTTTACGGTCTTGTCCCCATTGAGAATTTGGTGGACAAAGGTTGTCAGAAGTTACAGTCTGCTGGAGTAGTTACATGTAAGGACATTCTTCGACAGAAAGATGAGAGGGTTTATCGAGTAACTCTTGAATCAGGGGTTTATCTTGATTGCTCATCAGGACATAAGTGGATTCGAGCAATCGACCACAAGAAGGGTAACAAAGAGAAGACATATACAACTCGTCAACTTGCTAACATTGTCAATAAGGGTGGCGAGTTTGTAGTGCTTCGTAAGATTGGAAATCACTTTGGAGTTGAGTGGCATTCAGACTTGAAGGTGATAAATCTGCGGGAGGAATCTATGCTCTCTCAAGATGAAAAGTGTTACCAGTACACCGTTTCATCTCCATATCACGAGTGTTGCGAGATGATAAACGATTTGGTAGTTCGTCTCAACTTCTACGGATTCGATACGGGAGTTTTGAGGTATCAAGACAAAACTGTTATTGAGTGGTGGCCGATGCCTAATTGTGCTACTTACGACAGAGTAGTGGCAGTTGAGGCTCTTGCAGAGGTAGTTCCGATGTACGATGTTTTCGATACGGACGACCATACTGTATGCTACAACGGTGTAATTACTCATCAGTGCCACGAGGGAGCTTACACCGGCGGTTGGGTTGAGAACACTCCTGAGCGTCTGGTAGAGTTGGCAAAACTTTGTAGGAAGCACACAGCATCCACAACGTTGAAAGCCTACTCATTCAACAGTAATTACCTCTCGGACTATAAGAGGAATATCTATGACTGGTTGGGAGTTTATCCGCGAGTAACTTTCAATAACATGCGTCTTGAGGAGCTTGGTCTTGATAAGGATGCTCTTAAGATGATGAAGCTCGCTGGGTATCAGCGAATGACGGCGCCTCTGGAGGGTATATCTGAGAGAATTAGGAACAACCTCCTTAACAAGAATCTTTCGGAGAAAGCTCTGGATTCATATTTGGAGTATGGTATGATGATGGGAGCTGTTGACTGTAAGGTCGGTATTGTACTCACAGGTTACGAGGAGGAACAGGATTGGCAGGCTTTCTATGACTTCAATATGAAGTGGAGAAAGAAGTGTCACGATATGGGTGGAAACATTCCTTTCCGTTACAAGTGCACTCTGGCTGTTCACTACCCTCACACTCCGATTGAGTACATCGAACGTCGTGCAGCAAAGCATGCCTACTATGGAACTTACATCATGCCTAATGAGTGGAATGATAAGTATTATCAAGA
>Ga0192244_10686_pt1 | contig 11784 bp, 10 predicted proteins | sample Koala_Koa27_L3_FD_131234 | JGI IMG/M metagenome (GOLD analysis project Ga0192244, IMG submission 131234) | Enriched cells from koala feces incubated with labeled cellulose particles, San Francisco Zoo, California, United States - Koala_Koa2-7_L3 ... | reverse complement strand
ATGCCTGTTTTTAACAAGTTGTCAATAAGTGTTCTTTCTTGCTGTGTGGTTTGAATTGTGTTAAACACTTCATTACATTTGACATAGCCGCACAAATCGCCAATAACAACAACTTCATCATTATAGCCTTTTGTTGCAATAGAATTGACTGCATTATTATAGCTAATTTCAACAAACGGCGTAAAGCCATAAAGCAAGTTAGTGTTAATTTTTGTGCTACTCAAATCATAGGTTTCATTCTTTACAATATAAGGTATATCATAACCAATATTGCAATTAAAGGTATCTAAAATGTTGCCGCTTTCATCTTCAAAGAATATAATGCTATCGCCTGTTGAAACAAACACTTTATAATAAACATGGGTTGTTTTGTTCATGTATTTAACTGTTTCAAGGTCTGCAAAACCATAGAACGGTAAATAAGCACGAATAGCAACATTTTCATAGTCATACGCATTATTAAAAATTTCGTCAATGGTAAAATAGCCACAATCCACATTTTGAAATAGCGTATCAATAGCGGCGGCATTTGAAATACCTGTTGAATAGCCGCCTAACAATAGCGTTTCTGTGCCATTTGTCGCAACGTCCATATAAATACAACAAAGGGTTGAAATATAATCGCCTGTATCTACAAACAAATACGTATAATCAAAAACCCGTGTTCTATATCTGTTATCTGAAATTGTTTTCAACTGCTCTTTTGTCACTTTGTAAAAACTGCAAATTCCAAAACCTTCAAAATCGCTTTTTAAAGTTCCATAAGCATAAATTGAAACATGATAAATATAATAATTGTTTGTAGTTGCGTTAATTTCATAATAGAAAATTGTGGGATAATCGCCGTCGGGGTTGCTTTTATCAACTGAAAAATTATAGTTTGTTTGCGATGCGGATGTATAATATACCACAATTCGGGGTATAGTTCCAAAATAATAACCGTTTGCCGCTGTCGCAACAATTTTAACATATTTTTTCAATGGTATTTCATCAACTGAAATTTCGTTGCCGTCTGCGTCATAATAAGCAAGTGAACAATTTGTGTTATCTGCTACAACCTCTAAATAATCGGTTGTTTCGCCTGTTTCGCTTGTCATTACTGTGATAGTTGTATCTTGACTAATAGCAAAAGTTACTGTAAATGTACCGTCCCCATTTTCAGTTATAACGGCGGTTTCATCGTCACATGAAACACTATCAATTTGATAGCCTCTAAATGGACTTATAACAATAGAAACATTTTCGCCGCTTTCATATTCGCTTGCATTATCACTTGAAAAATTTTTGCCGTCAACTGTTACATTATAAGTTGTAACACTACCGCTTTTAATAGCTTCAATGTATGTTTCCATACCTGCATAAGTGTTACTTGATGTAAAACCATAGATAGCATTTCCCCAAACTGCGTTATTAGTAACTGCACTCGACTCTATATAAAGAGTTGATAAACATGGGGCTAAATACAAATAAATCGTACTACTACTTGAATAAAGGTTTGAAAAATCAAAATGAAAATAATACTCATATCCATTATCTTGTAATTCGCCTTTTAAGTATTCAACGGTTGTTTCATCGTCCACATTATACCAATAATAAGGGCTTATTGTTATATTTGTTAGGGCGGTTTTTGTTCCTGCACTTGTGCTTGCGTGAACATATATCGGCAAAACATCTTGATTAAATCTGAAAATATCCCTATATTCTTCTTTGATATAAATAACAAGTGTTCGGGGGTTGCTTGTATTTGCCTGTGCGTATGTAACACTTCCGCTTGTATTCTGTTCCGTCCAATAACTAAAATCTTCGGCACTATCTGCCTTTGACTTTGCGGCTAAAATATCAATTAAATTGTATTCGTTGCCGCTTTTATCTTTAACTGTTCGCCATTGTGAAAAACTTCCTAATGCTTCAATACTTTCTTTGTTTGCTTCTGTTGGCACATAAAGTCTTAATGTATAACTCATTAAAACAAACCTCACTTTCTAAATTGTAGTTGACTACACGCAAGAAAATTAACCGTCATTATTTGCCTTTTCCGTTGCGTCTAAATCTCTATCAATCATTGTACAAAGTTTTTGCAAAATAACCGTGTTATTTTCAATCGCTTCTTTCAACTGCTCTGTTTCCGTTTTGTGGTTTTCCTGCTGTTTGTTCAACGTGTAAAAAAGATAAATGCAACACGCTATCGGAAAACCCAAACTTCCTATAATATTTGTAATAGTTGAAATATCCATGTTATAAACCTCTCTTTCATTAAATAGCGTTTGAATTAACGGCACACAACACATAAACGCCTGTTTCATTGAAATTGTTTTCAAGTGTTTTTCTTTCATACGTTTTTCTTGTGTCGTGTCCTTGCACGTTTCCGCTATAATAAGGGTTGCTTGTGTCGTTTGTTACAATCGCTTGCAATTCTTTTATTGCGTCCGCATAACTGTATAAAACATCAATAGAAAGATAAACCGTTATAACGCCTGTTCTATAACTTTCTACCCTGTCAATGAAATAATATCTATTCAAATCGGGTATATAAGCATAGTTTAGAATTGTGTATAAATCCATGCTATCGGTTGCAATTTGCAAAATAGGGTTTATAACATTAACCTCATTTCTAAAATTTCCTTCAAACATGGTTTCATTTTCAAGGCTTTTAACAAGTCTTTCTTTCTCACTACTGCAAGAATAAAAATATATTTCCATGCTGTCAACCTCACTTTAACAATTCATTTACTTTTGCTTGTACCTCTGTATACAAATCACTTAACATAGCTTTTCTTGTTTCGCCGTTTCCAAACTTTCCTTCAATAACCATTTTCGCAAGTAATGTAATATAATTACTTGTTTTGCCGTAAAGTTTAGCGTTTACCATATCTTGCACAACCTCGTATAATTCACCTAAAGCCGCTTTGCGTGTGCTACCGTTTCCATAAACGCCTTTAATAGTATCATCACGCATTGCTTCAAGAATTGCTTTACTAATATACAAAGTTTCGGTTGCGCTTGTTACGTCTAAATCTTTGCACAAATTATAAATTTGTGTACCATAATTAGAACGTGTGGTTTTTACGCTGTCGGACTGATTAGCGGGTTTTTCATATCCTGTTAAAACGCTATCACTTGCCGCTTTTATTTCAGTTGCATTTTTCAAATTATTGTAAACTGTTTTATAACTGCTTGCAAGTTCTGAAAGACAAAAGCCAACTTGCGCCGTTTCATTTCCAATACTAACGCCCAAATTTTGAACGTATGCAAGCAACTTTTTCTTGCGTGTGCTATACGTCCATTGACATAACCCATATCCTGCACTATCGCTTGAAAACTTTGTATAGCTACCGTTATCAACCGCCGCCGTGTATTCGCCATCTGTCATACCTAAAGACTTTTCATAACTATTTTGTAAGTTATTTGCTTTCAATGCGCTTTCTGCATACATATTTCCCATTAACGCCGCTACGCCGTATTTGTTTTGAATATCTGTATATAACAGTTTCCAAATATTTTTCATGCTATCGCTAATTGTAATCGCCATAATTAAAACCCTCTTTCTATAAATTCAAGTGTAGTCAACTACAACCATATTTCAAATTGTAGTTGACTACACCGTTATTTGTTACGCCTTTGCGCTGTCTGCTACATAGAACACAACAAAATTTTCGTTCAAATCGTTAAAACTGCCACAATCCATTTTATAGAAATTGTTATAAAACTCTCCCTTTGGATTATAGTTAGTAGTAACACGCCTGTCAAGGTTAGTAACACCGCAACTTTCCCTGTCAAACATAATTCCAATAATACCCGTCTGTTCTACGGTTGCGCCGCTTGCCGTTGTAGCCATAACCTTTGAAACGGAGTTGAAAGAATAATCAACGCCGCTACCCTGCCAATACGGAACGGTTTCACAATTTGGCAATGCTACATATTCATTATGGAAAGTGTCAGACTGCAAATAACTGTTTGCCGCCGCCTTAAAATCGGACAACATAACAATTCTAAGCATATCGCCGCTTGTAAATCTATCCTTGCCGCCAATATTGAAAAGTGTGGAAAGAGTACCAAGGCGGTCAATATACAACGCCATTTGCATAGACGCATAACGGATAAATTCTTTGTCAGTCATAGCCGCCGCCGCTTTCAGACTTGCGCCAAACTGATTATTATAACCGTCAAGCAAATTAACCGCTTTAATACCTGTAGTGTCGGCGTTGATAGTTTCAGCAATCATATTGTTTAGAGTTCTCATAATAAGGCTATCAACCTTGACTGTAAAAGACTTGTCAACCGCATTGTAAAGCATAGAAATAAAGCTATTAACTTCACTTGCGCTTGCAAAACTTTCTTTAACCTGTCTTTCAGTAAAAGACATATCAATTTCAAAAGTAACCTTGTTATTGAAAAACTTATTGCTAACAGTCGGCTTATAGAAAATATTAGGGCTATACTCTGTTCCGTCCTCAAGTTCCCATGATTTATTTTCTACGGCATCGGGCAAATCTGCGGTTACTTTCTGAACAACCGCCCCATAATCCCAACTATCCATTAGAATTGATGGTACTTTGCCGCTATAAGGGCGGCTAACAAAGATAACCTTTGCAATCCTGTTTACAAGCGTTTTTACATAGTTATCAACGGATGTATTATCAAACAATTCCGTTCCCACGTCAACAATATTTGACAAGTCCTCTTCTACAACGCCGGTTTTTCCGAGAATTTCGCTTGTTACGTTGTTCATAATGTCATAAATCTGATTAACTTTCATGGTTTTAATACCTCTACTTTCTTTTAATAAATTGATAATGTGATATACTGCATAACATCGTTAAACACTATATCTATGAAAGATAGCTTTCTTGCTTCAATTTCCTTTAGCATAAGTTCACTAAAACTTGTGTTCCCGTTATTACCTTTAATAACGGTTTTCCCACTGTTCGCCCTATTCGTTGAATTAGCGTTTTCAGTGTTCGTTAAGTTTTCTTCGCTGTCGCTTGCGCTATCGGAATTAAAAGCATAAATGCTATTTTTCGTTGTGGTTGTTCCGTTGCTGTCAGTGGTTGTTTCTTCGTTTTCCGTTCTTTCGGTTTCCCTATAATAAGGGTTTATAGCGTCATAATCTGAAAACATAACATCGTGAATTTTCAACCAATTTTCAGAATATCGGTTAATAATCAATTTTACAACGGTTTCTAAACTATCTGCATTTGTTAAAATCGGGGCGGCGTATCTCATAGCACACTTGTTATAAAAATCATAGTCAAGCGTTGCGCCCTTTATATCATCAAATAGGGAATTGAAAAGGCTTGAATTTTGTGTTTCAAATTCTGCAAAAATTCCCTCACTTATTGTTAGAAAATCTTTAATTCTTTTCATCGTCTTTTTCTCCGTCCGTTTCTGTTTCTGTTTCGTCCGTTTCGGTTTCCGTTTCGGTTTCCGTTTCGGTTACTGTTTCGGTTACTGTTTCGTCTGTTTCCGTTTCGTCTGAAAAGTTATCCACATTTTCCACAAAGTTATCCACATTGTTATTTTCCATGCAATCGGAATTTGTGTTAGTATCAACAAAAGCTGTTTCATGCTCGTTTTCTTCATGGGTTGCTTTCCATGCGCTGTTGTAGTCAACTACAATTTCAGTTCCAAACATAGCATTTATTTTTTTGATTGCATTAACTCTTTCAGTATACATTGCGTCAATTAAAGGTAAAATTGCGTCAATGTTTAACGCCGCTTCACTCTCTGAAAGTCTTTCACGCTTCATATTATAGTTTGCTTGCAATCCTATTTCATTCAAAAAACTTGCTTTGTAATACTGCATTTGTTCAATGAATTGTGTTATATAATTGCTATTGTTATTTGTCGTTGACTGCATTTTCACGCCGTCAAAAAACGCATTATCGCCAACTATTGAAAAATCGCCGTCAAGCACTTTTGACAAAAATAGTTCTGCACTTGCTTTTGTTTTATCGTCTGGCGCACTAATTAACATCGGTATTCTTAACAGTATCGCCGCCATATTCAAAGAAATATCGGTATCAACCATTAACACGCCGTATTTTTCAAACAACGGCAAAAGCCCACTACAATTAAAATCATTCTTGCACAAAATACAATCTTTATCAATGGTATATGTTTTTGAAATATTCAAACCGACATTTGAAATTGTGTATTGTGTGGGATTTTCATAAACGTCAACTTCTCCACTAAAGCCGCCGTTGACGGCATACAAACCGCCCTTTTCTTCAATTATAATACAATGCCCTTTTAACTGCAAAAGTTTTTCAAATTCGTTTGCGGGTATGGTATCGGGTAAACCCTCATAATGAAACATACCAACGGTTTTATTAAATGCGTTTTCTAAAAAGTTGCGCAACGCATAATCTTTATTTTTAACGTATGTTTGCGCTTGCTTATATGCAATATCCTTGAAACGCTTTCCCATTTATGCAACCTCACTTTCTGTATACCTTTATACTATCATATATTATAGCACTTTACACCGCTAAAGTCAAGGCGGTTTTTGTAGCCAACTACAATTATTTTGCAAATTGTGATACTTCGCTTTGCCTAATATAATTTCGTACAATTTCGCCAACCTCATTATTTTGAAAGAAAACTTTTTCTAAAGCAAAATATCTTGCAATCTTTCTTGTTAGCGGCGTTGTTGTTTCAAGCAATCGCCTTTTATAGTTTGCTTGCGTGTGATATTCCAAACTATAAATTAAATCTTTGCTATCATTTTGAAACGGCGTTGTTTTTTCGTGAATATAAATGTAATTATCATTTTGATTAGCTATAACCTCACATTGCAAAATGTTTGTTCCAAATTCAATAAAGAAAGTAAACATTATGTCTTTCTTGTCAAATTTTTCTGTCAAGTGTGGATATATAGCCATTTCCCATGCGCCGTTAATAATCATTTTTACTGCTTCGGAATTATCAAAAGCAAAATATTTATTTGACGGCTTATTTTTATTTGTGCTTGCGGCGTATTCAACCGCTATTTTTAAGGTACTGCCGAAACGGTATAAATCAATAGTGCCTTGTTCCATGCTATCAGCGTGTTTTAATCCCATTTCTTGAAAATAGGGGTTGTATCTGTTTACGGCATTCCCTAACATGAAAATTTTTACATTGTTTCTATCTCTAATAATCGTTGAAAGAGTATTCATAAACAATATAAATTCATCGGGTAAATAATAACGGCGTGTCAAAAATTCATCAAACAAAACCGTTGTAACATTCGGAAAACTTGCGCTTTTATCGTGTTCAACCTCTGAAAGAGAAAAAGAAAAAGCAAGCGGAAATTTTCGGGGTATATGCTTTTGTGTGTCTGTATCAAAATTAGACAAGTACCATTTACCATTGCTAAAAATAATTTCTGTGTATTCGCCGTTTGTTGCTTTTTCAATTTCGCCGTTTTCTTGCAAAGCATTAAAAAAGGTTTCCGCCCTCTTTCCTTTTATATCCTCTTTCCAACGCCTAACAATAGCCATTTGATTTTTATAGCCGCTGTTTGCGTATTCCTGCAAGCCATACAACAAAACACTATAAGTTTTTCCGTTGCTTCTTTCTCCAAATACAATATTATAATCTGCCTTTTCTTTTAGAATATTGCGCAAACTATAATAACCGTTTTCGGTTGTTTCATGTGAAACATTTGCTTTCTTTCTTGCCATTGTTTAACCTCTCTTTCTTTGTAGTTGACTACAATTAAAATTCAATTTGTCTAACGCCTTTTAGATATGCTACATATTGCGCCGCCATACTTAAATTATATTCGGTTGCTTCAAGATGAACACTTGATTTTTCATCATAAGCGGCGGTTATTCCTAAATAATCGGTTAAAATGCCTTGCTTTTCATCGTCAATATATGTGTGCAAGTTTTTCCCACTTTTGCCGCAAGGAATACATAAATTTTCATCAAACATTTTTAACACCTTTTCTAAATCGTGATTAGCTGTTTCCCACATATAAGGAACGGCAAATTTTTTATTTACTCCACTAACTGTTATTGTAAACGGTATTTCGCCGCTTGCGCCCTCATAAACACACAAATAACGCTTTGCGCCTAAAGTCTTGAAATAATCGTAATGCCCGTCATAATCCCAAACGCCTAAAGGCTTCTCAATGCCGTCTTTAGTTTTCGGGTTGTAAAGGTTAAACGGCAATTTGTGAAACGCCGCCGCTTTCTTTAGCTTTTCAATACAATTTCGGTTGTAACCGTCAAAATATTCTTTGTGTTTTTCTGCATTGAAAATTTTTATACTGTCGGTATCACTATAAATATAATCTTGCCCCATTTCTAAAATACCTGTGAAAAGGTTTCGCCTTGCGTATGCTGTCACAAACACGCCCCAAATATAATACAAAAAACGGTTGTAACCGCTATTATAATCATCAATAGCCGCTTGCATATCGTCAATAGGTATAGTTTCCCATTCATCATTATATGCAAATTCGGGTTTTATAGGGCTTGTAACTGCCATACCATAACACGCATTAAGCATATTTTTTGATAACATATATTCAATTTCCATACCCTTAACGCCTTTTAACGTTGTTTTCTTTCCATAAAATTCAAGAATACATTTTGTAAATTCTTTCGGTAAATATGCGCTATGATAAATATACATATTCCCTATCTGTATACTATCCCAATTATAGCAACGTTCCATAACATCAAAATCAATGTTTGTTATAGTTGTACTAACACTATTAGCCATAACTACACGCCCATTATTTTCAATCACGCCTGTTTTTTCAAAACACTTGCTAACAGACAAATAATTTTCTTGATTTATGCAAGCCCTCAAACCATGAAACGAAACATCAAAAATTGAAAGATATTTTGAAAGTATCAATCTAAATTGTTTTTCGCTTTGTGGTACTAAAACGGTTGCTTTACTCATAGGGTATTTTTCGGCTAACATTACATAGGGATATGAACTTGTAAAATCATAACTTGTAACATCTGCACAAATTGAGCCGCTATGAAATGCGTTTGCATGAGTAAAACCGCCGCCAAATGCCCTTTGTAATGCAAAAAATTCGTTTTCATCTTTTATAAACAAATCATTCATCAACTTTCTATAATCTAAATTCATTCTATGATTTTTAACATAAAGCGTATTTTCTCTGCAATACGTTCTAACAACGCCTGTTTTTGTTAATGGTATTTTTGAAATATCACGGTTTCTTTCAATATATTCTTGTATATATGCCATAACTGTTAAAACATCATAAACACAATAACCTATTTCTTTTTCTGTCAACGGCGTTTTGCAATGCCTTAAAAGGCTATAATCTAAATCGCCGCTTTTCTTTTCAATCTTGTATTTGTGCAAATCCCTTGACAAATTCGCCAATGAATAGCCGCTTAACATCAAACTACATCTAAATTCTATACCATATTCACATAATGCTTTCAATGGTTTTCTTTCATCTGTCGAAAATATGTCAAGCCATTTTAACCATTTTCGCATAAATTGAAATTCAAACGCCAAATTGTGAACGTATACAACAAAGCGGCGTTTTTCGTCCAATTTCAACACCCTTTGTAAATGATAGCATAACATCAAAAATTCTTGCCACGTTCTACCCATTATAACACGCCCGTTTATGCCAAATTGCCAAACATACATTATAGCAACTTTTTCGGGGTTGTAATCTTTTACAATAGCTTTTCTTTCTTGCTTTGTTTGAAAATCTATCGGTTGCCCGTTTTCGTCAACATAAAAATTTGTAGTTTCAATATCAAAAGCCGCCGCAACATTATAATAATAAACGCCTTTTTTCGTTCCTATTGTTTGAGTAACTGAAACGCTATCTTTCACAAATTGCGCTAACTCTTTCATTGTATAGGGTTTTTCTACTAATTCAAAATTAACGCTTCTTTGCAAAATAATAACCTCTTTCTATTTTGTAGTTGACTACACTTTAGATTTTCAAGCCGCTTGTTATAATGTCAACCGCACTTTGCGCCGCCGCCGCCGCACTTGTATTTATACTTGTTTGCAAGGCGTTTTCGGTTGCTACTGCTTCAACTTCCATTTCACTTTTTGCTTGCACAACCGCTTCATGTAATTCTTGCTTAAATTCTTCATATCTGAAAGAACTTGCAAAATCGCTACCGCCTGCACTATAATAATCATCAAAAATTTGTTGTGCGTATTCTGTCGCTGTTTCAACGTCTACGCCCTCACTTTTTGCAATCTGTTGTATATATTGTTTTGCGCCTGTTGCTGTGCTCGTCGGTTGATTAAGAAAAGAAACACATTTTGCATAATCGCTTTTCAAACTTTCCCAATCTTGCGCCATTGAAAACTTTGTGAATTTACCTGTTTTCGCCATTTCACCCAATGCTTCAACCGCTGGACTAAATACACCGCTTTTTTCAATGTTTTGTATACGGCGGTTAGCCTGTTGAAATACTTTTGATATTTCGCTTCTTAATTCGGTTGAACTTTCGGCGGCGTTTATAATTTCTGTTTTTAACTCTGTGTGTAACCTCTTTAATGCGTTTTGATTAAATGTTATGCTTATAGCCATTTTAACGCCCTCTTTCACTATAACTTTTTGTAGTTGACTACAAACGACACAAAGACGGCATAAACCGCCCTTGCGCCTTTTGTGTCGTTGTTTCGGTTACTCTACAATTTCGCCTGTTTCCGTGTCAACGTCTACAAAGTCAATGCCGAAACACTCTTTATTGTATTTCTGCGAAACATATGTGTAAATCTTGAACGCAACCGCACCTCTGTTAATATCCTTAACCGCTTCTTCATCTGCAAGAATTTCTTTCGCCGTATCTGTCATGTGTGACGGAATATTTACAAAGAATTTATCTGTTGCAAAAACAGGGCTATCATCGTACTTGCCTTTAGTATTGATATACACGCCGCACAAAGGATAAATTGCGTTTGCGCCGTTCTCTGTGAAAAGGTCATGCAACGAAACATATTCAAAACCCGTTGTTACAATGTCAAACTTCTTTGCCTTGCTGTACTTCTTAGAAAAACTCATTTTTAATACCTCTACTTTCTGCGCTATGCGCTACATAAATTTATTTGTTATGTTTCATGTGAAACATTTTACTGTTTCACATGAAACGGATAACCTAACATTAAAGCTCTAAATCGTTGATGAAAACGAAAAACGTTGTTAATTCTTCGACTTTATCTGCAAATCTTTCATCACTTTGTAATGTTACAATCCCGTCAAGAATGTTTTGAATTGCAATAGCGGCGGCGTCAATTTCTTCATTTTCGCTTGCGCCCTCTGCCACTTCTTCGCCGCCCTCTGTTGCTTCTTCGGTTTCATCTTTGCCGCCGTTCTTATACGCCTTGACAACTTCACGAATTTCTTTAGTTGTCATATCGGGGCTAATTTCTTCGTTTGCGTCAAGCTGTGAAACGGTATCAGCTTCAAGGCTATTTAATTCAATAAGCTGTGAAACGCTATAATCTTCGTTTTCATGGGCTATAATTGAAATATACCCTTTACCGTCTGCGGCTTCATCAATGAACTTTTCAGCAACCGCAACCAACTTGTAAACAAAGTTTTTCTTGTACCCTAAAACCCTGTTAGCATAATCAAATACATCTTTGTATTCATCGGCTTCATAAAGTTTTTCGGTTGCAATAACATTCAATCTCACGGCAATTTCAAACATATTGCGCTTTGTTGCAAGCATAAGTTTTTCAATCGCCTTTGTATGCTGTGCGAGTTTCTTGTTCTTAAAAGAAACTTCAACACCGCCTGTTACAACTGCACTTTCCATAACAGTCATAATTTCG
>Ga0192244_10677_pt1 | contig 11918 bp, 8 predicted proteins | sample Koala_Koa27_L3_FD_131234 | JGI IMG/M metagenome (GOLD analysis project Ga0192244, IMG submission 131234) | Enriched cells from koala feces incubated with labeled cellulose particles, San Francisco Zoo, California, United States - Koala_Koa2-7_L3 ... | reverse complement strand
TTAAGTTTCCATGCATTAGCGTTGCTAATTTCGCTAGTTTTTTTGACTTCGCCAAGCAGCAAGGCCTTTTTGTCGGTCTCCACGACAAAATATTTCCAAGTCGCTCCCTGCACCCAATAACCGGGCTGCGCAACCCAGGCAGGATAAGGCCTTTACCCACGCTGGATAAGGGGGCTACCCAGGCTGCCTACGGGGTGCACCCTGGCGGGATGACACCTGTTCACCACAGATTACGCAGATTATCACAGGTTCTTCTATCTGATTATCCGCATCGTAAGAGCCTGTCTGTGTAAATCTGTGTAATCTGTGGTGAAAACCGATACATTCTTATCGGTTACCAATAAAGTTTCCAGAAACGGGATGTCCTATCTTTTTTCTGCCTCCTTCAGTACGCCGTCCACCTGGGTAAGAACAGCGTGTGTAGTTTCGCGCAAGGCAATGGTGAAAACGCCGTCACGCGAAGCCTCGAGCAGACGCAACAGGTCGACCACCGCAAAGGCGCCTATCAGCTTGAACAACGGAATCATTTTATGGGCCACGGCAGCCAGTTCGGCCGTATCGCCTGCCTCGGAAGCCTGACGCAAGCGGTCGGCATTGGCACGCGTTTCCTGTACAAAACTGTCCAAAATGGAACGGGCTGCCTCAGCATCGTCACCCGAAAAGGCCGTGAGGGCTGCAAAATTATAACGCCCGTTCTGTGGCGATGGAACAGTGGCCGACGGAGCAGACAGAGCACCGCATTCGATGCCCAACTCGGTAAGCAGTTCCTGTACCGTAAAAGGCTTGTGCAAGCAACCAGCAAAACCATGTTTGACAAACTCCTCGCGCGACATGTCGCTACGGGCGGTCACCGCAATGACGGGAATAGTGCGCGCCTGCCCGATGTTGGAGGCACGCAACAATTGCAACAAATCGAAGCCGTTGATGGCAGGCATCTGGACGTCGGTAAGCATCGAGCAATTCGTCGACCTGCACACACGATACAGCCTCAATGCCACTCTGCCCCAACATGGCGGCCGTAAGGGTGAGTTGGATGCGGTCGTCATCAATCAGCAACAGTCTTTTCAATGAAGAATGAGGAATGAAGGATGAAGAATCGGAGTGTGCAGCATCAGTTTCTCCGCCAGGCAATTCTTCATCCTTCATTCTTCGTTCTTCATTCCTAACAGGGTGGATGGGAATGCGCACCGTAAACGTACTTCCCTTGCCCGGCACACTGTCCACCTCGATGCTGCCCTCGAGCAACTGTACCAGCATGCGCACAATGGACAAGCCAAGTCCGAAACCTTCTTTCCCCTGCGCACCCGGCAGGCGGGTAAATTCCTGGAAAATGCGTTCGCGGTCGGACGGTTCCATTCCCTTACCCGTGTCGGCCACAGCTACCACCAGACGACGCTGCTCGTAAGTGGCAGTCAGCGTAATGCTGCCGCGGTCGGTAAACTTCACGGCATTCGACAACAGGTTGTTGATAATCTGACGCAAGCGCAAGGGGTCACAGATAAATGTTCCACTCAATTCGGGAGCAATGCTGCAATGCAGTTCCAGTCCTTTTTCCGAGGTAAGCGGCTCAAAGCTGACGTGTATCTCCTCCAACAGTCGGTCAGGGTGGAACACCACGCGGTTCACTTCGGCCTTATGAAGATCCAGGCGGTGGAAGTCCAGCAAATCCACCACCAGCTTCAGCAGATGGCGCGACGACGTCTTCATGTTGTCCAGATAGAAGCGCTGCCGCTCGTCCACCGTAAGACGCGAGAGCAGGTCGGCATAACCCATGATGGAGCCCAACGGTGCCTTGAAGTCGTGGGTAATGGCCAGCATCAGCTTCTCGCGCGTGGCCAACAAGTCCTCCGCACGGCGGCGTGCCTCCTCCAGTTCGCGACGGTAACGGTTGCTACGGGTGATGTCGCGCACAATCAGTGCCAGAAAAAAGGCAGAAAGCACCACCGCTCCCGTGGCAATGCCACTGATAATACGGATGGAATGCCGGCGCACAGCCTGCTGGCGCTCGGCCTCGGCTTTTGCCTGCGACAGGGTATTGGCTTCATATCGTTTCACCAACGTGTCGATACGGGCGGTGAGCATGCGGTTAAGGCGTTGCACGCTGCGCTGGCGCTGCTCCACCAGCTCGTTCACTTCCTGCTTCTGCCGGGCCACCTCGCGCAACTTGGCCTGAAAGGAATCGACCAGACTATAAGGTTCGATAACGGTGTCGGTGGCAAACTCCAACGAGGTCTTCACCTGAATGGCCGTGTCTTGCTTGGGTGGGCGGAACGCCTCGCCCAAACGACGGAAAAAGCCTTTCTTCTGTGGACGGGTGACGATGGTGTCGCGGTGCGTAATGACCTTGTGCTGCACCCGGTGCTGCACGATGATGGAATCCTGCCCGGCCAGCAGACGCTCAATGTCTTCAGCCGTCACCAGGTTTTCATTGGCCTTACTCAGGGTACGTAACAAGGTGATGGTATTGGCATCCTTTTCACGAAGCAGTTGCAACAGGCTGTCGGCCCACTGCACATCGCGTCCCTCGGACATCATGAGGTTGCCCATCTCGCGCCGCACAAAAAACAGGGAGAAAAGCAGTGCCGCCAGCAGCAATATGTAGCCGGCGGTGATTTTTACTTTGGATACGTTGTTCATCTTGCTCATATCGACTTGCCGTCAGTTCTTGGTTTTCTGCCGGAACCGTGCCCAGAGCATAATGCCCGCACTGGTCAGCCCGAACGGAAAGGCCATCCACACGCCCACCAGGCCCCAGCCCAGCACAAAGCCACAAAGATAGCCCACGGGCAAAGATATGACAAAATAAGCGATAAAAGCTATCAGCATCATGGGTTTAACATCGGCAATGCCACGCAAGGCATTGGCAAAGCATATCTGAAGGCCGTCGCCAAACTGGTAAATGAGGAACGGCCAAAACAAGAGCGGTATCAGGGCCGCCACCTCGGCACTTTCGGTAAACCAGCCACCCATGCGGTAGCGTAATGCGAAGACAATGGTCAGCAATACCACCGCCATGCACAATATGAGATGGAAACCGGCATAGGCCGAACGGCGTACATTCACCGTGTCGCCCTGCCCACGGAAGTTGCTTACACGCACGGCTATGGCAGCTCCCATGCCGTAATACATCATGAAAGTGAATTGTGAAATGGTAAGCATAATCTGGTGCGATGCCAGCGCAATGGTACCCAACCATCCCACCATAATGATGCTGAGGCTGAACGAGGCCGTCTCCATGCCCATCTGTAAACCGACCGGCCAGCCCAATGCATTGAGTTGCCTGAACAGGGCAGACGACCAGCCCCGGCGGAAGAATCCGGCACGGTAACGCCGGAAGCGTCGCCCGCGCAACACAATCAGGGCAAAGACCGCCACCATGACAATGCGCGAAACAAGCGTACTGACACCTGCTCCCAGCAACCCCCATTCGGGAAGTCCCAGCTTACCGTTTATCAGCACATAATTGCCGGCAATGTTCAACGCATTACCGCCCAACAATATCCACATGGCGGTCTGCGTATCGGTAATGCCGTCGGTAAATTGCTTGAAGCCGTTGAACAGCATAACAAAAGGCAACGAGGCCAGCAGCACCAGGTAATAAGGTTTTATAAGCGGAATCAGTTCTTCGGGCTGCCCCAGTTTTTCCACATTGAGGTAGAGCACGGCCATGATGGCCATTTGCAGAAAGGCTACCAGCACATTGGCCGCCAGGCTGCATCGCAGGGCCTGTCCCGCCTCGGCCAGGCGGTTGTTGCCATAGAGTCCGCCCACCACCGGCGTGAGCCCGTAACTGAAGCCTGTGCTGAAGATGATGCAAAGGTTGAACATGTTGTTCACGAACGAGGCGGCCGCCAATTCGGGTGTGCTATGATGGCCTATCATCAAGGTATCGGCAAAGCCCAGCACGATGACACCCAGCTGGCCGATGACAATGGGAAGCCCCAGGAAAAAGAGAGCCCGGTAGTGCCCCCGTAGGTTTGCAACAGATGTTTCATTGGTCTTTTCGTTTATAATATAACACAGAGGTATTTTCCCGGCGGAAGGCATCAGTAGCCACCGCCTGCAATTGTTCGGGCGTCACGGCACGGTAGTTGCCCACTTCGAGGTCTATGTCTTCGGCCTTGCCCGTCAGTTCGTACCAGGCCAGGTTGGTAGCTACGTTCAGGTAGTTGATGTTGCCGAATATCTGCGTAGACTCGAACTTGTTCTTTACCTTCTCCAGTTCCACCTCGCCAACCGGAACACGGCAGAGTTCGTCCAGCTCGCGCCACACGGCATCCTCGGCCTGCTGGAGCGGCACACCGGCGGCCGGTTTCCCGCTGAGTTGCAACAAGCCGGCGTCGCGTGAACCAGAGATGTAGGCATCGATACTCGAAAACAGCTTCTGTTCCTGCACCAGCCGACGGTTCAGCCGGCTGGAACGTCCGTTGCTCAGAATGTCCGAGAGGATATCGAACGCATAATAGTCAGGTTCCCCGCGGGCACACATGTGCCAAGCCATGAATAGGGCATCTACGGGCACATTACGCTCCACCGTGAGGCGGCGTTCGGCCGTCTGTTCGGGTTCCTGCGGCAGGTTGCGCACCGGCACGTCGCGCCAAGGAATTGGTGCAAACCATTTCTCGGTGAGGCGCACGGTGTCGTCCCACGAAATATTACCGGTAACGGCCAGTATGGCGTTGTTGGGTGCATAAAAGCGGAAGAAGAAGCGTTTCACCTCGTCGAGCGTAGCATCGGCTATGTGCGAGAGCTCCTTGCCGATGGTGGGCCACTGATAGGGATGCACCTTGTATGCCAACGGACGCAACAGGTGTCCCACATCGCCATACGGCTGGTTGAGGCAACGCTGCTTGAACTCTTCCATTACCACACCGCGTTGCACTTCAAGGCTCTGCTCGCTGAAGGCCAGTTCGAGCATGCGGTCAGACTCAAGCCAGAAGGCCGTCTCTACATTCGCACGGGGAACGGTAAGATAATAGTTGGTAATGTCGTTGTTGGTCCAAGCATTGTTTTCACCACCTGCCTGCTGCAAAGGGGTATCATAGTCGGGGATGTGTGCCGAGCCTCCGAACATGAGGTGCTCGAACAGGTGTGCAAAGCCCGTATGTTGGGGATGCTCGTCGCGGGCACCCACATCATAAACAATATTCAGGGCCACCATCTGAGTGCTGGTGTCCAAATGGTGTACCAGCCGCAGGCCGTTACTTAGTGTCAGCTTATTTATTCTCATTTCTCAACAAATAGGTTGTGGAAAAACAGGCTTTGGAGTGCCTTTTTGACGGTAACCTGTCAGAAGCGCGGACGCAACAGGTTAGAAGCGCGCTTCCGACCTGTTAGAAGCACGCTCGTAACAGGTCGGAAGCAAAGGGGTAACAGAAGGTATTTTTTCAGCGCATAGCAAGCTGAGGGACAACGGGTTACAGAAATGGGATTTCTGCGCCTGTTTTTTCCGGCTTACAACACGGTGACTTTCAAAATCTTTACATCTTCTTCGGGACGGTCGTTGCGGTCGGTCTTTACTTTCTGAATCTTGTCGACCACGTCCATACCCTCAAGCACCTCGCCGAAGACGGTGTACTCACCGTCCAGATGAGGGGTACCGCCCACGGTGGTATAGGCTTTTACCTGCTCGGGCGTAAAGCGGAACTCGGGTTCCTTGGCCACCTGGGCTTCGGCCTGTGCGATGAGCGTATCCTGAAGATCCATCAGTCCTTCCTGGTTACCGTCTTTGCGCAACTTATAGATTTCCTTCATGTGTTTCTGTGCCAGCGCATTGAAAGCATTGTTCAGACGCATCTGATTCATCTGGCGTTCCATGCCCAACAAAGTGGAGTCGTTGTACACCTTTCCGGTGACGATGTAGAACTGACAACCCGACGATTCCTTCTTGGGGTTGACGTTGTCGCCCTGGCGGGCAGCCGACAAAGCACCTTTCTTGTGGAAGTATTTGGGATAGACAAACTCGGCCGGCACGGTGTAGCCCACATCACCCGCACCCAACATCTGGCCCTTGGAGGCCTTCTTTGAGTCAGGGTCTCCCGCCTGAATCATAAAGTCCTTGATGACGCGGTGAAAGAGCGTGCCTTCGTACGTGCCGTCTTTGGCCAGCTTGATAAAGTTGTCGCGGTGACGCGGAGTCTCGTTGTAGAGTTTTACGACGATATCGCCGGCAGTAGTTTCGATTTTCAACTTGGTTTCGTTTTCCATATTTCCGTCTTTTTGCCCCGGCTTGCAGCCTGTCAGCCCACAAGCCAGTATGGTTAATAATACAATAAGATTCCTTTTCATCTGTCTTTTTGTTTAATTTAAGCCTGCAAATATACGATTTTCAAGCAAAACCGCTTACCTTTGTAAGACTAAAAGAGACTAACGCGATGGCAATGAAATCGATTTTGATTGTCGAAGACGACATTACCTATAGCATGATGCTGAAGACATGGCTCGGAAAGAAAGGTTTCCAGGTATCCTCTGCCAGCAGCATCGCGCGTGCACAGAAGCATTTGGAAAGCGAAGGCGCCGACCTTATCCTCTCCGACTTGCGCCTGCCCGACCACGATGGCATCGACCTGCTGAAATGGCTCGGCGAACAGGAGCTTTCCATTCCGCTCATCATCATGACGGGGTATGCCGATATCCAGTCGGCCGTACAGGCCATGAAGCTGGGTGCCTGCGACTATGTGGCCAAGCCGGTGAATCCGGACGAACTGCTGAAGAAGATAGGCGAAGCCCTCGACCCTGCCCGCGAAATGCCCCGACCGGCAACGGCACATGCCGCACCGCATAACCACCCGACCGAAACGTCCCAACCCTCCGCCGCACCGGCCTCAACCCAAGGGTACACCGGTTCGGACTTTCTGGAAGGCGAAAGCGATGCTGCCAAACAACTCTACAACTACGTCAAGCTGGTGGCTCCCACCAGCATGTCCGTCCTCATCAACGGTGCCAGCGGTACCGGCAAGGAATATGTGGCCCACCGCATCCACCAACTCAGCAAGCGTGCCGCACAGCCCTTTGTAGCCATCGATTGCGGTTCCATCCCCAAAGAGCTGGCCGCTTCCGAGTTTTTCGGACACGTGAAAGGAGCCTTTACCGGAGCGCTGAGCGACAAGACGGGCGCTTTCGTAGCCGCCAACGGCGGAACCATCTTCCTGGACGAAATCGGTAACCTGAGCTACGAAGTCCAGGTGCAACTGCTACGCGCTTTGCAGGAACGCAAGATTCGTCCCGTAGGCTCCAACAAAGAGATACAGGTGGATGTGCGCCTGGTATCGGCCACCAACGAAAACCTGGAGCAGGCCATCGAGAAAGGCACCTTCCGCGAAGACCTGTACCACCGCATCAACGAATTCACCCTGCGCATGCCCCAGCTGAAAGACCGCCACGAAGACATCCTGCTCTTTGCCAACTTCTTCCTCGACCAGGCCAACCGCGAGATGGACAAACACCTGATAGGCTTCGACGAGAAAGCCAGCAGAGCCCTCCAAGAATACCACTGGCCGGGCAACCTGCGGCAGATGAAGAATATTGTGCGTCGCGCCACCCTGCTGGCCCAAGGCAAATTCATCACCCTGAACGAACTGACCGACCTGCAACAGGCTGCCGCATCGGCTCCCGCCACCATGCCGTTGCGCAACGAGGAAGCCGAAAAACAACACATCATCGACGCCTTGCGCCAGACGGGTAACAACAAAAGCCGCGCCGCCCAACTGCTCGGCATCGACCGCAAAACGCTTTACAACAAGCTGAAGCTCTACGACATCGAAAACTGACAACACACCACACACTTCCCGCCAAGTGTGGAATATTTCCACAACACATTCCACACTTTCCACACTTTTTCCACACTACAACACAAAGCCGGCACAGCTCAGAAAGAAACTATTCATTTGGTTTACAACAATTTGCCCGTTACACAGATTTTTGTGGCACAGCTTTTGAGATATTCTCTACGTAAGCGGAAAACGCTTCACGAACCAAACAACATGGCCAAACCAAAACCTTACTAAACAGATATATCACCTAAGAGAGAAAAAAGTAAATCAGTTAAGAGAAAAAGTTAGTATTAGTAGCAGCCCTGTTTATGTTTGTTTGTGATGGTTCTTTCTTGGTGTACCCGAGTCAGTACCGGGTTTACCAGGAGAGAGCCTAAACAGGAAAAAAGCTTGTCCAGCCCACAGGCACCTTTTCCCCCAACTGAGCATCTGCAAAGCTGCCGAAGAACAGTAAGCACACTAACCAAAAAAGCCGTTCCCTCCTTGTCTATTCTGGGGAACGGCTTTTTTAGTGCTTCGTGGCAATTGCCTACATTACCAGTGTCGTTCAGGATACAGGTCGTTCCACCACTGCGGGCTATCCTGTAACCAACGGGCAAACCAAGCCATGATGGAGTTGTGCCACAACTCGCGTTTGGCATAGTCGCTAATGAAGTGGTTCTCACCGTCTACCGTAATGAATTCGACGGGCTTACCCAGTATTTTCAACGCATTGTAGAGTTGGATGCTCTCACCGATGGGTACATTCGTATCAACCGTGCCGTGTAGCAACAGCAGCGGCGTGTTGATTTTGTCGGCGTTGAACAAGGCACCGTGCTTGGTAAACAAATCGGGCTTGCTCCAGGGATAACTCTCGGCGGCAGCTACCGAATTATAAGAATAACCCCAATATCCCTCACCCCAGTAACTGGTGACATTGCTGATACCGGCATGCGAAGCGGCAGCGGCAAAGAGGTCGGTCTTGGTCTGCAGGTACATGGTCATGAAGCCGCCATAGGAAGCACCCAGACAGCCGATGCGTTCGGCATTGACAAACGGATGGGCTTCACAAAACTTCTTGGTACCCTCGATAATCTCGTCGGCCGTACGCTCACCCCACGCATTGACGTGGCGGGCCGAGAACTCCTGCCCGAAACCGATGGCTCCACTGGGCTGAATGACATACACCACATAGTCGCGCGAAGCAAAGAGTTGGGCACTGTACGGATTGGTAATGCCGCGCGTGGTCGGTGTGGTACCGCCATAGTAATACACAATCAGCGGATATTTCTTGGCCGGATCGAAATCGGGCGGCAAACACATCATGCCTTTAATCAGCGTGCCGTCGGATGCGGTAAAGTTCCATTCTTCGGTCTTACCCAACTCAATCTTGTCGAGGATAGGCTTCATGGGGTTGGCAAGCAACGTAGAAACCTGTTTCTTGGTGTCGTACAGGTAGGCTACCCCCGCACTGGTGTTGCCTCCACCCACATAGGCGGCCACGGCAGGATTGTCGTCGGCAATGGTGAAAGACGAAACCACGTCCTCTTCCATCGGCAACAGGTCGAAAGCGCCGGTCTTGGGCGTATAGCGATAAACGTGCTGGCAATCCTCATCGGTCGTATTGAAATAGATGCATCCGTCCTTGCGGTTCCACTGTGAAGAAATGATGGTGGGATTGAAGTCGCGGGTAATGGGCGTAACCTTGCGCGTAACCAAGTTCATGATGTAGGCTTGTATATCAAAGTCGTTGGCAATGGGATGTTCGCCACAATTCTTGCCAATGCCGCCAAAGGCCGACGGACTGCCCGTAATCAGCAACTGGCTGCCGTCAGGCGAATAGGAAGCGCCGTTCACATAGGCATCCCATGCCACCAGCGTATCGGCCTGAAGCGTAGCCAGGTCTATCTCGTAGAGCGAAGACAACGAGAAGGGACACTTCGTGATGTTGGGCTTCGAGGTACTGCACAACAGCTTCGTGCCGTCGGGCGAAATGTCGTTCAGGTAAACGCTATGACTGCCATAGGTAAGGCGTTGGGAAACACCCGTAGCCACGTCGTATTTCACAAGATAGCGGCGGCCACGCGAACCGGGAATACGGTCGTCGGGATGCAGCAGGCGTTTCAGCGGGCCTTCCACTTTCTCGCCTTCGTCGGTCATGGTATATATCAAATAGTCGCCGTTGGGAGACCACGTGAAACTGCCTTCGGGAATGTTACGGAGCAACACCTCTTCACGCATCGTTGCGGGGTCGAAAACCACCAGGTCTTTCTGCTCGCGACCGGTTACGGTATAGTAAAGCCGGTTACTGTTGGGCATCCAGCGCATCCCTTCGGGAGCCGAGGGCAGAATCATACGGCCGGTCTTTACCTCGGTCAGTTCGGTATGGGTACGCGAACGCTTCACGTCATAGCTGTCCCAGTAACGCGTTAGCAGATATTTGCCATCAGGCGAGAGGGAAACGGAAAGCACGCGGCTTCCAAAATTGGTATTGTACAACGAAAGGCGGCGTTTCATGCCCGGTTCCAGACGGAAAGGCACTTCGGCAAACTCCTTGTCGCACACAAATTCGCACTTCAGCATGGGATCGGCCTTGTCGTCGGCCAACGAAAGCAACTTAATGACAATATCATTATCGGCCTCAGGCTCCAGGCAAAGGCTTACGGCAACGGGACGTACCTGCGCCAGGCTGTCTTCCACCGTTTCCTTGGTCTGCATGGATTTGCCGTTTACATAGACCTCGAAGCGAACGGGCGAGTACACATTAAGCGTGCCCTTGGCAAAGCGTTCGGCACGCAAACCGGTGTTAAAAAGATAGAACAGCCCGTCTTCGGATGCCTTGTCTACCGATACATAACCGGCCGTATCGGCTTCCATGCGGTTAAGCGTCTTGCCTTCAGTGGCAAGGCTTACCTTGGTTTTCAACAATTCAGCGGAAGTAAATTTCTTGCCCGTAAAGTTGATGCTGTCGCCCTGCAAAGGCATCTTCACGGCAACAGCCGGGCACACGTCATAGGCCGTGGCCCTTTCTTGTGCATGGGCCGCCAGTCCGGTCAGGAGCAGCAGGCCCGACAAAAACAAGTTTCTTTTCATGAGATAATTTAGCTTATAGTTATTGGAACATTTCAAAACCATTCCACAGGCTGCCCGCAGGTACGGGCGCCTCGACCTCTATCCGCTCGTGCGACACGGGATGCTCAAAGCTGACCCTGCGCGCATGCAGGCAAATGCTGCCATCGGGATTGGAGCGGGGAAAACCATACTTCAAGTCGCCCTTGATGGGGCATCCCATCTTGGCAAGCTGGCAACGTATCTGATGGTGACGGCCGGTCTTGAGGTCGACTTCCAGCAAGAAGTAGTTTTGCGAACGGCCAATGAGCCGATAGTGCAACACGGCACGCTTGCTACCGGGTTTCTCGGTATCGTAGGCATAGCTTTTATTCTGCTTTTCGTTGCGCACCAGGTAGTGCACCAGTTCACCTTCGGGCTCACGGGGAGCATTCTTCACCACAGCCCAGTAAGTTTTACGCACTTCGCTGTTCTTGAACATCTCGTTGAGCCGCGACAGGGCCTTGCTGGTCTTTGCAAACACAACAAGACCGCTCACAGGGCGGTCCAGGCGGTGGGTTACACCAATAAAGACGTTGCCGGGTTTCTGGTACTTCTCCTTCAGATAGGCCTTAACGGTCTCCGAGAGGGGCACATCGCCCGTCTTGTCTCCCTGAACAATCTCCGAAGCGGTCTTGTTGACTATGATGATATGATTGTCTTCGTACAGGACAGTCATGGCGCACGCTTACATATTCATGCCACCATCCACCTGGATAACCTGTCCCGATACATACGACGACATGTCGGAAGCCAGGAAGGTAGCAATGTTGGCCACATCCTCAGGCGTACCGCCGCGACGCAAAGGAATCTTCTTGCACCATTCGGCCTTCACCTCGTCCGAAAGGGCATCGGTCATGGCAGTCATGATGAAACCCGGAGCAATGGCATTGGCACGGATGCCGCGTGAACCCAGTTCCTGTGCGATAGACTTGGCCAAAGCAATCATACCAGCCTTGGAAGCCGAGTAGTTGGCCTGTCCGGCGTTACCGTGAACACCTACTACCGAAGCCATGTTGATGATGCTTCCGGATTTCTGACGCATCATGATGGGCGTAC
>Ga0192244_10675_pt1 | contig 11956 bp, 11 predicted proteins | sample Koala_Koa27_L3_FD_131234 | JGI IMG/M metagenome (GOLD analysis project Ga0192244, IMG submission 131234) | Enriched cells from koala feces incubated with labeled cellulose particles, San Francisco Zoo, California, United States - Koala_Koa2-7_L3 ... | reverse complement strand
CTACATGACCGCCGAAGGAATATATCCCATGCGCAACCTCTACCAAATCTGCCAGTCCATGAAAACCACGCATACCACCACCTTGCTGGAAAACATCAGGAAGTGCGGCTCATTCGGTCTCACTTTGTTCAGACTGTTTTTCTGTGTTCCCGGCAGCATTATCAGAAGGTGTCTTATTCGTAGAAGACGAACCTTCAGCGCCATGGTTGTTGTCGTAATCCTCGGATTCTTCAGCGAGGGATTTCTTGGTATCTTCCTTACGCGATTGTGCTTCAAGCTCTTTTTGCCCATGGACATCTTGTTGTGAAGTCCGTTATAATCCTGATATTTTTTCAGTTCTCTTTGCAACTCCTTTATGAGGGCTTTCAAAGAGGAGTTCTGCGCTGTGGTCTTGTCATTTGAGGTCCTGAGACTGTCTGCCGTCAGCTTCAGGGTGTCTATTACACCATATAGGTTGCGTATAGTCTCATTGAGAACCTTTATCTGATTTTCGTAATCTTCACGTGTCATAATTATCCAAGTTCTGACAGGTTCGTGCTCACGCTCCAAACTGTCCAGGTAAAGGGACTCCATTACCATTCTATCTATGTCGATATGCTCTTTCTCTATCGTACGAAAAAGTTACCACATATACGACTAAGCAAAAGAATAATCACTTGACTAAATACACTTTATGCACAAGAATTTTCATTTTTCTCCGGTCTTTCGACATGAGGATAAAGCCGTCGCCATTGAATGGGCTTCTGTTGAGATTGTATCTCACGATGTTGGCCAAAGTAAATTTACCGCATCTCATATCTGTAAAGCCGGAAACATAATGAAGGTGGGGCGCTCCTGTGATTGCTAGCATAATCCCTCCAACTTCGCTACAAGTATTTTCTATTGAAGATAGTCCAGTGATTTCTGGCAAACCTCCAGTCCGTTAGCGAAAGAAATAGAAACGAAGTCTACAGCCGCCTGTGTCTCTTTTGCTTGCTCACCAGGAGCGTTTACTTCTTCTGAAACCAAATCTGTCGCTAAAGATTCAGTAGTTGGATTAGCCTTTGAAACCGGTATCAATCGAACAGCAGCAATGTGATTCTTATACCATCCCTCAAACTGAGAGTAAACGATGCCGTTGTGATTGCAGTAATCAACTATTGATATTTGTTTGGTCTTTACCAATTCTTGATAATTGAACCATAATTTTTCAAAATCTGTACTCGATGCCATAACTTGATTTTTGGATTATGGCGTAAAGGTCTACCTTTTTGGGGAAAGGGGCAAATAAGTAATTGAGTGCTTACTGCTGATTACGATTTATTTTTGATTTAATATATGCAACCATTTTCTCTCTCGCCCACTTAGGAAATAACACATAATATCCTAAAGTAAGTGATAAAAATGCACTCAGTAAGACTGAAATAATCAGTCGACCGAATGATTCATCGAATAGGGTTGATATATAATAGGTGATTGAAAACACCAATATAATGATTACATACCCTCTAAAGAGGGTATGTAATACATGCTTTCGCCATGAGAAAGAAGGGATATGCTTTTTCAGGTTCATGCAAGTATAGAACAGTGCAGAAATCACAGCTAGCAGATTCAGGAAGAACGGAAACCAATAAGGTGCACCCATTTTGAATGAAATATAGGTAATTGGAAATACGGATAAATAAACTGTTCCAGCAATAATTCCTGGAACTTTCACATCACCAGTGGCTTGCTGGACATCGCCCATAGAACAGGTCAATGACACCATTAAATTCCATATTAAAGAGAATCGCAAAATGGAAACAGCATATTCCGGCACCATACCTAACCATATTCCAAGTACATAGTTGGCTTCAATGAATAGAGGCACACAAAACAAAAGCATTAAAATAAATGAAAAATTTAAACCGATGGTCATCAGACTAAACATTCTATCATAATCCTGTACGGAATAGTTCTTGATTATCTGTGGACGAACTGCTGTAGTTACATTTGTGGAAAAGCTCATGATAATACCCTTTACCCTATTTGCAATATCATATGCCGCATTGAGTCCAGTACCAAAAAACATATTTAACAAAATATTAACCCCTTGTGTTATTGCTATAAGACTCATATTGCCATAAAACTGCCAACCTGAAAAAGCCAGCATTGGCGTAACATATTCTTTTTTAAAGTTTAATTTTAAGGAACATTCTTCAAAATGCTTTAAGCCAAATATGACGTAAAATAAACATACGATAATAGACACAAAAAGCGTTAATGCCGAATATAAAACTAACTTATCCCAATCTCCTATGACCAATACATACACGATAAACAACCTCATAACGGTATTCGCGATCTCAAAATAAGCAAATGCTTCCATTCGTTCATGAGCAATAATAGCTGCATTGAACGGAACTTGAACCACGCTAAAAATCATAGAGATAATTGAATACTGAAGTACATACCGTGCAGCAACCATTCTGTCTGCTGGAATAACCAGCTTATTCTCTAAAAACCAAATACCAAATGTCTCACAAATAACAACTACCAGTAAAGCTATAGCCAAATGTAAAAGTAAGGCAGATGAGAATGTATAGCGAAGGCATTGTTTATTACCCAATCCTAATTCATATGATAAAAACCGAGCAGTTCCACCTGCCATGGTTCCATTGAAGAAACCAAACATAGTCACAACTCCACCTACTACACCATACACACCATAGTCATCCACACCAAGCGTCTGGAGAACAACTCTAGACGTATATAAGGATACTAACATACTTACCATCATGCGTAAATATAACATAATGGTATTTTTAACAATCCGTTTGTTTGAAGAAATAGATTCCATAACTATTCGTAGTCAGATTAACTTTTGATGTATTCGTCATACACCTTTTTAATCTTTTCCAAAGGGATATAATAGTTACAATGATACTCGGCCGACTCATCTTGACCTGTGACATAAACATATCGGCCTACTTTTTCTCGAACAAAACAGTAACATATAAACTCAATCGAAAATTTATAATTGCCTAAAACCATGCAATTTGCCTTATTACTAAACATCAAATTTAAAAGTGAAGAGCCCAAGGAAGCAACTATCTCTTTCGCATGATAAATAATGTCTGCCTTTTCTTCTAAAGTCAGCCCAGCCCCTTCAAAATCTACATATCCTATACTTTTTAAATAATTTGATACCTCCTCTTCGTTTGATACAGTTCTAGCAATCTTAGTAGATTTATTATTTCGACCCATATAAAGCTTATCATACTTAGGTTTGTTATTTTTTACCTTCTCGATAATCGGATTAACAACATATTGATACACTTTGTCTATTACATATTTTGGTATCACAAAGGGATAATCCAGTCGAAACCTGTAGTCACTACAACAAGGTCCCATATTTGGAATAAAATAAAGATCTTTGCAAGTATAATCAATACCATATTTAGCAAACTGTATTTCTACAAGCGGGAAATCTGCCAAATAGTTATTGATGGCTTCTTTTAAATTGGAATCTAAATTTTCTACAATTAGAAGCTTGATAGGCTGATTCAACACCCCCGCTTCACCAGCGGCAAACAATTTTGGCAAGTATTCATAAAAATGGTGCACCCAATGGTTTGACCACAAACCAATCAAAGACAATACTTTACCTGGAATGAACTCTTGTTTTTTAGACTTCACTATGCCAATATTATTTCTGTCATACCATGTGACATTCCCATCACTCGTCACTGCCCATGTTAGAAATTCATCTTGATTATATTTGCACCAATAAGCCCCCTTATCTGTCAACACCACATCGGAATTTGCATTAACTACACCTTTACAGGTACGAAAAATATAGAGAGCAGGACTAAAAACCTGCAAATGCTGTTCCCTATTATGCCTATAACTTTCTGCATAATAAGTATCTTCCCAAGTTTCATCTTTAATTTTACTGACTGTCTCAAATTCAGATTCAGGATATTGAACAATCGGATATGTAACAGATTGCCACTTTCTTTTTTTTCTCTCTTACCAACCGTATTAAACCGCTTGGAAGGATTCTTTTTACGAGTTTCTTTATTAGCATAACATTAATAATTAGCTCAATCCAAAACATATCTTTATATCCATAGCTCTCTTATATTCATCCTCATCCAACAAAGGTATAGGCATACTAATAGGCTTGTTGTATTCCAATTTTGGACAAACTGTAGTAAGACCTTCCATCTTCATTTCAATAAGGCATGTTTGAGTTGATTCTATTTGACTATAAAGTTCCTCATTATTAATATTATTCTTGTCTACAAGGAAATACTTCATACCATAAGCCTCCGCTAAAACTTTGATATTAGGAGCCATATAACCGCCTGCCGGGACTGTTCCTGCCAATCGATTGTCGAAATAAAGATGCTGGAACTGAGTAATCATACCTAATGCACCGTTATTGAGCACACACAATTTGATATTCAAGCCATACTGAGACATTAATGGCAGGGATTGTATAGCCATGTGAAAACCGCCGTCACCTGTTATGGAATAAACGGTTTTAGATGGATTAGCAAAGGCACAACCTATAGCTGAAGGCATGGCATATCCCATAGGAGCCAAACCACCACTAGTGAGGTATTTCTGTCCTTTCTTCAACTGAATGGTTTGTGCTGCCCACATTTGATTTTGTCCTACGTCAGTAGTTACTATATCACCCTCCTTCATCATGCGATTGATATAGTTCATGCAATGGTAGGGCATTTTATTCTCCACGAAACGCTCTATTTCTTTATCTTGATTATAATTGATTTTGAGGTATTTGAGGTATTCTTTCCAGGAAATAAAATCGCCTGTTTGTATGTTGCTCTTATTAAGGACCTGCAAAAAATCAAACACTTCAGCATGAATTTTTATCTGTCGATTTATACGATGGCATTCCAATTCATTGTTATCAATATCTACATGAATAATCTTTGCATTGGGTAGGAAAGAGTCTATCATCGTTCCCGTCTGACGAGTATCAAGACGAGATCCTAGCACCAGCAGTACATCTACATTGGCAATGGCCATATTGGCACAACGATTGCCGTAACTACCTACCATTCCTACATAATGAGGATAAGTTTCATCAATAACTCCTCGTCCCATGAGTGATGTAACAACTGGAATTTGGGTTGTTTGGATAAACTTATCCAACTCTGCCATTACAATGGGGTGTTGGCACCCTCCACCCAACAAGAGCATGGGGCGCTCCGCCTTGCAGAGCGACTCTTCAGTTTCGCGGATGTCAAATTGAAAAGTCGTGTCATGGAATGGCGCTTCAAAGCTTCTCATTGTTTCTGGATCAATCTCCTGCCGTTGGATATTCATGGGTAAGTCAATCACCACCGGCCCTTTTCGTCCCGAATTGGCGATATAGACTGCCTTCTCCAGTTCATACCGCAGGTCGTCAATATGATCAACCAGCACAGCATATTTGGTGATGGGCCTCACCATTGCTACAATGTCAGTTTCCTGAAATCCCTGCTGACGAATGGGTTTGTCATACTTATACTCATAGGAATTTACCTGACCTGTGATATAAACCACAGGAATTGAGTCAAAGTAGGCATCTGCAATACCAGTAATCATATTGGTTGCACCAGGACCACTAGTCGACATTGCCACTCCCAGCTTGCCCGATTCAATGGCATAGCCTTCGGCGGCCATGGCAGCACTTTGCTCATGGTAAGTCTGTACAAAACGTACATTCGGGTTCTTGTCAGCAGAGTCCACCAAATGAGTAATCATACCGCCAATATAGCCAAAGATGGTACCGACTCCTCTATCTACAAAAAAATTGATAATATAATCTGATGATTTCATCTGTTTACGTTTTCAATTATGCTTTTAATTCCATCTTCAAAGCTATAATCTGAGAGAAATCCGCCCGTGGCTGTTTCTGTTTTAGTCATGTCGGGATTGAGTTCCACCACATTCATAGGTTTATAAAAGCCATAGAGCAGTTTGCTAGTGCTGCCGATGATAGCGTAAATTTCTTCGATGAACTGTTTGAGCGGGCGGATATCTTTTGATCCTATTAGATATATTTCAGACGTGAACGCATCATCAGTTAGAGTATGCTCGCAAAGTAGCGCGATCTGTTTCGCTGCATCCTTCACATAGACATAGTTCCACAATTGTGTACCTTCTGATAATTGCACATCTTTATTATAGAGCATCTTCTTTACACTGCTGATAATCATAGTCCAATCCTTATCGCCTTCGCCAAAGATACTGAGGATGCGCAGGTGGATGAATTTCATGCCGTATGCCCCACACAAGACTTCAGCTTTACTTCCTAATTCAAACTTTGCTCTTCCGTATTCATTATCGGGATGACAAGGAGTATCCTCGGTGAGTGTGCCTTTAATAAGTCCGTATTCGGCTTGCGAACCTGCTTCTACAAACAAACTGCATCCAATCTTTGAAGCTGCCTCTATAGCTTTTAGCGATTGAGAGATATTTAAATCTTGGAGTGCTTTATCCATACGGCCTTCATCACCTACACCTGCCCATGCTAAATGTACAAATACATCAGCATAGCTCACCAAAGTGGACAGTTGTTCAATGGCATCCATATCACAACATACAATCTGGAGATTTTCATGTTTGAGTAATAAACTCTGGGCTTTGGCGATGTTGCGACACAAACTAATTACTTTATAACCATTGACCAACAGGTAATTAGTGAGTTCTATTCCAATAAAAGATGTTCCGCCTGAGATAATATAAGTTTTCTGGTTCATAGGCTTATTTCATTTAAAACCAAAATAGTTTCATATAGAAAAATATTCATATAGAATACGTTCCCCCCCAAACTACTATTTTTGTCAATACAAGCAATCCATGTACAACAAAAGAGATAGATAAGAAAAAACAACAAAGACTTATGGCATGCGAAGATAAGATCGGATGGCAGACCTTCACCCATGATATGACATGCAGTCACTAATATAATGCATTACCCTTAGCGTTATCATAAATAGTCTCTCTATGCTCATTGGAGGATGATATTGTTTTCGTCATTTTATCCTCTCAAAAATTGATTTATTTCATCCATACAGATGCTGTACACATCTTCCTGTTTATACCGTTTATACCAATCCATTGTCAATTCAATGCACTGATGTATATTCATACGAGGTTCCCATCCTAATTGAAACTTAGCCTTGCTGATATCCAACATCAACAACTTTGCTTCATGAAGTGCATTGGGATCAGAGATGTCATTAAGCTGACCACTTCCGTAGTTCTTAATTACATCAGCAGCTACATCCCATACAGGTATGATACTCTCTGCACGAGGACCGAAGTTCCAACCTTCACAATACTTGGTAGGCTCTTCCCACATTTTAGAAGCCAGCAGCATGTAACCACTCAAGGGTTCGAGGACGTGCTGCCAGGGGCGGATAGCCTTCGGGCTACGGATATCGATATCCTTGCCAGCTTCCAATGCTTTGATGCAGTCGGGGATGATACGGTCTAAGGCCCAGTCACCACCACCAATCACATTACCGGCACGAACGGAAGCAAGAGACACGTGGTGTTTCTTACCATAATCAGCGGGATTAAAGAAGCTGTGGCGCCATGAGTTAATGGCTATCTCGGCAGCTCCCTTGCTACTTGAGTAAGGGTCATACCCTCCCATGGTCTCGTTTTCGCGATAACCCCAGATTTGCTCTTTATTCTCGTAACATTTATCAGTGGTAATCATAATACCCACTTTCACGCTTTCTGCAACACGGATGGTTTCCATTACATTGAGGGTACCCATCACGTTGACGGCATAAGTATCTACAGGAATCTCGTAGCTCAGACGTACAAGAGGCTGGGCAGCGAGATGGAAGACAATCTCAGGTTGATATTCGGCAAAGATTTGCTTCATACATTCGCCATCACGAATGTCGGCACGCAGGTCAGCTTTGATTTTACTACCGATACCGGAGAGGACATAATTGTCGCGTTCTGAAAAAGGATCAAGACTTACCCCGATGATTTCAGCACCCAATTTATGAAGCCAAATGGAAAGCCAAGAACCTTTGAAACCGGTATGCCCCGTGACAAGAACCCGCTTGCCACGAAAGAAATCGTTGAACATATCTATCTGTTTCATAAACTACGTTTAGGAATATTAGGGATAGAACGCTCCCATTTTTTCCAAGGAGCTTTATTTTCCTTCAGCAATTTTTCAAGTTGTTCCTTCTCGCGCACATTGTCCATACACTGCCAAAAACCTTGATGAATATATGACATCAGGTGCCCTTCCTCAGTCAATTTACACAAAGGTTCCTGCTCGAATACGCAAGTGTCGTCTGCCAAGTAATTAAAGACTTCGGGTTCAAGCACCATGTATCCGGCATTGATAGGAGCACCATCGGCAAGGTTTTTCTCGCGGAAGGACTTCACGGCATTGTCTCCGCCAATGTTGAGTATCCCCTTGTCTTGCGCAATTTTCACTGCGGTAAGCGTGGCAAGTTTGCCATGACTTTTATGGAATTCGATGAGTTTGTTGATGTCGACATCGCAGACACCGTCACCATAGGTCATGAGGAACGTTTCACCACCTACATATTCTTGTATGCGTTTGATACGCCCACCGGTCATGGTATTATAGCCTGTATCAACTATGGTAACTTTCCAAGACTCTAAAAAACTGTGATGAACGGTCATTTCATTCCTACCGTTACGGAAATCGAAACTAACATCAGAATTATGAAGGAAGTAGTTGGCAAACCATTCCTTGATATATTCCTGCTTATAACCTGCACAGATAATGAATTCTGTGTGTCCATAATAGGCATATTCCTTCATGATATGCCAAAGAATAGGCATACCGCCTATTTCTATCATCGGTTTGGGCTTGAGCTGGCTCTCTTCACTAATACGAGAGCCCAAGCCACCGGCTAATAGTACTACTTTCATGATTCAAAATAAAAAATTAAGAATGTTTTATGTATTTTGAGCTACGAATTCCTTAATGGTGGCAATTATGTATTGTAGCATCTCGTCAGTCATGCCGGGATAGACGCCAACCCAAAAGGTATTGGTCATCACGAAGTCGGTATTGGTCAACTCCCCTACTACACGATAGCCCTCGCCTATAGCTCGCTTTTCGTCGAATGCGGGATGCTTAATAAGGTTACCCGCAAAAAGATTACGGGTTTGAATGCGTTTGCTTTCCAAATACTCTGCGAGTTGGTTACGAGTGAACATGGCTTCGGGTTTTACGGAAATCAGGAAGCCAAACCAACTGGGATTGGAGTTCTTCTCGGGATCGGGAAGAATCAAACCGGGAGTGGCTTCAAGACCTTGACGCAGAATTTTGAAATTGCGACGACGAGCTTCTACGATGTCATTGAGCTTATCGAGCTGTGCGCAGCCGATGGCAGCTTGCATGTCGGTGACCTTGAGGTTAAAGCCGAAGTGGCTATATACATATTTATGGTCGTATCCTACGGGGAGTTCACCAAACCTACCAATAAAGCGTAGCTTGCAAGTGTTGTCTACACCACCTACACACCAACAGTCACGCCCCCAATCACGGAACGAACGAGTAATGCGGTCGAGTTCGGGGGTATTGGTATAAACAGCACCACCTTCACCCATAATCATATGGTGAGGAGGATAGAAAGAGCTGGTCCCAATATGACCCCAAGTTCCTATCTTCTTGGTAACACCATCAATAGTATATTCTGAACCCAAAGCATCGCAGTTATCTTCAACCAGCCAAAGTTTGTACTTATCGCAGAATGCCTTGACAGCTTTGAGGTTGAATGGATTACCTAATGTGTGGGCAATCATTACGGCCTTGGTTTTTCCCTCTACATAGGCCTCTTCGAGTTTTGTAACGTCAATGTCGTATTCGGGAATGGTGATATCTACAAATACGGGGACGGCGCCATATTGAATAATAGGTGTAACGGTGGTGGGAAAAGCACAAGCTACAGTGATCACTTCATCGCCACGCTTGATACGTCTGTCACCTAATTTGGCTGAAGTGAGTGTATAGAAAGCCAAGAGATTAGCGCTAGAACCAGAATTGGTCAAGGCACAGTGTTTTACACCCAACCACTTTGCCAAACGAGTTTCGAACTTATGCGCCCATGGTCCGGCTGTGAGCCAGAAATCGAGCGATGAGTCTATAAGGTTCACCATCTCTTCAGCATCGAAGTAACGGCCACCGTAGTTTACGAATGTCTTACCTGCCTCGAATGGCTTTTTCTGTCCATGCACTTCGGCATAATATTCCTTTGTCAAAGCAAGTATCTGTTGCTTCAATTCTTCTTTTTTGGTCATAAGCTAATAATCAGTTTTAATATGAGACAGTTTTTTGGTTATATAACCACACCTCCATCAACAGGAATGATATAGCCCACGATTTGTCGAGCTTCACCACTAGTCAAAAACAATGCAGTGGCAGCAATTTCCTCGGGCATCGTGAAACGTTTGCTAGGCTGACCCTCAAAATAGGCATTATCTTCAAAATTTCGATTTTTAGGTAAAGCAGAATTAGAAGTTAAGCATGTACCAGGAGCAATGCCATTCACAACAATATCATAGCGAATCAATTGTTTTGCCAAACCTCCCGTTAAACTATGAATACCCCATTTCGAAACTGCGTATGGATCGAAAAGGTATTGATAACCTGCAATAGAGGATATATTTAAAATGTTTCCGCGAATTTTATTATTAATGAGATATTTTCCCTCCATTTGACACATCAGGAACATACTTTTAGCATTGATCTTAAATGTATTATCCAACACTTCTGCTGAATACTTATCCCAGGACTGGTATGCAGACATTCCCCCGCCAACATTATTCACAAAAATATCTATATGTTGCAAAACCCGTATAGCTTCCTCAAAATGTAGCTCATAGGAATCAAATTCTACTGCATTCCACACCAAAGTATGGAGTTTTGGATTGTTCTCTTCATCCTTGAATTTCGATAACTTCTCTTTACTGCGACCCGTAACTATAACTTCAGCTCCTTCGCTCAAATAAGCCATAGCCATAGCACGTCCCAGCCCTTCACTACCACCGGAAATAAAGACTTTTTTATCTCTATATCTCTCATTGGGTTTTGTAAATGTGACATTAACATAGGTCACTCCACCATGACGAAGACACTTTAAGAAGTTCATTACATAAAAGAAAAACTTTCTCATGAAATTATAATAATTTTAGCATTGTCAATAGATACTGAGTAAATTTGCAAGCTCCTTTTTTTGTTGAGGAAATAACTGTTTTGAAATAATGAAGCATCATGTGCAAAAGAGGATTCATCCATATAATTTAAGAATTTCACCTTCTGTAGATTAGCATCGTTTTTCAAAGAATCAAGCAGTTGCCCTTTAGCACTAAGAGTGAACTTTTTGCCCAACGAATGATGAACAGGAGGCACAACGATTACTAAGTTCAAATGCTCTTCGTGACAATAATCAATCATTTCATTCAGCAACGCCATGGTTCTATGATATACCTCACTATGATCGGCTATAAAATGATTGTTTAAATCATCAATATGAAATTGTTCTGTCCAACTACGAATCCAATTTTCAGCGTTCTTCTCTAATTTAGATTCACTCATCAGTTTCTCAGACTTTTTGAACAAATGAAATTTGATATCTCTAAGTACTTCTACAGCAGGATAAAACAAAAGCGGATCATTCATCTGTTCTAAGACCCTAACGTTCCGAATGTAATGACCATTCGGTATTGTTTCATAGTCTAGAAAACTATAACACCGATCCTCGATATAATCTACGGCACCGCTTATAGCTGTAAACGGACAGATTGGATATAAAACCGTAGCATCCTCTTTAAGATAATGTCTAAACTGTTTGAGAATCAAAAAATCGCCTACTATAGTCTGAGGAGCAATGGCCCAATTCTCACCTCTTAGTCCTACTGATGAATAATCAAAAGCGAAAGTCCCTGAACTGCTTCCTAAATTAACCAC
>Ga0192244_10663_pt1 | contig 12163 bp, 15 predicted proteins | sample Koala_Koa27_L3_FD_131234 | JGI IMG/M metagenome (GOLD analysis project Ga0192244, IMG submission 131234) | Enriched cells from koala feces incubated with labeled cellulose particles, San Francisco Zoo, California, United States - Koala_Koa2-7_L3 ... | reverse complement strand
CAGTAATGTGTTGGATGTGACTGTTGACCATCTGCTTATGGATGATTCCCGCATTAACCCATCATATGTTCTTGATGTGGAAATGAGAACCCGTGCAGAAGAAATGACAGCAACAACCAGAATGGCGTGCATCGCCATGATGGATCAGCTGTTGGTTGTACAGAACAGCTCCTCTGCAGATGATAATCAGGAATCATAAACATAGCATAGCACTTCCCCTGGTTCAGCTGCCATACACGGCAGCCGCATAGGATACTTATAATTGCAAGACTGCCAGTCTTAGACCATAGAACAGGCAGCCTTGCTTTTTTCATTTATGGGAGGTACATGATGAGCGTAAAAGATATTGGTACAATGGTTAAAACCCTGCAGGAAGCTGGTGTCGATGAAGAACTGATCCAACAGATTACATACGCTGTTGATTATGAAAAAACAGTATCTGCTCTGGAAGCAAGGCTGCGCGGAGGATATAAATTTGAGGAAATTATTGGCGAGGCTTTAGGAACGACACTGGATTTTTATGATGCCGATAACGTACTGGTCATCAACATCGACATGGATCTGATGATGGCAAAACCGGAGTTTGAAATCCACCGGGAAGGATTCACCCCTGTCTGTGGTACAAACCCAATGTATCTGAATGAGTATCCTGCGATTCTGGAGGCAGTCAGAGAAGTGACAGGAAGGTGTCAGATTGTCCCGTATACTGAAATTTTGCCCTTATTGAAATATGATGCAAAGACTTATAATCGTATACTGCATTTGGGAATCCATTCTGTTATGGCAGTCCCATACCACAAGCGGAATATCGGATTTGTTATTGCAATCAATCCCCGGAGATACAAATAATATTCATCTCTGCTGCAGGTATTATCTTACGTCACTGTAGCCGAAATAAACGAGATGAATCTGATGAATTTCGGGAAAAGCACGATATTTAACGATAGTGACCTTGCTGACAACGAAGTATATGTAAAACTATTAAACGGTTTTGAACTTCATACGAGGGAAGGTGTCGTGACTGAACGAGACATCAGGCGAAAACAGGGCGTTCTCTTTTTGACACTGCTGCTCTGGCAGAATGGAAAAGCAATTACAGATAATGCTCTTATGCATTTATTATGGGAAGATCCGGACGCATTGGAAGAGCCTGAGAGAGCATTGAAAAACCTGAGTTACAACGTAAAAAAGAGTATCATCCATCTCTTCCCGGCAAACGGGTTTCTGGAAATCAAAAAATCCGGATATTCCATTAGCCGCAGATATAGCATAAAAACAGATTTAGACTATTTCACCTATAAGATCAGGGACGCAGAGGGTACTATCAATCCCGAATCAAGGCTTGAGAAATACCTGAAAGAACTGGATGAGTTTTCCGGTATTGTTCTTCCGGAACACGACCACCGTGCCATAGGCCACATAGTTGAAACATATGAAAACCGCAGGAAGTCGGTACAGGATTCTTGTCTGGCGCTGATGTACGAATTAGGAAAATACAATCAGATGCGGGAATTTATCGGCACCATTTCTGCCGCCAGAAGCATCGACAGCCAGCTTGCTTATTGGAATATAAAATCTAATATCGCACTGAAGCGAATAGACCAGGCGAAAAAACAGTTAACGGAATATAATGAGATCCTAACAGAGCAACAGATAGATGAATTACAGCATTTAACAGGCGTGGTGTAATTTTGGTGTGATTCTGGTGGAAAAATGAGGTAAAAATGAGGCTGCCTGATGTACTGACAAAATTCGTCACGTAATTTATAATACTACCTGTTATATGGTGTATCGCGGAGTACATCAGCTACAAGATCCCATAATATTCTTTCAAGGGAGGTCAAATATGCAGGGAGAAGAATCATCAGGCAATCTGATCATCTCCACCTGCCCAAGATGCGGCACAAGGCTGATCTGTGGACAGGTCGTCATCGGCGGTCAACAGCAATGCCCCAAGTGCAAACGCTACTGGTTAGTGGAGATGAATCATGATACTGTAATAATCAGGAGATTCCAGCATCATGCTGCAATCATAGATCGGCTGTAGTGCCGATAGAAACTTACAATTTAATAGAATGAGACATACTGTAAATGCGTCGGATTAGGGGAACGCCTTCAGGGACGGAAGTCAGGAGTCAAAAGTTTGTTAGTAGGACTGGACCGGTCTGTGAGTGCCGGACGAGTCCGGCAGACGGAATTGCAATTCCATAGGAGAATTGCGCCATCTGCCGGGCTCTTTTTTTCTGCAGAAAATTCTGACAATCCGTAACAGTATGCCGTCCTTTTCCTCTTCGACTGGGAGAACAATTCCGCTCTGCCAGAAGGGAGGATTTATGTATTTTGATGCAAAAGAAACCGGTCAAAGGATCAGACAATTACGCAAAGAGCAAAATATAACGCAGGAATATCTTGCAAATCAACTAAATATTACAACAGATCATCTCGCCAGAATAGAGAGTGGAAAACGCAGTTGTTCGATTGACGTGCTTGTCGATCTCGTCAACTTCTTTGATATCAGCATGGATTTTTTAATGTTTGGCTGTAAATACGTAAATAAACCCGCGAGGGCTGATCTCAGTAAAATCATTATTGCGTTGGAAGCATTGAAAGAAAGAATTTAAGCAGATTAAAATGCCAACCCGGCCTGCGAGGCCGGGTATATCACAAAAAAAGCCGCAAAACCCGGCCTACCCCGCTATAAAAAAACTTCTCGGATTCTACTACAATTTACTTAAAGCCGATACAATGGCGTGAACTGAACTTTGAAAACTTCATATACATTCTTCAGGTAGGAAACTGTTTTGGACAGCCTGACCGAAAGCACGCCACGATGTTGTGATATCAACGGAGCGATCATGCTGAAAGGAAATGCCGGACTGCAACCGGCGGGGCGCTGACACAAAACAGGGATAATGATACTTCCGTAATTCGCGGCCCGGCCACAAAGAAGGCGGGGAGATGAGAAGCCTATGAGACAGCCCAGCAAGCTGCCGCCTGAATGTATTCCCGTAAGCTCTGGGGTGTCGAGGACAAATAAGAGTTCTATCATAAGTAATTTGGAGAGGACTGTTACCTTTAAATAATAGGCGGTCCTCTTTTACATATCTGTCCCCGCAGCCAAGAATAGACTGTTGGCCGCTGATCGACCCTGCGGGGACAGAATGAAATCAGAAATGAAAAGAGGTGAGAACGTGCTGAAAATTGACCATGAGTTTGCAGATCAGATTCCCCCACTGACAGATGAGGAATTTGAGCAGTTGGAAGCAAATATCCTGGATGATGGCGAAGTGATCAACCCCATTATCATGTGGAACGGTATTATCGTTGACGGTCATAACCGATACCGGATCATAGAAGAACATCCGGGAATTCCATACAAGACTTTCGAGAAAAAGTTTTCTGACCGGAATGAAGTAATGGCTTGGATCTGCAGAAATCAGCTTGGGCGAAGAAATCTGACGCCGGAGCAAAAGAAATATCTTATAGGGAAACAATATCGTGTGGAAAAAGGGTCACACGGCGGCGAACGTGGAACAGAACGAGACGCGTCTACCGGGGAATTCACCGCAAGTTCCCAAAATGGGAACTTGCGGTCAGAAGACAAAACCTGGCGGAAAATAGCCAAAGAAAATAATGTAGGGAAAAACTATGTGATCCGTGCAGAAAAGTTTGCAGATGGAGTAGATGCTGCCGAAGAAGCAGTTCCAGGCACAAGACAGGAAATCCTATCTGGAAACATCTGTCCGGTAGATTCCGCTGTCCAAGCCGTAGCCGCTGCCCCACCGGAAGAACGCGCTGAACTTGCGAAACATCTACGCGACCCGGAGGTACAGTGGCGTGGAAAAACCCGACAGAAGAAAAGGAATTTCAACCATACGAAACAAGCTGACGAAAACATCGAGCCTCCCATTCCCAAGCATAAGGTGGACGAAAACAGTATGCTGGAGTCTCTGCGGGGAGTGGCAAAAACAATGATACGCGCCAGCAACCAATGTTTTAACCTCTTTCCGACGCTTCTCACAGAACAGCAATATAGGGAACAGGTCATTGAAATCATGCAGGAACCTAAAAATTTTATTTTAAATATTGAAGCAGGAGGTGAATTACAATGCCAGACAAAGAATTGATTTACGAAGAAATGGATGTCAATTCCGCTGATATCATTGTACCGCGTTACAGCTATCAGCGCCCTTTGCATCCGACGCGTGCAAAAAAAATAGCTACACACTTTGATGAACACCTTGCCAACATGCCTAAGGTCAGCTACCGTGACGGAAATTACTATGTTTTTGACGGGCAGCACACCATCGAAGCCAGAAAGCAGCGTAACGGTGACCAGGATCTGCCGCTTACCTGCAGAGTTTATTATGGCCTCACCGAAGAAGAGGAAGCGCTGCTGTTCGCGCAGCAGTTTGGTTATTCCGAGGCTGTACGATCCGGAGATAAAATGCGGGCAAAGATTTTCGGAAAAGACCCGGAAGCGCTTGATTTTAAGAGAGCAACGGAAAGTGTTGGCATCCATCTGGATTATTCGCAGAATCTCGGTGAAAACAGGATCGGATGTATCAACACTGCTTTCCGCGCATTCCAGAAGGTCGGTGAAGAAACCTATGTTGAAGCACTCAGCATTCTCAAAGAAGCATGGAACGGCGAACCCTATTCCCTGCGGAGTGAAAATGTCCGGGCGTTAGTCGATTTTGTGGATCTGTACAAGGGAGAATATAAGCGTAAACGCCTTGTAGAAAAACTCCGGTCAGTTGATCCGCTGACGATTTACCGCAAAGGCCAAGAAATGGGAATCAGCATGGCCGGACGTAAAAAATATCTGTTTCAGGTCTGGGCACTTTACAACGGATCAAGCAAGAAGACGGCACTGCCGCTGAAATTCTGACGGGAGGACGATATGCGAAAAGACTGGAATTACCGCCGCGGCGATGTATATCTCGCTGACTGTGGCGACTGGAACGGTTCGATACAGGGCGGTATCCGCCCTGTTATCGTCATCCAGAATGATATCGGGAACAGATACAGCCCTACATTGAGTGTAGTGAAACTGACATCCAGAATAAACAAGAAACCAAATCAGCCCACACATTATATTCTTCGTAATGTGAATGGAATACCTTATCCTTCTATGGTGCTGGCGGAACAGCCGCATACCATAAATAAATCAGATATCATCCAATACATGGCACATCTTTCAGATGAGCAAATGGCTGAAATCTGTACATGTATTGAAGTTGAACTGTCATTAGGCGGGCACAGGCAATAATGCCGGGGTTGTCCGGCGGAAAGAGAATATTTTCCCACACTTGTCATAACCAATATACCTTACATTTAATGGAGTTGAATCATATGGAAAAATTATATACACGAAAAGAAGCAGCCAACATCCTTGGAATCAGCCTGTACACACTGGACACAGCACGGACAGAGGGACTGATCTCCTACGTCCAGTATGTAAAAAATGGCAGTGTTTATTTTACCGAAAGAAACCTGTCAGAATATATTGCAAGGAACACACGCCGTGCAAGACCAAAAAGATCATAATATCACAAATATCTGTAAATGCAACTATGTCATCCGATGGGTGACATACTTCAAATCGGCCAGTGAAACGTTGATAATAAAAATGCTCAAAGCAGCAGAATAAAATGAATGGAGGAGATGAAATGTCTGCGAAAGCTGTAAGAAAGAAGAGGATTCCCAAATACAGCACAGTCGAAGTCAAAGGCTACCGGTACTACAGAACATTCTTCGAAGACACGGATGGCAACCAAGTCGCTCTTTACGGAAAAACAAGAGAAGAACTCTATGAAAAAGAGCTGAAAACATTGGAACGCTTTCGTAATGTTACCTGTGACAGGAAAGCGCCTACCGTAAAGGAATACTGTGAAAAATGACTTCTGATGCAGTCTGTCCACGTCCGGGAGACTACGCTGACGGACTATACGTCAAAAGTAAGAAGACACATTATCAGCGAACTGGGTGATCGAAAAATGACGGATATCACGTTTGATGATATTCAGACGGCACTTGTACCTGTATCAGCAAAATCGGCATCTGTATATAAATCGGTGGTAACCCTTTATAAGTCGATTTTTCGGTGTGCAAAGGAAAGCGGCATAATCGGGCGCGATCCGACTCTTTTCCTCACAGCACAGGGCGGCGGTGTTCCGCCAAAGGAACGGGAGGCATTGACGGATGAGCAGGCGGAACGGCTCCTGGATGCAGTCAAAGGTCTTCCTCCGTACGTGTTTGTAATGCTGGGCTTATACGCCGGGCTGCGACGGGAAGAAATCCTGGGATTGCAATGGGATTCGGTCTTTCTGGATACAAAAGCCCCTTACCTGACGGTACGAAGAGCATGGCACACCGAGCACAACCGTCCTGTTATCTCGGACGAGTTAAAAACAAAAGCGGCCAAAAGGAATATTCCTCTTCCGGATTGCCTGGCGGCCTGCCTATGTGAGGCAAAGAAAGATTCCAAATCAGACTACGTTGTAGCCAACAGGGATGGAAATCCGCTCTCCTATACACAATTCAAGCAGCTGTGGAATTATATTAAAACCCGTACTGCGAAGGATCGCTGCTATTATCGGTATGTTGATGGAGAACGTGTGAAATACACAATCCATCCGGAGCTGGGGCAAAAAGCTTCCCATAACGGGAAGGTCGTATATAGCCTGGATTTTGATGTGACGCCGCACCAGCTTCGCCATACCTATATCACAAATCTGATCCATGCCGGCGTCGACCCGAAAACAGTACAATATCTGGCCGGTCATGAAAACAGCAAGATTACCATGGACATTTATGCAAAGGTCAAATACAATCGGCCGGAACAGCTGATTGGCAGTCTGGGCAATGCTTTCAGTCAGTGGGAATCAGCCTAAGAATTAAAACCATGTGTGAATATAAAGGCAAGACAAAATGTCCTGCCTTTTTTCTGCCTTTTTGTGCACAGCACGGTAGACGAAATATGCTTCTCTTCTCTCCTGCCATATCCATACATACCCGACATCATTGTGAATTCGTCTGGTATCTGTGACAATAGCATCAGCTATTAAGGTTTGCACAACAAAATGGAGGTATGAAGGATTATGGCAAAAAAGAAAACGAAACTTCCTGATTATAAGACAGTAGTGCGCTCAGGTATCGAGTATTACAGAACACGCGTAACCAATGCTGATGGCAAAGCGAAAGTCTTATATGCGCTGACGAAAGAAGAACTGTACTGGAAAGAAATGGAAGCACGGTTTGAGAGGGAGGAGGAACTTTTCAGGCGGGAGAACCCGACAGTGCGGGAATATTGCGAGAAGTGGCTTAACATTCGATCTGCAACCATATCAAACGCCACTCTTAAAGAGTATGAACTCATAATCCGTAATTACATAGTCGAGCTTCTTGGCGATATGTATTTGTCGGAAGTCACGGCTGATGATATCCGGATAGCGCTTGTTCCGGTCTCAAAGAAATCAGCATCTCTGTACGCCACGCTAAATATGCTCTTTAAGTGCATCTTCTACAACGCAGAGCGAAATGAGCTGATCGACCGCAATCCCGCAGCCGGGATTTCAGCGAAAGGCGGGATCCCCGCAAAGGAGAAAACAGTGCTTACCGAAGATCAGGTACAGACCCTCCTGGATGCAATCAGGGGGGCTCCGCCCTTATGAATTCATCATGATCGGTCTGTATTCAGGACTGCGCCGCGAGGAAATCCTGGCGCTGCAGTGGGACTGCGTATTCCTGGATGAAAAGGTCCCGTATATTTCTGTGCGCAGGGCATGGCGCAGCGAGCATAACAGACCGGTGATCTCCGGCGTTTTAAAAACCCCGGCTGCACGGCGGGATGTTCCGATCCCGAAATGTCTTGCAGACTGTCTCCGGAGAGCAAAAGAAAAATCAATTTCAGAGTATGTCATCGCTGACAGCAAAGGGCAGCCGCTGTCGGAATCACAGTATCGGAGGCTATGGAACTACGTAACCGTCCGTTCGACGAAAGAACACGTATATTACAAATATGTCAATGGACAGCCTGTCCGGTACACGGTTACCCCGACTGAGCTGGGCTATCAGCGAAATAATCCGAAAATTGCGTATACCATTGATTTTAAGGTTACTCCGCACCTGCTGCGTCATACTTATATAACCAATCTGCTCTACGCCGGTGTCGATCCGAAAACAGTACAGTACCTGGCAGGACATGAAAACAGCAAGACCACGATGGACATCTACGCAAAGGTCAAATATAATAAGCCGGAACAGCTTCTCGGAGTCGTAAACGAAGCTTTCAGTCAGTGAGAATCATTCCGGACATCAGATTATAAAATGAATCAAAAGCTTCATAATAGTTAAAAACGGACCTCCACCGACCCTGAAAAGCAGGTTCAAAAGAGGTCCTGTTTTACCCCGAAAAATAATGTTTTTTGACACCAGAAAATGATGATTTTTTACCCCGGAAAATGATGAAAAATTGTCCACTTTTTTAACATTTTTCTTCGATTTTTCCCGTATTGTCCACTTATTTAACAGTAATTTTCGCAATAAAAAGCATCAAAACCGGTCAAAACCGGACAGCGCCAACAAAACCGGTTTCAGGCAACAAAAAACCCGGGAAGCCGCATAAACACTGGCTTTTCCGGGTTTTGCAAGTCCATTTTTTGGGACGATTAACGTTTTGAGAACTGCGGTGCGCGACGAGCCGCTTTGAGACCGTATTTTTTACGTTCTTTCATTCTCGGGTCACGTGTCAGATAACCGGCCTTTTTCAGGATCGGTCTGTACTCATCATCCACGGTCAGCAACGCACGCGCGATGCCGTGACGAATCGCACCGGCCTGTCCGGTATAACCGCCGCCCTTGACATTGACTTTGACATCAAACTTATCAGTCGTCTCTGTTGCAACCAGCGGCTGACGAACGATAATCTTCAATGTCTCAAATCCGAAATAATCGTCAATGTCTCTTTTATTGATCGTAATCTTGCCTGTGCCGGGCACCAGATAAACTCTGGCTACAGATTTTTTCCGTCTTCCTGTTCCGTAATTCTTCGTATTCGCCATGATTCATTACCTCCCGATTAAAATGTCAACGCTTCTGGTTTCTGAGCTGCATGCTTGTGATCCGGTCCCGCATATACAAAAAGCTTTTTGTACATCTGCCGTCCCAGAGGTCCCTTCGGGAGCATACCCTTCACCGCATGCTCGATCACTCTCTCGGGGTGCTTCGCGAGCATTTCCTTTAACGTGGTCTCTTTCATACCGCCGATATACTCGGAGTGATGATAATAAATCTTCTGATCCAGTTTCTTGCCTGTGACCTTGATCTTCTCCGCGTTTACAACGATAACATAATCACCGGTATCAATATGCGGTGTGTACGTCGGCTTATTCTTTCCTCTCAGAATTCTGGCAATCTCCGCGGATAAACGACCAAGCGTACATCCTGTAGCGTCCACTACATACCATTTTCTCTCAACATCTTCTTTTCTGGCCATATATGTGTCCATTGCATGTTCCTCCTTAAACAGATTGCAGCGTTCCCACACAGAAGAGATGTCCGGTCACTCCCGCATCAGAATCACTCATGTTCGAATCATGTGTCTGCATTATCCGGCTCACTCCTGATCCGTGCTTGTGGGGAGCCCGGAAAAAGAAGAACCTGACACCGGATCCCACCCCGGCATCTCTATATGAAATGCTTTTTTATACACAAATAAATGTCTGTTTGTCAGACCCAAATATTATAGTACAGCAAAATATCCATGTCAACAATTTTTTCCATCTTTTTGTTCGAACATATGTTTGATTTTATTATAATCATGTGGTATACTCTGAGATACACGACAAGTCCATGCTCATTGTTGTTTTGAGCATCCGTCCCCTCGCGAAGCGATTTTTCATGGACGGATGCTGTTGCAAGTCACGCCTTGTATAATTAAAAGGAGAAACGATTATGGCAAATAACCTTCCTTCTTCAGGAAACCCGGAGACATTTCTGGCCATCGACTTAAAATCTTTTTATTCTTCCGTAGAATGTGTAGACCGCCACCTCGACCCGCTGACGACCAATCTGGTCGTGGCGGATCCGGAACGGACGGATAAGACGATCTGTCTTGCCGTTTCCCCGTCTCTGAAGGCACTCGGGATATCCGGCAGAGCCAGGCTGTTCGAGGCCAGACAGCAGGTGGCGCGCGCGAACGCTTCCCGGCTTGCCAAAGCTCCGGGACGGGTATTTTCGTCTTCGTCCTTTGACGCGGAGGCGCTTGCCGCGGATCCGGCGCTGGAGCTTTCATTTATCACTGCCCCGCCCCGGATGGCACGGTATGTAGAAGTGTCTGCGCAGATTTATACCGCCTACCTGCGTTTTATCTCTGCAGATGACATCTTCCGGTACTCCATCGACGAGGTATTCATCGACATCGCGCCGTATCTCAACACCTACCGCCTGTCCGCGCATGACATGGCCATGATGCTTGTCCGGGAAGTCCTGTATACGACCGGTATCACCGCTACCTGCGGCATCGGCACGAACCTGTACCTTGCCAAGATTGCCATGGATATCGTGGCCAAGCATGCACCGGCCGACAAAGACGGTGTGCGCATCGCGGAACTGAACGAGTCTTCTTACCGCGCTCTGCTCTGGGATCACCGGCCGCTCACGGATTTCTGGCGAATCGGGCACGGCACGGCGAAGCGGCTGGAACGACGGCAGATTTTCACCATGGGTGATCTGGCACGGACATCGGTATATGATCAGGAATGGTTTTTCCGGACATTCGGTATCGACGCAGAGATTCTGATTGACCACGCCTGGGGAGAGGAACCGGTCACGATGCGCCACATAAAATCATATCAGCCCTCCGATCACTGCATCTGTGAGGGACAGGTTCTGATGGAACCTTATCCCTGTGAAAAGGCGCGTATCATTGTCCGCGAGATGAGCGACAGCCTGATGCTGCAGTTGGCAGGCAAGGGGCTCTCCACCGATCTGCTCACTCTGGATATCGGTTACGACCGCGAGAACGTGGACAGCGGGAACTACAAAGGCCGCATCCGCATTGACCGCTACGGCCGTGCTGTCCCCTATCCGGCACATGGCAGTGCCAGACTTGACAATCCGACCAATATCGGCAGCCTGCTTCAGGAAGCACTTCTGAACATATACGACAGAATCGCCGACCCATCCCTGTTCATTCGCCGCATCAGCATCGCTGCCGATCATGTCGTGCAGGACACAGAGATGATACAGATGGATCTGTTCACAGATACGGAGCAATTAGAAAAGGAAAAAAAGCTGCAGGAAGCCCTGCTTTCAATCAAAAACAAGTATGGGAAAAACGCAATCCTGAAAGGCACAAGCTACCGGGAAGGCGCAACCATGCGCGAACGCAACGGGCAGATTGGTGGTCATAAAGCCTAGCTCATTGTCTCAAATCATTTTTTATATCTCTGCCACTCAAAAAATGATTAAAATAACACACGAAAGGGAATATCATGAGCAACGCAGAAGAACTATACAAAGACATCATTCATATGGAACGCCCCCGAAATGCGGATGTCATGCGGAAGCATCCTCCCATGGATCTGTCCGCCCGCGCTAAAATCTTTTCACCCTTTGCGGCCGTGCGCGGCCATGATGACCGCCTGCGCATGGAGGATGAAAAACTGGCTCTGGCAGAGCGCCGAGAGCTTTCGGAAGAGGATGCAGCCCGGCTGTCTGAAATAATATCCGCCCTCAAAAAGAGGATGGAAGTGACAGTGACTTATTTCCTTCCCTGCGGCGATGATCCGGGACGCGGTATCTATACAAAAGCTACGGGACAGTTTGCTGAGACAAACACGGCTCTGGGCATACTCAGAATCTCGATGGCTCCGACAGACCGGTTGGCAAAGGGACAGACACTGGATATCGCTCTGCACGATATCACAGCCATCAAAATTCCTGCCCCATAACTGCTCCGCAAATTATTTTTACAAACCAAAATCCCCTGGAAAATGGCTGTTTTCCAGGGGATTCGGATTTGGGTTTAATGCAGGAAAAGGGACTTGAACCCTCATGAGCGCAATGCTCACACGGACCTGAACCGTGCGCGTCTGCCAATTCCGCCATTCCTGCGTATGTAATTGTCATCCGACATCGGTTGAATCGCGAGTGCCGA
>Ga0192244_10660_pt1 | contig 12187 bp, 10 predicted proteins | sample Koala_Koa27_L3_FD_131234 | JGI IMG/M metagenome (GOLD analysis project Ga0192244, IMG submission 131234) | Enriched cells from koala feces incubated with labeled cellulose particles, San Francisco Zoo, California, United States - Koala_Koa2-7_L3 ... | reverse complement strand
GTATCCGAGGAACTGGCCAGCAGCCGGTATGCCTGCTGCTCATCAAGGCGCAGTGCAAAACAAATCTGAAATAAACTTTCCCGGCTGGGTTCATTGCATCCCTTGATCCAATTCTTTACATTGCGTGTAACGCTGTCCCGCTTTTTTCCGGTTATTTCCTCCAGTTGGCCAACCAGCACCTTTTGCAGGTCATTGCCGGGATAAACCTTGGTCAATACATCAGAAAATGTTCTGTAAATGGCTCCATGGTCCAGGAAATCGATCACTTCCCGGGGCGACAGATCAAACCGCTGGATTTTTGATTTGTTACACCTTGAAATACGTGTCATATCACTGGCGTTTTCCATAGTTTCTCCTTGGTTATGTTGATCAATAAATTTTTGTGATGAAATGATTGTATCGCATTTCCAGCCTGAAAACTGTATTTTCCCGCTCTGTTTACGCTTAAGTCTGACTATGATTATACTATGTTTGGAATAATATCTCAATATGATCCATATTTTATAATTATTTTGTCTAGCAGGATTATTGCTTATATTTTTCTTTTTAAGATCAGATTTTCTATCCCATGCATTACTCCGCAAGCTCTCGTTTGTTTTGTTACCTTTTATTTCTAAAATATCACTTTCGCCGTCCATAGCCAATAGAACCTCAGCAGTGAGTACTTCTAAATCACCAGATACGCAAAACAGCTTTTCATTGATAAATCGATCTATATCATTATAATCTTCATCTAACTCCACTACAAACTGGAATATTAAAACAGGATGACTGAAACCATTTTCTCAGTCATCCTGCTTTTATTTTTTTGTTTGTGTCAAACAGAGCCTACTGAATTTTGACTTAATAAGACACTCGACCCGAGCCATCACACCGCGAACAGGTTCCCCAGTTGCAGTATAGGCAGTTATCCTTGAACTCTTTCCCAAAAGCTTATGGCAGGTATAGCCTTCACTCCTCCTCATCCAACACATAAGGCGTTGTCTGATACACATAGTAATTCAGCCAGTTTGTATACAATGTATTGGAGGTATTTCTCCATGTCAACGCCGGTACCGAGAAGGGATCATTGTGCTCATAATAATTACAGGGCAGTTCCGGATCCAACCCCTTGTTTAAATCCCTGTGATATTCATTGTTCAGCGTCATCCTGTCATACTCCGGATGGCCCTGGACAAAGACCTGGCTGCCGTCACAGCTCATTACAAGAAAAACTCCCGCCTCCTCTGATTCCGCCAGCACCATGAGCTCAGGATGCTTTAAGATATCACTTTTGCGCACTTCCGTATACCTGGAGTGTGGCGCCAGGAAGTAATCGTTCAGGCTGCGCACCAGGGGCACCTTCCTGTTTAACACCTTGTGATTGTAGATACCGGACAGCTTCCTCTTCATTGGATACTTATGGATCCCATAATGATAATACAGTCCGGCCTGGGCTCCCCAGCAGATATGTATGGTGGATGTCACATGTGTCTTGCTCCACTCCATGATTTTGGAAAGTTCCGGCCAGTAATTAACCTCCTCAAATTCCAGGTTTTCCACAGGCGCCCCGGTGATGATCATGCCATCGTATTTTCGCTTTCTGATATCGTCAAATGTTACGTAAAATTTATTCAGATGGCTGGCCGAGGTATTCTTGGACACGTGGGTGGACAGCATGAGAAAGGTGCAGTCCACCTGCAGGGGCGTATTGGATAATGCCCGCAGAAGCTGTGTCTCGGTATCCTCCTTGATAGGCATCAGGTTCAGGATTAAAATCTCCAAAGGTCTGATGTCCTGCCTCATGGCACGGTCCTCATCCATGATAAATATATTCTCTGATTCCAGAATGGCTCTGGCCGGAAGTTCCTTTTGTACTTTTATTGGCATACTTGTTCTCTCCCTTCAAATGTTGTGTGATCCATTCACAAACAGCACAGATTCGCCGGCAATCCCACAGACGCTGCATACAGGTTTTTGTCTGAACCATCCACGAGCGTGTTTGAATAATCATTTCCGCCATCCGTATGCCGGCCGAAACTGTGCTACAACATTCGCAGGAACTCCTCCTCGGATATGATGGGAACTCCAAGTTCCTTTGCCTTTTTATTCTTTGATGAATTGGAGGCCGCATCATTATTGATCAGATACGTGGTCTTGGCAGTGACAGAGCCTGTGGCTTTGCCGCCCTTGCTCTCGATCACTTCCTGCAGCTCCTTGCGGTTTGCAAAATGTTCCACCGATCCGGTGATCACAAAGGTCATTCCTTCAAAAACAGCCTCGCCTGTCTCCGCCTGCTCCAACTCAATGGTAAGTTCTTTTAGCAGGTGATCCACCGACTGGTTATTTTTCTCCGATGAAAAGTAATCCATCCATGCCTGGGCCAGCACGCCTCCGATCCCGTCCACAGCCACCAGCTCCTCAGCCTGGGCATGGCGCATTTTCTCAAAATCATACTTAAACTCCCTGCAAAGCATCTTGGCATTGGCAAGCCCGATCCCGGCAATTCCCAGACCATAAACCAGCCTTGGCAGGGTAGTATTGGACGCAGTCTGTATGGATGCCATCAGATTGTCATATGATTTCTGCCCAAAACCGTCCATCTCCACGATCGTGTCCCTGTACTGGTCCAGATGGAAAATGTCAGCATACTCATGGATAAAACCTGCCCCGATAAATTTCTCCAGGGTCGCCTCTGAAAGTCCGTCAATATTAAGGGCATCGCGGCTTACAAATAATGTAAAACTCTTTATCTTCTTAGCCTGGCAGTCAGGATTGATACAGTACAGGCTTTTCACGTCATTGATCTGTTTGATCCGGGTTTCTCCGCCGCATACAGGACATTCCCCAGGTATATCCTTTACCCCGCTGCGGGTCAGATTGTCTGCGATCTGGGGAATGATCATATTCGCCTTATAAACAGTTATGGTATCGCCCACTCCCAGTTCCAGCCCCTCCATAATGCTCAGATTATGGACACTGGCCCTGCTCACCGTGGTTCCCTCCAACTCCACCGGATCAAACACTGCCACCGGATTGATCAGCCCTGTCCTGGAAGCGCTCCACTCAATGTAGTCCAGCCGTGTCTCCCGGATCTCGTCCTGCCACTTAAACGCAATGGAATTGCGCGGAAACTTCGCAGTCCTTCCCAGGGATTCCCCGTAAGCAATATCATCATAGGTAAGCACCAGACCATCAGAAGGAATGTCATTGCCCTCCACCGCGTCCGCAAATTCCTTCACCGCCTCAGGCAGGCTCTCTGCGGTCACTTCCGTAAATGCCACAACCTCAAATCCCTGTTCCCTCAGCCATTCAAACTGTCTCCTCCTGGAGTTGTCAAAATCCACCCCATCCGCCCTCACAAGGGCAAATGCCTCGAAATGCACGTTCCGCTCAGCCGTGATCTGGCTGTTGAGCTGGCGCACGGAGCCGCTGCACAGATTCCTGGGATTCTTGTATTTTGCATCCACGTCCTCGATTTCCTCATTAATCCTGCGAAAATCCGAATAAGTGATCACAGCCTCTCCCCGTAGTACCAGCTGTCCCTCATAGGAAATACTCAACGGAATATTGGAGAATACCTTTGCATTGGCAGTGATCACTTCCCCAATCTCTCCATTTCCCCTTGTAACCGCCTTCTGAAGACTTCCCCCTTCATAGGTCAGCACAATGGTCAGACCATCCATCTTCCAGGACAGCAGGCCCTTCTGGGTTCCCAGCCATGCCTGCAGATCCTCCACGCTCTTTGTCTTATCCAGCGAAAGCATGGGAGAATCATGAGTTTCCTTGGGAAGCTCACTTAACACCTCATACCCTACCTTCTGGGTAGGGCTTCCTGACATGATGATTCCTGTCTCCTGTTCCAGAGAACTCAGCTCATCATAAAGCTTGTCATACTCAAAATTGCTCATGATCTCCCTGCTCTCCTGATAGTAGGCTTTTCCCGCCTGCCTCAGGATGGAAACCAATTCTTTCATTCTCTGAATTCTGTCTTCCATTCTGTTCTCCTGATTTAGATTACTGTCCGCCATGTCTGACCGGCAAACTGGTGGAATCCTTTAAAAGACGGGTCAGTTCCCGGTATTCCTCCGGTGTCACCTTCCTGCTTTCCCCTGTTTTAAGGTTCCCCAGACAAAGGTTCATGATCCGCACCCGGACCAGCTGTTTTACATGATATCCGCAGGCTTCGCACATGCGGCGGATCTGCCTGTTAAGTCCCTGGGTCAGTACAATGGAAAATGTCTTTTCCCCCACTTTGTGAAGCCTGCAGGGCCGGGTTCCCACATCCAGTTCCTTCAGATATACGCCCTTTGCCATCTGATCCATGAACTCCGCTGTCACTGCATGATCCACGGTGACAATATACTCCTTTTCATGAGCATTGCCGCTGCGCATGATTTTATTCACCAGATCCCCCTGATTTGTCATAAGAAGCAGACCCTCCGACTCCTTATCCAGCCTTCCCACCGGATAGATCCGTTCCGGATACTTCAGGTATTCCACTATATTTTCAGCCCTGTCCTTGGATGAGGTAGTGCACACGATCCCCCGCGGCTTGTTTACTGCCAGCAAAATAGGCTCCGGCCTTCCCGATGTCTCCCAAGACACAGGGATTCCATTACAGACCACCGTCTGCCCCGGTGACACCTTCTGCCCCATAACTGCCGGACAGCCGTCCACCAGCACCCTGCCTTCCTGAATCAGACGGTCCGCTTCCCGCCGGGAGCATACCCCCATCTGACTGAGCCATTTATTCAGACGCTCGTCCTTAACCGATTCGTCTTTCACTGATTCTTTCTTAACCGCTTCTCTCATAACGATCTCTCTCATATCCTCTGCAGCTACTGGTTCCCCGTTTTTGGATCAGATGCAATGAACATAGCATCCCCAAATGAGAAAAACCGGTAGCGTTCCTTCACAGCCTCCTGGTAGGCATTGAGTATGTGCTCCCTCCCCGCCAGTGCACTCACCAGCATGACCAGGGTGGACTCGGGCAGGTGGAAATTAGTGATCAGCGCATCCAACACCTTAAACCGGTATCCCGGATAGATGAAGATCTCCGTCCATCCTGTCTTTGCCTCCAGAATCCCCTCCTGGGTGGAAGCTGATTCCACTGTCCTGCAGCTTGTGGTTCCCACACAGATGACCCGGCCGCCGGCTGCCTTAGTGTCATTGACCTTCCTGGCCTCAGATTCCTCCACCACATAAAATTCCGAATGCATATGGTGGTCCAGCACATTCTCCACCTTTACCGGGCGGAAAGTACCAAGACCCACATGAAGCGTCACATGGGCGATCTTCACTCCCATGTCTTCTATCTGTTTTAAAAGTTCCTTTGTAAAATGGAGCCCTGCCGTAGGTGCTGCTGCCGATCCCTCATGCTTTGCATACACGGTCTGATACCGGTTCTTGTCCTGAAGCTGATGGGTGATATAAGGAGGAAGCGGCATCTGACCCAGCTGATCCAGGATCTCCTCAAAGATCCCCTTGTAGCTGAACCGGATCAGCCGGTTTCCGTCATCCACGGTATCGATGACAGTGCCGGTCAGAAGCCCCTCTCCAAAATCAATCACAGTACCTGGCTTGGCCTTTTTTCCGGGCCTGACCAGGGTTTCCCATATATCATTCTCCCTGCGCTTTAACAGCAGTATCTCAATCTTTGCACCGGTGTCCTTCTTTGTTCCGAATAATCTGGCCGGTATCACCTTGGTATCATTAATCACCAGACAATCCCCTGGTCTTAAATACTCCACAATATCCCTGAATACCCTGTGCCGGATCTCTCCTGTATCCTTGTCAAGCACCAGAAGCCTGGAGGATGACCTGTCCTCCAGAGGATCCTGGGCGATCAGTTCTTCCGGTAAATCAAAATAAAAATCCTTAACATCCATGTCTTTCTTCCTCCAGCATCACTCTATCTTCACATTGGAACCGCCAGTGGTCCCTTCGGCCGGTTCCTGTCCGCTGGAAGCAGTCTGTCCCTCTAAGCCTTGTCCCTCCGAGCTTTGTCCCTCTAAGCCTTGTCCCTGGGACCCGTTTTCCCCTGCTGGGGGACCGCTTTCAGGCGAGACGGCCGAATCATCCTGGCTTCCCCCATCCTGGCTTCCCTCATTCCGGCTGTCATCGGCCTGAGTGCCATCATTGCCGGACTCATCACTTCCGCCATCCTCCAGGGATACAAAGCTGTCCTGTCCATCCTCCTCGGAGTTTGAAACAACCGCACCGTTTCTCAGATCCTTATAAATTCCCGCCAGCAGGGTATCGGACTCAATAGCCTGCCTCAGGCGCTCATTAACCTGGTTGGATAACAGTCTCACGTCCTCGGACTGGTTCTGCTTTGCCACATAATCGGCCTCGTCACCTACCACATTTTCACGGATGATATAATTGCCGCTGTCATCCTTCAGCACATAACACCACATCAGGCCGGGTGCCAGGGTATCCACTCTTCTGAACTTCACCTCGTAGGTCACATAGACCACATAGGATTCCTCTGTCAGACCTGGCTTTGTATAGCACACGATATCCTGATAATCTTCAATGTACACGGCTTCATTCTTCAGCTCATCCTTGCGTGCATTTAAACTCTCATCCGTTGCCTTTCCAAATAGCTGGAACAGCTTTTCAGCGTCTTGGTCCACCTTTGCCTGGAAATACTCGCTGATGATCAGGTTCACCTGTGGAATCTCGTCCTTCTGAAGCTCATAATCCGAAAAATCCGTTGTATACTGACTGTTGTCCGGTGCAACCGCATCCTGGCTCTGTTCTTCCTGCCCCTGGTCTTTCTGCCCCTGGCTGTCCTGGGAGCTGTGGCCAGCATCCGCTGAAGTCTCGGTTCCCGGGGCAGCAGTCTGCTTGTCCGATGGCTTTTTGTCCATCACCACAATAATGATGACCAGCACGATCACGATCAAAAGAGGGATTGCCGCCATACGAATGTATTTTATCTTGTCATCAGCAGATCTCCTGCTGGTCCGTCTTCTGTTCTGTCCCATATTATAAGTCCTCCGCTCTAATACCACTTCCATGGAATTTGATTCATTCAACTACTTCGTTTTATTCTAACAAAAACCACGGCAAAATGCAATGTTACCATCCTTTAAGAATTAATTAAAACACCGCAAAGGCAAGGTCTCCCCTACACTCTGCGGTATCAAAAAATGCAATCAAAAATGCGTCTGAGAGGAATCGAACCTCCGCACGCGGCTCCGGAGGCCACTGCTCTATCCACTGAGCTACAGACGCATCCCCATAATAATACTATATTTTCCCAAAAACTTCAAGCCCTATTTTTATCTTTGTTCTTTATCATCTTAAACATGGAGTCCATAAGGAACACAGCCATTGCAATGGCGCCTGCGATCTGCATGGTTTCGATCAGGTAATAGGTGGACTGTTCCCGGCTGCTGCGGATGATATTGTATACACAGTTATAAATAGAGGTTCCCGGAACCAGGGGCAGGATTCCCGGGATCAGGAAAACAGACACTGGCGCTCTGAGTATCCTGGCCAGGATATGCCCCAGCAATGCAACAGACAGGCCGGACAAAAATGCGGCAAAGATCAGGGATCCCGTTTCCTCTCTGATCAAAAGATACACCAGCCAGCAGACACCCCCTGTCACACCGGACCAGCCCAGATATTTCTTTGGCAGGTCTAATACGATCCCGAAACTGAGCACTGCCATAAACGATCCGGCCACCTGCACAGCTTCGGCTACATGACTTCCTACCATATGCCTCCACCTCCTGCCAGCTGATGGAATAATGCCATACTGGCACCCACTCCGGCTGCCACTGCAAGTGCTGTCACAATGGCCTCCAGCATCCTGGCTGCCCCGGAAGAATAATCCCCGTTCAGGGTGTCCCTCACCGCCGTGGTAAAAATAACCCCGGGCAGCAGCGGCATGATGGCGCTGATAATAACAATATCCGTATTACTCCCGGGAAAAAGCCACCGGTTCATCACCAGGGCACTGAGGCCCAATGAAAATGCTCCCAGCACATTGGTACAAAAGTCATTAAGCATGATACGGGATGCCACATATACCACCAGACCCAGTACGCCTCCAGTAACAGCGGCAGCTCCGCAGTCCACAGGACTTCCCCCCAGCACAATACCGAAGAAAAAGGCAATGAACATATAGTTCAGGGCTTTCAGCCACTTCTTATACTGGGAGCCGGCCTGTATCCGTTCCAGTTCTTCATATGCCTCGGCGGGCGCCATTTCCCCTCCACACAGCTTCCTGGACACCTGGTTGACCAGATAGATCCTGCCCAGATTGGTGGAACGGTCCTCCACCCTGCGCACCAGGGTGATCGGTTCCCCGTCCCCGCTGTCCAGGCTTACGAAAATACCTGTGCTAAATACCATAGACTGCGCTTTCCTGCCGGGACAGCTGCTTAGGATATATTGGATCGTACCCTCGATTCTGGCTATCTCAGCCCCGCTTACAAGCATGATTTCCCCGGCCAGCACCGCAGTCCTTGCCAGGAGATGATCTTCATTTCCCATGTTTTCACCTGTGTATTTTAATCTTACTTATACTCACATATTTCGCCAATTTTGAGTATAACAGCCATGCCGGTTTTCGTCAACAATCAGAAACGGATTCACCGCCTCCCTGAGAATGTAAAGAATTCATAAAATCCCCCTCCTTGCCATTGACAAAATGGGAAACATGGATTAAGCTAGGTTCAATTCTTAATTATTCTATCCATGATCCATCTTTTTCATCCTGTAGATTCTAAGGCTGCATATTTCTCAGCATTGATCCCAGGCCACCCTTATGGTCCGCATTCTTCATGGTCCGCATTCTCCATGATATGTAACTGTATCACAGTTATCATAAATATTATAAAAAAGGGGGTAGTTTCGTGATATACGAAGCATTTCTCAACAAAGTAACCAAGCAGATGACACAGGAACTGGGGGAGGGCTATGGCCTGACACTGCGCAAGGTCCCCAAGAACAACGGACAGATCCTGGACGGACTGTGCATCACCCATGGGGATGACCATGTGGCTCCGGCCATGTATCTGAATCCCTGCTATGATCAGTATCTGGCAGGACGGCCCATGGAGGATATTGTGGCAGAGCTCATTACATTGTATCAGAAGAACCACACGCCGCCCGACCTGGACTACGCCAGGCTGGCACGCTACAGAGATATGAAACCCCATATTGCCTGTAAACTGATCCATGCCGCTTCCAACCAATCCCTTTTAGAGGAGATCCCTCATATCTTGTGGCTGGATCTGGCCATTATCTTTTACCTGTGTATCCATGAGGATGACAGCGGCCTGATGACCGCCGTGATCCATAACAATCACCTGGATGTATGGGATATTTCCCTGGAGGAATTAAAGGAGACGGCACTTGCCAACACCCCATCCCTGTTTCCCCCTGTGATAACCAGCATGTCACAGATGATCGAAGACTTGAGCCGGGCCGTGGCAGAGGAGGAATCCGCATGTCTTCCCTCCTCTGACCAATCCGCGCCATTCTTTGTATTGAGCAATACATCCGGAATCAATGGCGCCGCATGTATCCTGTACCCGGATGTAATAAAAAACTTCGCAGAAATGATGGAAAAAGATATTATCATCCTTCCATCCAGCATCCACGAAGTTCTTCTGCTCCCTGATGAGGGAGACATTTCCTGCGATGAGATGAGCAGGCTTGTGACCCACATCAATCAAACCGAGGTTCCCAAAGAGGACCGTCTCTCCAATCAGGTATATCTCTATTCACGTATCCATCAGACCCTTACCCTGGCGTCCGGCTGTATGATACCGATCTGCTGATCCCATCTTACATGCGCTCCCTGCCTATCCAAACAGCAGGCTTCCCACCTGGAATACCAGTACGGCTCCGGCCCATGCGACCGCCAGCTGAAAGAAAACCATGCCAATGGTCCATTTCCAGGAACCGGTCTCCTTTTTGATCGTTGCCACTGCAGCGATACAAGGAGAATACAGCAGGCAGAATATCATCAATGCATAGGCATTTACCCCGCCGAAACCGGCCACAGACAGGCTGGAGGACAGCTGGGACATACCTGCCGCAGAGTTAATATTGTTAATGCCAAAAAGGACACTGAAACTGGATACCACCACCTCTTTGGCTGAAATACCCGAAATAAGGGCAACCGCCACCTGCCACATCCCCAATCCTGCCGGGCGCAGCACCGGGACCAAAACATGGCCGATAATGGCAGCAAAGCTGTCTGATACATCGGATACAAAGCCTGCCGGTCCCAGGTTGAGAACAAACCAGAGTACAATGGAAGCAATAAATATAGTGGTTCCGGCCTTACTTAAGTAGTCCTTTACCTTGTCCCATACATAGATGGCCACGGTTCTGCTGTTGGGGGTCTTGTACTCAGGCAGCTCGATCAGCAGGGCATTCTGCGAGCTGTCGTGCTTCTCATGCATATGGGCCACAAATGCCACGAAAATCGCCATGCACAGGCCTATGATATACAGGGAATATGCCACAAACAGGGCCTTATCCGGGAAAAACATATCAGCAAACAGCACATAGATGGGGAGGCGTGCGGAACAGGACATAAAGGGTGTGATCAAAATCGTCCTGCGCCTGTCCTTCACACTTTCCAGAGCCCTTGTAGCCATTACAGCCGGCACCGTACATCCGAACCCCAGCAGCATGGGCAGGAATGCCTTGCCTGAAAGTCCCACCATGCCCATTGTCTCATTCATCACATAAGCAACCCTGGCCATATATCCGCTGTCCTCCAAAAAGGCCAATGCCAGGAAAAGGATGAAAATATTGGGCAGAAAGGTGAGGATTCCTCCCACGCCTGCAATGATCCCATCCACGATCAGGGAAGTGATCCACTGGGCCGCATGGATATTGGTGAGAAATGCAAGGGACGCCCGGGATAACACGTCCAGCCCGGTCTCAAAGTATCCTTTGAGGAAATCTCCCACCGTAAAAGTCAGGAAAAATACCAGCGCCATAATCCCCAGGAACACCGGGATCCCCCACACCGGGTGGGTCATGATACGGTCTGCCTTGTCCGTGGTGGCTGCCTTTACATCCTTATTAAAAAGGCATTCCTGGATCACTTCTTCTATGTAATCGTACTTTTCATTGATGATCTGCTTTTCATAGTTCTTTGTAAGGATCTGCTCCATCTTTTCCAGAGGATGGTCGCTTATGACCACCTCATCAAACTCCAGGAACTTAATAGCATGCCAGCGCATATTGTCCATTTCACCGTATGTTTCATACAGCGCTTCCTCGATCCGGGCAATCTTCTCCTCCACCTCGGGGCTGTAGCGGATAACCACTCCCTGAGGTCCTTCCTCATAATGATGGACCACTGCATGCATCAGGACATCCAATCCTGTGCGCTTCCTTGCAGAAACCGGGACCACCGGAATTCCGCCAAGCATTTCCGGAAGGCGGTGCATGTCAATCTCCATGCCCCTCTCCTCCACGATATCCATCATGTTGAGAGCCAGGATGACCGGCTTCTTAAGTTCGATAAGCTGCATGGTAAGGTACAGGTTGCGTTCCAGGGAGGAGGCGTCCACCACATTAATGATAACATCCACTTCCCCGTCCTCGATACATTTTCTGGTCACCTTTTCCTCTATGGTGTAGGAGGTAAGGCTGTAAATACCTGGAAGGTCGATCACTTTGATGGGGCGTCCCTTGTAACTAGTCTCCCCTTCCACACGCTCCACGGTAACGCCGGGCCAATTGGCCACTTTGAGCTTGGCTCCTGTAAATGCATTAAATAAGGTGGTCTTCCCACAGTTGGGATTCCCCACAAATCCCACTGTAATGGGACGCTTGCTCCTCTCATGCTTTTTAGCCCCCGGCTTTCTCCCGTCAGGTTCCTTTCCAAGGATCACACTTCCATACGAATCGCTTCCCGATGCTCTGCCCTGACCGTTCATGACGCATGCTCCTCCCTGACAGTTATCCCTTCCGACAGGCGGCGGCCCAATGCCAGCCTGGTCCCTCTAACTTTGATGATAACGCTTCCGCTTCCCTTTTTATTCAATATATTCACAGGCGTGCCTTCATTGACCCCCAGGGCCTCCAGCCTCCTGGTAATGCTTTCATCCACCTGAACACCGGCCACCACATACCGGCCGCCAACCTCACACTCATTTAATCTCTTTTGCATTCCGACTTGTATCCTCCTGTAAAATCCTTCAAACCATATTCATTG